>ERZ795054.2452-NODE-2452-length-15596-cov-4.100122_pt1 | contig 15596 bp, 11 predicted proteins | sample MGYA00375138_ERZ795054 | MGnify/ENA primary metagenome ERZ795054 (study PRJEB30183, sample SAMN05720215) | anaerobic digester metagenome | isolation source: active sludge of municipal wastewater-treating anaerobic digesters | place: USA | collected 2014-12-23 ... | reverse complement strand
AGGGTGGCATCCTGGCGGTTCTTCATTCGGAAGGTTTTCTCATGGTACACGGAAACATCGGTGGCCACGGAAGTGCCGGGCTTGGTGGCCGCCCCGCCCACGAACTGTCCCTGGGTCAGGTTGGAATAGATGTAGCGCAGGCTGACGGCACCGCTGAGGTTCTTGCTGAGTTTGCGGGAGTATGCGGCATCCACGGCAAACTCGTTGGGACGGTAGTTACCGATGGTATTCCCGATGATGTCGGTAAAGGTGATGTCGCCCAGGGAAAAATAGAGCAGGGATGCGGCAAAGACCGACTGTTTGTCGATACGCTTGTACCCGGTAAGGTAGGCCAGGTTGATGTCGTTCACCAACTGGCGCAGCCAGGGGGAATACGACATGGCGAAGCCCATGTCCTTGTCGATGAAGGCATACTTAGCGGCATTCCAGTGCATACTGGCGGCATCGGGGGAGGTAGCCACTCCGGCATCGCCCATGGACCCGGCGCGGGCGTCGGGGGAGATCATCAGGAACGGCACGGCCGTAGTAATGGTATTGAGCTCCTGTCCGAGGTAGTTGTTATCCTGGGCCTGGACGGTTCCCATCGCGATCAGCCCTGCCATCAAGCCGATCCAGGCTGCTTTCATCCTCATTATGCGCATAGTTGCTGGTTAAAAACGTGCAAAGTTAACGATATTGGAAATTACTTATTGCTATACTCCATTAAGAGCCGTTGGATTAGGCATTTATCTTCCGTGATCAGCGGGCGATGATGAGTTTCCCAGCGAGTTCGTTGGAGTAGCCTTGCCCTGCGGTGACCCTCACCCGGTACACATAGAAGCCTCCGGGAAGGGGGGCCCCGTTGTCCATGCGCCCGTCCCAATGCAGGGGCTCGGTCCGGAAACCATCGGACCATTCCTGGTGGCGGATGGAGTGGACCAGGCGACCGTCGAGGGAGTATATGCCCAGATCGATCTCCAGGTTACGGCCGGGCTGGTTGTGCTCGAACACGAACCAGGCTTCATCACGCATGGGATTAGGATAATTGAGCAGTTGGCTGATGGTGGTGGCCTCCGAACCCCGCACCACGAATTCGATTCGGGCGGTAGCTGAGTTGTTGTACACGTCCCATACCTTGAGCTCCAGGGTGTGGGGGCCTTCGTCCAGGCCAAAAAATGGATAGCGTACCCTGCCTGAGCGATAGTCGTCCAGGTCGCTCTCGTAATAATCGTTGAGCACGATCACCTGATCGGTGTTCCCATCGAGTACGGCTACGATATCGTGGCCAATGCCGTTGCCTACCGTATTCACCCCGTTGCTGTCGGTCACAAAGGCCAGCATTATGGGATTTTCGTCGGTGATGCCTCCGTTGACGAAGGTGGAATCGTTCAGGAAGAGCTGTACCTCAGGCCCGAGTTCATCGATGGGTGCTCCGGGAGCTGAGCCCCCGATCATGATGTTCTCGTAGAAGCCTGTGGCATCGGTCACCCCGTCGGTGGCATAATAGCTGATCCTGCCGTAGTCCATGCGGTAGGCGATGTCCTTAGGCACGACGAAAGTGAAGCTGAACTCCCCGTTCACTACGCTGGCCTTGCCCTTGTACAATACATTCTTTTGAAGATAGAACTTGCGCGGGCTGCTGTCTACATCGTTACCATGGGTGATCACTTCGGCCGGCTTGTCAAAAATGGTAGGATAGATGATGCCGTTGAAGCCGGTGAGGGTCCCTCCGAGTTCTGTGCCTATCCTGCCGGTGATGGTCACCTTTTCCAGGGCCCTCAGGGTGTCGGTCTTGCCGTCGATGATCCTTCCCTTGATGCTGGAGGTAAACACCCGGTGCTCGGGATAGGCCAGGCGGAGGGCAGGGTCGCCGAGCAGGATGAAGTTGCGAATGTTGGGGTTGGATGGTGTTTTAGATAAACGGATCACATCGCCCATCCGGGGAAACTCCCCGTTGATTTTATCGAACACCTTATCATAAAAATTAAGGTTGAGGGCATAGTTGCTGGAGGAAAACGAGAGGCGGGTGGTGGTGAACAGGGCGATGGCGCCCCCATCTTCCTTCAGGAAGGCCAGCTCCCCGGCCGAAACCCGCTCCGGGTCGTCGAAGCGGCTGAACTCGCAGGTAGCCGTAACGAAGACCGGCATATTGTATTTATTGTTCCATGTACCGATGTCCTGGATCTCGAGCACCCTTTCCTGGGCCAGGCCTGTCTCGCCCCCATGCCCGGTATAATTGATCATCAGGGCGCCTTTGTTCACACGGTCGTTGATGGCAGCGTTCACCTCAGGATAACGCTGCCCACCGGGGGTGCTGACCTGTTCATAGGCATCCAGGTATATCTTGTCGATGTTGAAGTCGCGGTTGCCGTTCTGGTGGTAGGTCACCAGGTCCTCGGCCTGGGTGAGGTGGAGGTTGCCGTCCTGGTCGTCGGCAATAAAAGTGAGTACATTGCGCCAGTCGCCCAGGGCGGGCACCTGGTTGGCTCCCGGGCTGCCGGGCACCGAAATGCCGTTGGTGGTGTAGTTCTCGATCTTGTCCACCACGGTTTTGGCCTGAGCAGGCGTTTGCACCGGGAACCGCCCGATCCCGATGTCCGGTGAACCACTGGCGCCCTGCCCCTCATCCGCGTCCATCAGGACGAAGAAATCGTCGGTGGCATGGGAGGCGGTAGGCTGCAGGCTGTTCTCGGTCTGGAAGGTGGGAATGAAATTAGTGTTCCCTTCGATGCGCAGCTTGGGGTCGAAGGAGCCGTCACCGAAGAGCAGGACATAGCGAAGGCGCGACTGGGTATTCCCCCTTTCATAGATCATGCGGATGAAGTCCCGGATGCCGGCGATATCCTGCACTCCGCTGGAGAACTCATTATAAATTTCCTGAGGGGTGACGATAATCACACTGTACCCGTCGTGGTCGTTATGCATCTGGGCCAGGCGCTGGGCCTGGTCGAGGAAATCGGGATGACTGATAATCAGCATGTCAGCCGAAGGAAGGGCATGCAGGTTCTGGTTGGTAATGGGAGAGGTTGAAATGAACTCGGGCTTGTTGTACGCGGACCCGTCGAAGGCCAGAAACTCCCTCAGGGTATCGGTCGCCAGGCTGAATTGGAACTGTCCTGCGTTGGTTTGGGCCTGGATGAGGGCCGGAGCCAGGGGCTGGGTGATATCCCATACCTGCAGCGAGGCCGGGGCATCACTGACAGTGAATCTGGACACCTGTCCCGGACCGGCGCTGGAGGGATCGCGGAACTGCAGCCAGGCGTTACGGAACCTGAGCATGCGCCTCACGTTGACTTCCACGAAATCCAGCCAGCCTACGGAATTGGCGGCCGCCTGATAGTATTTCGCCTCCAGGTCGAACCCGGAGGTGTTCATGAAGAACTTGCGCGACTCCACTGTTTTTCTTGCATAGTCGGCATTGTAGGAAGAAGCAGGCACCGAAGTAACGAGGGGGCTGAGCACCTGCACCCCATCGAGGATGATGCCGAAGGAGCTCATAGCGGAACTCTTGGCCACCACAGAGGCACGCACGTAAACCTGCTGGCTCTGGTCGTGGTCGGGAAAGCTGAAATCAGAGAGGTTGTACTGACTCAGTACATCAAATTTCTCCCCGTACCATTCTTTGCCCGATTTGATCAGGTTATACTGCTCCGCTTCATAAAAATCATAATCCGTGAAGGAGTTCACTTCATGGGTCACCGGCAGGGTTGAGACGGTGAGGCTGGAAATACGCTTACCGGGGGAGGTCCCCAGAGTGATGAAGTACACGCTGCGGTCGGAATACAGGTGCAGCTGATGCTGAAAGGCCGCTTCCGCACTGTTGTAGAACCAGCGGTGCGGGCCCTGCCCGTAGAAAAGAATGTAGTCCCCGGCGTCGAAACTTCCGTCTTCCTGGCCATGGACGTATATAGCGTTCTCAATCAGGTCATCTGGCCTGGGTAAGGCGTTGGCTTCGGGCAGCATCCCTCCCCCATTACCGTATAGGCGCAAGTTGCGGGGGTCAAGGGTGCTTACCGGAAATCCCAGGGTACTGAGGTCCTGATAGGTAACACGATAGATGCCGTCTTTGTATACCCCGAGCTTGTACCAGTTACCAGAGGCAAGCACCGATTGGTTGGCGAAGGCGGAGGGTGAGGAGATGAGGGCTTCGGGGGAACTGTCGAGGGTGTATTCGAGGATGAAGGCCGTGATCCTCCTGACGGTACCATCGAGGCTATCGAGGAAGTATGGAATGAAGGAGAGCTTCAGCATGCGGGCGCCGCGTGCGCTGATCGTGGACGCCTCGGGGCCAGGATACTCTCCGGCCACCTGGTTGTACCACTCCAGGGCTCCGGGATGGGTCACGGCCTCGCTGAGATAGGGATGGACGCGGACCTTCCCCGCCCTTGCGGCGGACTGCAGCGGGAGGAGCACTTCGAAAGCCATGCGTTCACCGGTGAGGAAGCTTAGACCCGGGGCCAGAGCCTCGGTGGGATGTACCTCCGGACCAGCAGTCCAGCCGATGGCCGTGGCATGCTGCTGCCAGAGGGGATACTGCCCATTTATCTGAGACTCAGCATTCAGAAAAAACAGCACCGAAAAGGCAATACTGATGATCTGCTTCATCCTGGTTGGAATAGTGCTCAAAAATAACAATTCTGCATGCCAAAGGTTCAGGCGCAGGAATGTCCGGGTGCTGGAGGCAAAACCAAGGGAGCGGAACGTGTAACCCATAAGCGAAAAAGGATGTATAAGCAATCTGTACAGGTCGGCGAATCATAAAGACACGGGGCAAAACGTTAACAGCCAGTGTATATTGTGAAGCAGCGGTGCAGTGCGGCACACAAAAAAAATATTGTGTAGAAAAATATTCGTATACTTGTGAACCCTAAACCACACTGTGCGTTGCAACTTAACGGCATGACGAGGAAGGCCTTACTTACTGCTGTCCTGATGCTGATCCTGCTCTCAGGACGCGGCCTGTTCGCCCAGGACCCTATCTTTTCGCAGTTTTATGCGAACCCCCTCTACCTTAACCCCGCCATGGCCGGTTCCTCGGTATGTCCGAGGCTGATCTTCAACTATCGCAACCAATGGCCTGCCATTTCGGGCACCTACATCACCTACAACGCCTCCTACGATCAGTATGTAGACAATATCAGCGGGGTCTCGGGCTGATCATGACCAGCGACAGGGCCGGAGAGGGCGCGCTGACCACCACCTTGGCGAGCGGCATATACTCATACCGACTGACCATCAATCGCAACCTTTACCTGAACGCGGGCTTCCAGGCTACCTTCCTTCAGCGGCGGATTGACTGGGACAAGCTCACCTTCCCGGACCAGATCGATCCGAAATACGGTTTTGTGAACATCACCCAGGAGCGTCCCCCGGATCAGCTCACCCGTTCCTTTGCCGACTTCAGTGCCGGGCTGCTGTTCGGCGACAACGAGAACTTCTTTGTGGGATTTGCCGCGCATCACCTTACACAACCCCAGGATGGGTTCTACACCGATGTGAGCAGCAAGCTCTACATGAAGCTCACCGGACATGCCGGTACCATCATCAATCTGGCCCCGCGCCGGTCTTCAGGCCGCCGACTGGATGACCCCACCCTGTCACCCAACCTGCTGTACCAGAAACAACAGGAATTCCAGCAGATCAATTACGGGATCTACTTCAACCGGTATCCCTTCGTGGGGGGCCTGTGGTTCCGCCAGAATTTCGAGAACCCCGATGCCTTCATCATGCTCGTCGGCTTCGAACAGAGCTCGTATAAATTCGGCTACAGCTACGACCTCACCGTCTCCCGGCTTACCAATATCACCGGCGGGGCCCACGAGGTCAGCTTCACCTGGCATTTCAAATGTCCTCCGAAGAAGAAGAGGATCAAGGCAATAAACTGCCCGACCTTTTAGTTAGTCATCACTCGAAAATCATATAGCTATGCGCTTAAGAATTTTCAGCGGTATTCTGATCACAGGCCTTACGGCCCTGCTGCTGTCATCCTGCGGCGGGGGTGAATCGTCCGGCACTACAGGATGGGAATACAATGCATCCTACAACGGAGGCTTTGAGGTGGTCCCCTACACCGAACAGCAAACCGGCCCCGGACTGGTGCTCATCGAAGGCGGTACCTTTGTCATGGGCAACACCCAGGACGAGGTGATGTACGACTGGAACAACGTTCCCCGCAGGGTCACCGTGTCGTCATTCTATATGGACGAAACGGAGGTGCGCAACCTCGACTACCTGGAGTACGTCTACTGGCTGTCACGCATCTTCGGCATGGACTATCCTGAGGTTATCATGGATGCCCTGCCCGACACCCTGGTATGGCGCGACCGATTGGCTTACAATGAGCCCTATGTGGAGCTGTACTTCCGGCATCCTGCCTACCGCAACTACCCGGTGGTAGGTGTGAACTGGCTGCAGGCCAACGATTACTGCACCTGGCGCACCGACCGGGTGAACGAAATGCTGCTCATCGAAGCCGGCGTTCTTGACTGGGACCCCGATCAGCTCAATGAGAACAACTTCAACACCGAGGCCTACCTGGCCGGACAGTACGAGGGCCTGGTGCTCTCCCCTCTGGAAGACTTGAACCCCACCGGTACCGGTGAACGCCGCGTGAGACTGGAAGACGGCATCATGCTGCCCAAATACCGCCTCCCGACAGAAGCGGAGTGGGAGTTTGCTGCCCTGGGCCTCATTGGCAACGCGCTGTATGAACGTATCATCGAGCGCAGGATTTATCCCTGGAACGGCAACTACACCCGCCAGGCCGGCGATGAAGCCTACGGCACATTCATGGCCAACTTCAAGCGCGGACGCGGAGATAATATGGGGGTAGCCGGCGCACTCAACGATGCCGCCGACATCAGCGGCCCCGTGTACTCATACTGGCCCAACGACTACGGACTCTATTGCATGTCAGGCAACGTGGCCGAGTGGGTAATGGATGTCTACCGTCCGCTCTCGGGCGAAGATAATACCGACTTCCGTCCCTTCCGTGGCAATGTGTTCCGCACTAAGGCCAGGGATGAGGAAGGCTACCTGATGGAGAAGGACAGCCTGGGACGCGTCATATACCGTGACGTAACCGTGGAAGAGTCGATGCACCGCAGAAACTACCGCAAATCAGACAACCGCAACTTCCTTGACGGAGACTATGCCTCCACCGTCTCGGGGAACTGGCTGGAAGAGCCCACCATCTCGAACACCACCAACCTGATGTATGAATACGGTGTTGCCTCCATGGTCAACGATGAGGCCAGGGTTTACAAGGGCGGTTCCTGGCGCGACCGGGCCTATTGGCTTAGCCCCGGTGCCCGCCGGTTCATGGACCAGAACATCGCCACAGACTTTATCGGGTTCCGCTGTGCCATGACTCGTGTGGGCAGCCCGATCCCGGGTGCTTATTAATAAATGTGAAGACCTTCTCAACGCGCCCCATGTATCCTGGATATGTGGGGCGTCCTTTTTTCTATGGACAGGATATACACCATATTCAGGCAAGGCGCCCGGGTGACCATCGACAGCCGGCAAGTAAGGAAGGGGGACCTTTTCTTCGCCCTGAGAGGAGAAAACCTTGACGGGAATGCGTATGCGGCTCAGGCCCTGGAGGCCGGGGCTGCCCTGGCTATCTGCGACAACCTCTCCCTGGCTCCCGACCATCCTGCCTGCCTGGTGGTGGAGGACAGCCTCAAGGCCCTGCAGGACCTGGCAGTACGCTACAGGGAGGATCTTACCATCCCGGTGCTGGGAATCACCGGATCCAATGGGAAGACGACCACCAAGGAACTGGTCACCCAGGTGCTGTCGCAAAAATACCGGGTGACCGCCACTCAGGGAAACCTGAACAACCATATCGGGGTACCGCTAACCCTGCTGTCTATCCCTTCCGACGCGGAGATCGCCATAGTGGAGATGGGTGCCAACCATCCCGGGGAGATCCGGGAGCTGTGTTCCCTCGCCCGCCCCACGGCAGGGCTGATCACCAATATCGGCAAGGCCCACCTGGGTGGTTTCGGTGGGTTCGGAGGCGTGGTACAAGCCAAGAGCGAGCTTTATGCCTCACTGAGGGGGAACATGGGAACCGTATTTGTACATGCCGGGGACCCCCTACTGATGCGCCTTAGCGAAGGCATGCGCCGCGAACTTTACGGCCCAGGAACACAAATAGACGCCCGTTTGGCGGGAGCCGGCCTCACACTGAGCATGGAGTTCCTTGGAAACGGAGCTGAGTCCGGTCATATAGACACTCAACTCAGCGGCAGCTACAACCTGCCCAACCTTCTGGCTGCTGCTGCCATCGGGAGGCATTTTGATGTCCCCTGGGCCCTCATCGCGCATGCCCTGTCCTCCTATGCCCCCAAGAACAACCGGTCGGAAATACGGAAAAGCGCTTCCAACACCCTTATCCTCGATGCCTACAATGCCAACCCCAGCAGTATGGAAGCCTCCCTGCTCCATTTCAGCGCGCTGGGCGGGGACCACAAGTGGGCCATACTGGGAGATATGCTGGAACTGGGAGAGGAAGCAGAGGATGAACACCGGCGCATCCTGGAACTGGCCCTCAGTATGGAACTCGAGCGCCTGGTGCTCGTCGGGCCTGTTTTCAGCCGGGTTGCAGATGCAAGGGATGCCGTGTTCGCGGACACCCGCTCATGCAGGGCCTGGCTCAAGGAACATGCGCCCAGCGAGGCTCTGGTGCTGCTGAAAGGATCGCGGGGCATCCACCTTGAAGATCTGCTCGATCTGATGTAATCCTATTGGAGCCCGGATGGACACACGCACTGAAACGAAGACCTACCATGTGACCGGCCTGATGTCGGGTACTTCCCTCGATGGGCTCGACCTGGCGTGCTGCACCTTCAGCTATGATGGGGGGATATGGAACTGGCGTATCCTAAGGGCCGAAACCCTCCCCTACCCTGCGGCCTGGAAGGAGCGGCTGGAGAATATGCAGTACCTGAGCGGGCGGGAACTCATACAAGGTCATGTGGACTATGGCCACTACCTGGGACAGGCCGTCCGGGACTTTCTGGAGAGCCACCGCCTGCCCTGCGATTTGGTGAGCAGCCACGGGCACACCATTTTTCACCGTCCGGACCGGGGATACACTTTCCAGGCCGGAGAAGGCTCCGCGATTGCGGCGGAGTGTGGGCGGCCTGTGGTCAGCGATCTGAGGAGCGGAGACGTGGCCCGTGGAGGTCAGGGCGCCCCCCTGGTGCCCCTGGGCGACCGTCTTCTTTTCGGGGAATACGGTGCCTGCCTCAATATCGGGGGATTCGCCAACCTCTCATTCGAACAGGAAGGGAAAAGGATAGCCTACGATATTTGTCCGGTGAACAAAGTGCTCAACCCCCTGGCACAAAGAATGGGCCTTGAATATGACAGGGACGGGGAGGTGGCGGCCGGTGGAAGTCGCATCTCAGGCCTGCTGGAAACATTGGACCGCCTCGGATATTATGCGGCACCGACACCCAAGTCCCTGGGGGAAGAATGGTTGAGAGAGAATATAGATCCCTTGTTGATCCCTCACCATGACCGCTTGAACGACCTTATGCACACCCTGGTACTGCACATGGCCGGCCAGATCGCCCGGGCCATTGCAGGCTCAGGGGCCGTAAAGGTCCTGGCCACCGGAGGAGGGGTTTACCATAGGTTACTGTTGGAGCAGATCCGCAAGGGATGCTCCGCCGGAATCATCCTCCCTTCGGACGAGTTGGTGCAGTTCAAGGAGGCCCTGGTGTTCGCCCTTTTGGGGCTGCTACGGTATCGTGGGGAGGACAATGTGCTGGCCAGCGTGACCGGAGCAGGGGCAGGTCATCCTTCAGGTGCCCTTCATCTTCCATAGTCGTCCCCGTTCTCCAAACTTCCTCATCACGCCGCTGATGTTCGAAAAAAAAGGCGCCACGATGAGGGCGCCTCTGCGTTCATATCAGGCAGGATCAAACATGCCCGAGCATCATGGCCTGGACATAATAGGCCCCGATGCCGGCAAGGTATCCCAGCAGGGCCAGGAGGGAGATCTTTTTCAGGTACCAGATGAAATCTATTTTCTCCATTCCCATGGCGGCCACGCCGGCAGCCGAACCGATGATGAGGATACTGCCGCCTGTTCCGGCGCAATAGGCCAGAAGTTCCCAGAAATTGCCATCCACCATGAAATTGGCCGCATATCCCATGGAACCTGCCGGTGCGATCTCGTACATCCCCATGGCCCCGGCCACCAGTGGCACGTTGTCAACCACCGCCGACAACAGCCCGATCACCAGGTTAATGGTGAAAATATTCCCCAGGTTCTGGTTGAGGTAATCCGCCAGGATGCTCAGGTGGCCGGCTGATTGCAGCCCAGCCACGGCGGAAAGGATGCCCAGGAAGAAGAGCACCGTAGGGACGTCGACTTTCCGCAAAATGGAGACGACAGTAACCCTGGACTTTTCTTCCTTGTTTTTGTTGCGGTGCATGATTTCGGTGATCACCCAGAGCACACCCAGGCCCAGCAGCATGCCCATGTATGGGGGCAGATGGGTAATGGTCTTGAAAACAGGCACAAAAAGCAGGGCACCGATCCCCATACTGAAGATGAAGTTGCGTTCGAAGGCCGTAGTGGGATCGGTAACGTGCTCCTTTTCGGTACTGACCTTCGGCCTCGCAACATGGCCTTTCTGTGTAAAGCTCAATACCACCAAGGGAATGACAAGGGTTATAAGGCTGGGGATGAATACCTTGGCGATGATGTTCACCGTAGTTACCTGCCCCCCGATCCAGAGCATGATGGTAGTGACGTCCCCGATAGGCGACCAGGCACCGCCGGCGTTGGCCGCCAGGATGATCATGGAGGCAAAGAACCAGCGCGTCCCCTTGTCGTCGACCAGCTTGCGCAACAGGGCTACCATTACGATGGTGGTGGTGAGGTTGTCGAGTACGGCGGAGAGGAAGAAAGTGATGACACTGATGATCCAGAGCAGCTTGACTTTATTTGTGGTGTTTATCCTGTCGGTAATGATCTTGAACCCCTGGTGGGAATCCACGATCTCCACGATGGTCATGGCCCCAAGCAGGAAGAACAGGATCTCACTGATCTCCCCGAGATGGTGGATGATCTCGGAATGCACGATGAAATCGATATAGGAGTGGGCATCGGTTCCGGCGTTGGGGTTGGCCAGGAGGTAGTCTTTCCAAGCCGGGCTGAAGCCGAGTCCGAGGATGTCCATCCCCCCCAGGATATAGGTAACCCAGATCAGGGAGCCGAGGATGAGGGCAGAGGCAGCCTTGTCTACCTTCAGGGGGTGCTCCATGGCTATGGCCACATAGCCCAGGATGAAGATGACGACCATTAAGAGGAACATAGGGTATGGGGTTTAGGATTGAGGCGACAAAAGTAGAAAAGATTGACGGGCTGAGGTCCAAAGAGATGCCGAAATATGGAAAAGGGGGCCCGGACTTCCCGGACTGTGGCCTTCAGCAATAAAAGTGGGTCCCTGGTGTTATCTGAATTAACACCTTCGTGTTGACAATTGCGCCTTGTGCCGGGGGACCCCGGCATCGATTGTAAGTAAATTTGTCGCAAACAGATCATTATGAGCTTTACGGGCATTTTGATGCAGATCAATGAGACAGGGGCGGCGCTGGCAGATTCGCTGGCCGCGCGCGAGACCACAGGACAGATCAGCCTGTCGGTATGGGAGCTCGCCCAGAAAGGGGGATGGATAATGGTGGTGCTGGGGGTGTTCTCCATCCTGGCCATCTATGTTTTTATCGAACGTTTCCTTTCGATTAACCGGGCCTCGAAGGAGGATGCCCACTTCATGAACAATATCCGGGATTTCATCCATAACGGAAAGATCGACGCGGCCATGGCCCTGTGCCGCAGCAATTCCAGTCCGATCGGCCGTATGATAGAGAAGGGGATCAACCGCATCGGCCGGCCATTGAGCGACATCAATGCGGCCATCGAGAATGTAGGCAAGCTGGAGGTTTCGCGGCTGGAGAAGAATATCGCCCTTTTAGCCACGATCGCCGGGGCATCCCCCATGATCGGCTTCCTGGGAACTGTAGTTGGAATGGTGAGGGCGTTTTATGATATGTCGATGGCCGGGAACAACATCGATATCGCCCTGTTGTCCTCAGGGATTTACCAGGCCATGATCACCACGGTGGGGGGCCTTATCGTGGGGATCATGGCCTATATCAGTTACAATGTGCTGGTAGCCCGGATCGAAAAGCTGGTGTTCATCCTGGAGGCCAGGGCCACCGAGTTCATGGACCTGTTGCACGAGCCGGCCAAGTAATTCCAATCCCACGCGAACATGGCCATCAAATCACGGCATAAGCTCAGCACAGAGTTCAGTACGGCCTCGATGTCGGACCTGGTGTTCCTGTTGCTGATCTTTTTCATGCTCACCTCGACCCTGGTGGCGCCCAACGCCATCAAGCTCCTGCTGCCCTCGAGCACCAGCAAGACCCTGGCCCGGCAGACGGTGACCGTCTACATTGACGATGCCTTCCAGTATTACCTTGAAGAGAACCTGGTGAGCGAAGCGGAACTGGCAGCAGGCCTGGATGCCGCCCTGGTCGGGGAGACCGAAGCCAGCGTCGTGCTGCGGTCGGACCAGTCGGTGCCGGTGCAGTATGTGGTAAACGTCATTGATGCGGTGAACGGCATCAACAGCCGTTTTCAGACCAAACATAAAGTGATCCTGGCAACCCAGCCCAAACCATGAGAAAGACGGATGAACGGGACCGCCGTGCCGGCCTCATCGGCACGATCCTTTTCCACGGGTTGATCGTGGCGGGACTGTTCTTTCTCAGTCTGAACACCCCCCTGCCCCTTCCAGGGGAGGAAGGGGTTGAGGTTGACCTGGGGTACAGCGACCAGGGGATGGGCGATATCCAGCCGCTTACGCCCCCTCCCACCTCCTCCCCACAGGAGAGCCAGCCAAACGAGGCGGTGGAGGAGGTTTCGACCCAGGACATCGAGGAGAGCGTGGCCCTTCCGGAGAAGCCGAAGGAGAAGCCCCGTCAGCAACCCAAGCCGAACACCGAACCGGTGAAGGAGGCCCCGAAACAGAAGGAACCGGAGAAGCCAAAAGTGGATCCCCGGGCATTATACACAGGAAGCCAGAGCGGGACGAGCGGACAGGGCAGTCAGGGGGTTACCGGACAAGCCGGGGATCAGGGCAAGCCGACCGGCAGCCCGGGGAGCGGACAATATGACGGACAGGGCGGCTCGGGCAACGGAGTATCATACAGCCTGGGCGGGCGCAAGGCTGATCATCTGCCCAAGCCCTCGGCCACCTTCAGCGAAAGCGGCACGGTGGTAGTGAACATCTGGGTAGACCGTTATGGCAAGGTAACCAAGGCCGTAGCGGGAGCCCGGGGCACAACCACGGCCAGCCCGGTGCTGAGGCGCCTTGCCGAGGAGGCCGCCTTGCGGGCCCGCTTCAATGCCCAGATGGATGCCCCTGAGGAACAGCGGGGCACCATCACCTACCATTTCCTGATCAAGAGCTGATGGACTACGCGGCCTGTCTGCGTTACCTCTACGAACAGCTGCCGATGTACCAGCGCATCGGGCCGGCCGCCTACAAGGCCGACCTGGGCAATACCCTGGCCCTGCTGGAAGCCCAGGGAAATCCCGAGAAGAGGTTCAGGAGCATACACATTGCCGGCACCAACGGCAAGGGCAGCGTGAGCCATTTACTGGCAAGCGTGCTGCAGAGTGCAGGGTACAGTACAGGACTGTACACCTCCCCCCACCTGAAGGATTTCAGGGAACGGATCCGTATCAACGGTGGGATGATCCCGCAGGAGCGCGTGGTGGAGCATGTGGCGGAATGGAAGCCCCTGTATGGGCGCATCCGGCCTTCCTTCTTCGAGATGAGCGTGGGGATGGCCTTCAGTTATTTTGCAGAAGAGCAGGTGGATGTGGCCGTAATTGAGACCGGGCTGGGTGGGCGGTTGGACTCCACCAATGTGGTGACCCCCCTGCTGAGTGTGATCACTACCATAGGCCATGACCATATGCAGTTTCTTGGGCATGACCTGGCTTCGATTGCCCGGGAAAAGGCGGGAATCATCAAGCCCGGTGTTCCGGCAGTCATAGGGGAAGCCGATGCTGTCACGGGAGCGGTGTTCGATTCGGTCGCCACGGCGGTGGGAGCACCCCTGCATTATAGCGCCCATGAAGTGATCCTGGAAAGAATGCTGGAAGTGAAGGGAAGGGAGCCCCTGCTGGTGTTCGATGCCCAGCACAGGGACGACGTCTGTATCCCCAGGCTGGCTTGTCCGCTTACCGGGCACTACCAGGCCAGCAACTTCCGCACGGTGATCAGCGCACTGCACCATTTGCGCTCCATCCTGCCGCATGGGCCGGGACCTATCCTGGAAGGTTTCCGCCGGGTGAAGGAGATCACCGGACTGAGGGGGCGATGGGAGGTCCTGTCGGAACGGCCTTTCATCGTAGCGGACACGGCGCATAACGCAGAAGGGCTGAAGGCGACCATGGCACAATGGATGCAGAGGGACTTCACCGATCGGCACGTAGTGCTGGGTATGGTGGAGGATAAAGATGCTGCCGCCCTGCTGGAACTGCTGCCCAGGAATGCGCGCTACTATTTCTGCCGGCCCGATGTACCGCGGGGACGGGATGCGCAGGCCCTGCGTGCGGAGGCAGTTCTGTACGGGTTGAACGGAGAGATTTTCCCCAGTGTAGGTAAAGCCTTGGATGCAGCCCGCAGGGCGGTCAGCCTGCAGGGCAGCATTTACATCGGAGGATCTACCTTCGTAGTGGCAGAAGTCATCTGATCCTTCATGTTGTTGCCTTCGGGCGAGCAACCCCGAAGTAAATCCGGGTGTCTATGCTTATGCACCTGCGATCCTTCGCAGGTGTCAGTGTTATGATTTTCCGGGGGGTATAGGATATTTTCCTATCTTTACCCTCCTTGAATAGGTGTGTACAATTGAAAGGAATATTTTAAAATCCAGATATCCATGAAGAAAGGATTACTCCTGCTGGTATCCGTGCTTTTTAGTCTGAGTCTCAGCGCACAGGTGGTTGTTTTGTTCGAAGATTTCGAGGTCCCTACCCTGGGCAACCTCGTCACCTCTACCACCGCTGCCGGGGGTGCGCCGCATTGGGCCATTTCGGACCGGCTGGCGACCAGCGGCATCAATTCCGATACGTGTAAAGTCCCTGGGGCCTCCACCTCCTATCTGACGACAAACTTTTTCAATACGATAGGGAACACCTACGTATTATTGGAGTTCAATCAGATATGCAAGATCAACTTCTTCGATATCGCGGAGATCCAGGTGACGGGTGACAGCGGCCAGACCTGGACGACCCTTACGGGAAGCCAGTATCTGGGAACGGGGGCTTTTGCCTCCCTGGGCAACAAGTTCGGTCCCAGTTCGTATGGTGTGCTGTGGGAGCCCAGCGTGGCCTCAGCGAAGCCTACGAATGCCTGGTTCAAGTCGGAGCAATTCAACGTTTCCACGGTTTGCGGCAACAAGACCAACGCCGCCGTGCGTTTCAAGCTCTCGGACGGGGGTTCCCCGAGCAACCCGGAATACGGCTGGATCCTGGATGACATCCGCGTGACGGCGGCCCTCTCCGAGCTTACCCC
>ERZ795054.2451-NODE-2451-length-15599-cov-4.911155_pt1 | contig 15599 bp, 16 predicted proteins | sample MGYA00375138_ERZ795054 | MGnify/ENA primary metagenome ERZ795054 (study PRJEB30183, sample SAMN05720215) | anaerobic digester metagenome | isolation source: active sludge of municipal wastewater-treating anaerobic digesters | place: USA | collected 2014-12-23 ... | reverse complement strand
CGATGCGCTTCATAATCCGAGGGCTGCGCTTCCGCCAGCCGCTGCAGACCGCCGGTGTACTCCTTGAGGTACCGGTCCTGGTACGCGTTGCGGTTCGCGGGGACCTCCTGTTCCATCGCGGCGACCCACTTCTTCAGCCAGGCCGGGTTCCGCTGGTCCTTGTACACCGCTTTCCCGTACAGCGCGATCGCTTCGTTCACCTTCTTCTCGGCCAGCGCCTTGTCGCCCAGTTCGATGTAGTCGTCGCCCGTCTTGCGGACCGACTCGACCGCGACATACGCCGCGGCGATCGTGACTACCGCCACCGAGATCGTGACGAGGATCGCGTTGACGTTGTTGACCGTGTCCTCGATCTTGTCGAAGCCCTGCGCCTGCACGATGGCGGGCAGGGCAGCGAGGGCGAACCGCGAGGCGTTGAGGCCGCGCTGAATGTGGGCGCGCAAGATGTTCATGGAGAGTCCTTCGGGGTTGTGGCGGGTGAAGGGCGGTTGACAAGCGAGCCCGCTGCACGGGCGACGCGATGCACGTAGCCGTGCGTGAAGCCGGTAACGAGGTTGCCGCTGTAGTAGCAGGACAGGGCCTCGCGTAGCGCCGTCTGCGAGGGTGCATGGTGCTCGGCGCGGTCGAGGCACTCACCGAGGATGGTTTGCATGGCCTGCAGGTTCCTGCAGGGGTCGAACGCCGTCAGCGCCGTCAGTCCCAGTCGGCCGAAATTGCGCACATTGATCTGCGCGAGGCCAACGCTGAAGTTCCAGCCCTGTTGCTGGAGGGCGCTGGCCGTTGCGAGGGCTTCACCCAGCCGGCGCGGCTGTCGGTCGAGCTCGCCGCTCACCACGCCGATGGCATGCGGATTCATGCTGCTCTCGACCATCACCAGTGCACGGGCCGTGTCCGCATGCACCAGCGGGGCACAGGCCGCTGCAAGCGTTGCGAATGTGTTGGGATCCATGCCGAGACTCAGCAGGTCGGGCAGGGGGGTGGTGACGGCGGCTGTGCCGCGAGCCAAGCGGCGTAGTCGCTTTCGAATTGCGTGTCCCAGCTGCCCATCGTGGCCTTGGCAGCCTCCGAGAACTCAGTCGCCGTAGCGCCATCCATGCGCCACCAGGTCCTCGACCACATGGTGCCGTCGACAAAGACGGATACTGCCCCGCTGAAATCGCAGCTGTAGGTAACGACGCCCTCCACCTCTACGGCGTGCGTGTACTGCACAGGACAGTAGGAAGGTGCGCTCGCCCATTGATGGTTGGCGCTATTGCCGGGGCCGGACATGGCGCATGTCGGAAACGGCCGACCCCGTGCCAGATCGCGCAGGGCCTGGGTCACAGGCGGCACGCACTGCGAGACCGCTCGCCAGCTCGGTGCGGCCAGGCACAGCAGCAACAGGCAGCCATCGACGGCGCGAGCCGGGGCGGCCGCGGTCGCCAGGGTGGCAGCCACCAGGAGCGCGGCATGGCGGCCTTGAATGCCCGCACGCCTTGCGCGATCCGACGGTAAGACTACAGTAGGTTGCCGAGGCACGATCTGCTCCTGGTTCGCTTCACCGATCGGCACCTCTCGGAGGTGCCAAGGAATTGGTGCACGGGTTCAATGTAGGAACGAAGCAGCGTGGTCCTCGCGATGATTTCCAATTCGTTTTCAGCATGCCCGGTTCGCATGGAAGCCATGACCAGCCCCATCGACTCCACCGCAGCGCAGGTGCATCCGCGTCAGCTGGCAGTGCAGGAGTTCGCGTCGTACGCGCTGGTGATCGACGCCAGGTCGCCGCATGAGTTCGCGCAAGACCACATTCCGGGCGCCGTGAACCTGCCTGTGGTGGGCGACGAGGAATTCGCCCAGGTCGGCATCCGCCACAAGGACGACAAGCACGGCGCCTACCTGGTCGGCGTGGCGTACGCGTTGCGCAACATTGCCGACCAGATCAAGCCGCTGATCTCGCGCTACACGCCGCAGGACCGCTTCCTGGTGTATTGCTTTCGCGGGGGCAAGCGCAGCCGACTTTGGGCCGACAACCTGCGGACAATCGGTTTCGAAGTCGATGTCCTGGCCGGGGGCTGGAAGAGCTATCGGCGCTGGGTGCGGGCCGGCCTGGAAACGCTGTCGCGATCGTTCAGCTACCGTGTGCTTTGCGGGCCTACCGGGTCAGGGAAGACTCGTTTGCTGCACGAATTGCGACGCCAGGGGCAGCAGGTGCTCGAACTGGAGGAGTTGGCACACCACCGCGGCTCGCTGCTCGGCGATCTGCCAGCCGATCCGCAACCGACGCAGAAGCTGTTCGACAGCGCGTTGCTCGCCGAAATGAGAAAGCTCGACGCCGGCCGGCTCGTGTGGGTCGAGGCAGAGAGCAAGAAGATCGGCAACCTGCAGCTGCCCGAGGCACTCTACGAGGCGATGCACGGCTCGCCCGTGATCAACATCGATGCGCCGATGAGCGAACGGGTCAAGCTGTGGCGCGAGGACTATCCCCACTTTGCGCTCGACCCGCAGGGCATGGTGGGCAAGCTCGAGCCACTGAAGCCGCTGGTCGGCAAGGAGACGCTGGCACGTTGGATGGGCCTGGCCATGGAAGGGCGCGTGGACGAATTGTTCGAGAGCGTGATGGCGCAGCACTACGACCCGTGTTATCAGCGCTCCACACGACGGAGCTACGGGCAACGAATTGAAACCGCGGGCCTGATGCTCGAGTCACTGGGTCCGATCGGCTTGGCGAACGCGGCGCGGCAGCTGGTGGCAGCTGAACGAGATGTCGGTTGACTCTGCCAGTCGCTCCCTCCGCTGGCTGCGGTCGTTCATCAAGGGTCTGCCAATTGGGGCTGCCGGCCAGTCGGACTCGCACAGTCGAGCGAGTGCTTAAGACTGGTTGGGGTCGTTCGCTTCTCGTGCGTGGGAGACCGTTCTAGACGTAAGCAGACTCTCAATGGAAGCGATCCCAATGATCGCGCCTTGAAGCGTTGCAACGACCTTCGCGCTCGCCTTCTTGATCTGATCTGTCGTGTACCGAACTGCGCAGGTTCTTGAACACTGTGTGGGCCCCCACCTGACTCTCAGATCTTCAGTCCCGCCTTGACCTGGTCCCACTCGGCAGACAGTTCCGCATTCAGTCGATGGAATGTCTTGGAAGACAGTGTGATCGCGGCATTGGCCTTCGCGGTCTCGTACATGCCGAGCGACTCGAGCGTCATCGCGTTGAATTTCGGCGCTGTGGGCCTTGACTGGAAGAGCCGGTAGACATCGTCATACGCCTTTTCAAATCGGATGCGCAGCCACTCCAGCCTCAGCCACTTCGACACAACCTGCTCGCTGAAGACGGCTTGTGACGCCGCGACAACGATCCCGAGATCCGTTTGCCGGTTCAACACGCATATCAACCAAGTGACGGCGTAGACGACCACCTTGATGCGCTCGGTCCGCGCCATGCTCAACGCGATGGCCTTGCTGAAGTGGCTGTTTTCCAGCACTTGGGCGGCCATGCGCTTGATGGGCTCGGTGAAGTCGTTGTTGTAGTAGCCATCGGTCCTTTCGTGGGTCAGGCTTACGCCGCAGGCACTGGTGAAGAAGTCTTGCCGGCGCTTGTCCTCGGCGCGCGGCGTCAGATATAGGCGGCTGACGAGCCCGACGGTGAACAGCGCGGCAACGGCCACCGCGAAGAAGATCAGGATCCAGTCATAGGCGATCGGATGCGCCTGCCTATCCACCAGCAGTGATGCGACCGACAGCAAGGCGTTGGCGTAGAAGAGCCAGTCGGAGACCTTGTCGGCGATCTCAACCGCGCCGTAGTAGCGCGTACGAACGGGATCTGAGCGAGACATCGAGCGCACCCTTCCGTTGGTGTCAGTGACTGCACCAGGCGGTCAGTAGTAGTAGGTTGGAAAGGCGCTGTCATACACCAGGCGCCACCATTCGAACGCTTCGGCGATCTTTCCATCGTTGACCGCTTGCCGGGCCTTCTGGGCGCGAACGACCGCCGTGCTGAGCTTCGACAGCGCATCCTGCCGTTGGACCTCGGTCTTGTAAGCCGCGATGTATCCGGAGAAGCCCGTGGGATCCTGCAGCATCGCCAGCTGGTGGTCCCAGAGGTCGCGCAGGACACGTTTGAGGTCAATGTCGTAGACGATGCTGCTCTCGCCTTCAGCGAACTTGGCAACCCGCATCTCGAGGTAGAAGGACGAGACGGGGACGTTGCGCAAATACTTCCACGCCTTCACGAAGCGGATCAGCGGCTTGACGCGTCCGGCGTGCCTCGCGTCGACACGCGCGACGTAGTCGTTATGCGAGTCAGGGCTGATGCGCATCCAACCGCCGTTGCCGTCGGCGATCTCGTAGATCTTGAAGCCGTCGACTTCGCTGATGTAGTCGGCCGGCACGACCTCAGTGGTCTCGGATCTGTAGGTCCCGAACGGCACGGCGACTGCCGGCGTGTTCACCCGAACACCCGTGCGCGGAAATCTCGCCTCAAGGGCATCACGCACTTTCGTCAGCGAGTAGGACGAGGACTCGGTCAGCTGCGACGTCGGAATCGACGCCAGATAGTCGACGTCGCTATACCCGGAGATGCTGGTGCCGTTGCCGAACGATCCGATGCGCACGAAGCGCTTCAGGCCGAAGTTGCTCTTCAAGCAGGCCTCGATGGACGCGCGATGTCGCTTGGCGGAGTCGGACTCCGGGGCCGTGGCCTTCAGCTTGGCGAGGAAGTCCTCGAACCCTTCTTCAATCGATCGCGGCATCGTTGGCCTCTCAGTGCGACGCCGGAGATGAGCGATGTTTCCGTAGGTTCTCGCCCGACGCCAACTGCCAAGGCCCCATCTCAACAGCCTGGGTCATCTTGAAGAACCGTTGAATGTTGAGCGAACTCATGAGAGCGCTAGCCTGCTCGCCGAAACACGGCGCTTCATTCGGGTCGGTGGGTGTTCGCCTCCCCCGGCCCACTGACCCGTGGCCAGCCACTCCTCAAAGTAGTTCAACCACTCGGCAGTCCAGGCCAAGTAGGTGTCGAGGAGCCGCATCTGCGGCTGCCACTCGTTCTTGCGTGGCAGCCACAGGCACAGGGTGGTGCCTGGCCCATCGTGTCGGTAGATGTGAGGCGGGGTCTGGCCCTCTCCCAGCGCGTAGAGATTGGGCTCCAGCACAACCATCCGCGGCCAACGATTCGGGGTCACCACAAGCATGCAGCGGTAGTGGCGCGAGAAGCTCGTCGGAGAGATCGAGAACGTAAAGCGAAGTTCGCGCCCCTGCATCAACTGCACACGCGCGCCAGGAATGCCTAGACCGCGTAGCTCAAGGGCCCGCTCGGCCAGTGTGGGGACACGAACAGGCGGCGCGGCTCGCATTCAGTCACCGTAGTGGGTATGAGCACGGGCGGCGGTCGCCACGGCAGCACTGGACCCCACCACGAAGATGCCACGGCCTGCGGAGCGATTGGCTTCCCGTCGCTGCCCGTTATCTTGCAGAACCGCGGTTCGGGCTCGAGGACCAAATGCACTCTCGACTGCGCGCGCAATGGTGTCGATGCCCGAACAGCGCTCGATGGCATCGACGAGCGCGGTGAGATCCGCGACAAGGCGCTCGTGCCAAGCATCAAAGGCTTTCTGCTTGGCCTTCGTTTCCATGCAAGCTGCCAGGTTGTCGCTCTGGGCCGTCGGGTTGTCGAGATGCCAGAACTCGCTGCCGTCGGGCATCTCGAAGCGCTTGATGAGTCTGGGCATCAGCGCGACGATGTCCAGCAGCAAGTCCATCGGGCCATCGTGCGGCTTAGGCGCTTCGATCTCGTACGCGTTTGCCGTTAGGGTCGTCACAAGGCTAGACGGCGGCGCCAAGTTCACGCCGCCTTTGGGGGCACCAAACGCGACGTTCCGGTTGATCTTGGTGAGCTGAACCAAGCGCGAGAGCAGTCGCGCGAAGACCTCCTCCGCGTCAGGGAGAGGAAGGAGTTCCGCCTCGCGCATGGAGTCGAACGTCATGCTGAGCTCAGCCCTGCGCTCAAAGACAGGAGCGATCAGTGCGATCTTGTCGAACAGCCGGCAGTAGCCGCGCGGATTTGTCGAGATGTAGCGCTGGAGGTCGCGGTCGGGGATACGTCCGTGCGTATCACCGAACACCACGATGTGCGATGAGTCGTCGATGATGGGAGCGAAGTCCGCCTTCATTCCACCGGCATACGTGATCGTCACGCAGCGATCATCCCGCTCGATCTTCAGGCCGTGACGATCGGCGTAGCGTTTGACCGCAACGAAGAGATGCTCGATCAGGCGCGCCGGCCCGCCCGGGCCACCGTATCGGATGAGTCCGTTGCGCGCAAGGCAGGCGGCGAGGTCGATGTCGAAGCCTTCGCGCGACTCGTCCATCGGCCGCACCATGGTGCCCAGCTGCCGTGAGCCGTGCGCGTGTACTTGGTACAGAAGGCCATCGAACTCGGGGCAGGTCACCAGGTACTCGCCCGTGCTTTGGTAGGCGCGGTCGAGGTCGCTCAACTGCGTCTGCGTCGGTTCGTAGACACGCGCGATGGCCTCCGCCAAGTAGAAGAACTTAGCCGAAGCGCCAGTTGAGAAACGACGGCGCTGGGGAACGACGGGCAAGTCGCGATACATATTGCGCTCCAATGGATGGCGGGATACCGCGCAGGGCGGCCGACCCGCGGCTCCTTACTTCACGGGTTTCTCCTTGCGGACGCCCTTGAACGGATCCCCGTCGGCCTTCTGGTCCATGAAGCGGCCGGTCGTAGCTTCCCGCTTCGTCCAGACCTCCGTCTGCGGATTGAAGACCTGCGAACGGTCACGGACCGCGCCGACACGGGCGTTGTCGCCGAGAGGCTTGTTCTTAGCCATGATTCACTCCTATCGATGGTGCGCTTGCGGGCGCGGGACTTGGGTGGCATAGTCACTGCTTGCACAGGCAACGGGCATTGTTGACGTCTTGATCTTCGGTCTGTAGCTGGTTCTCGCGGCCGTTGCCTGAACAGGCAACACTCTACACCTATTTTTCAGCGAAAGGAAGCCTTCATGACGCAGTCCGGCCTGGGGATGCTCTTGCGGAAGTTGCGCGAGGCCCGAGACCTGTCATCGCGGGAGCTCGGTCAGCTCGCCGACATCGACCACACCTACATCTACCGCCTGGAGACAGGGGAGAAGCAATCACCTTCTAGCGAACTGATGGAACGGCTATTGCGGGTGCTGAAGGCGAAACCGCGGGAGGTCGAGATGGCCCAGTTCATGATGAGCAATGACGTCAACCCCGACTGGGTTGAGCATGTGCTTGGCACCGACTTGACGGCAGAGATGTTCGAGATGGGCGCGACGATGCGGCATCGCGGGGCCGGAAGGCCCGATATGGAGGCCATAGCCGCGCGCGTCCGCAAGGCACTCAAGGACGACGAGTGATAGACGAACTGGCGATTCGCCTAAAGGCGCGCCAGTTCATGGCGGGACTCGATCTGTCGAACATCGACAAGGATCTGACCGTCTACACTCGGAAAGTCAACGCCAAGCTCACGACCGAGGAGATGCACCCGGGGGAGTCCGGCTACACTCTCACCCGTCGGGACGGAAAGTCGTCGATCGTTGTCAACGAGTTGGAGCGGCGTGAGCGCCAACGATTCTCGGCTTGTCACGAGGTGGGCCATCTCGTGCTGGGCCTTGCCTCGAATCATCAAGAGACCCCCGCCTGGTCCTACGCCAAGCGCGACGACAACGAGATCGCGTGCGACATCTTTGCATCCGAACTGTTGATGCCGTTCGACGCGTTCAAGCGCGACGTGGACCAGGACCAACCTTCGTTCGAGTTGGTCGAACGCTTGCGCTCGAGGTACGTGGTCTCGTTCGCTGCCTGCGCTTCGCGCTTGGCCGCAGTCACCGACTATCCGTGCGCCTTCGTGTTCATGGACGCGACGGTGGTACGGTACGCATCGCGCTCCAAGGCTCTGCGCGAACTCAATGCCTGGGTCGAGATGAGGTCGCCGATCCCGCCCGGATCGGTTGCCCATCGGCTTGTACGAGAGGGCGAGTGGTCAGGCGAAGACACCCGCGTCGCGCAGGACGTGTGGTTTCGAGACTGGCCCAATGGCTACGACCTGACCGAGATGGCGAAGCACTATCCGACCTTTGAGGAGACGTTCTCGTTGCTGTGGTTCGAGCCGGACGGCGGCCCAGACGAACCCGTGAAGGTGTGGAGTGGCTCAGTGGCGCAGGAGGACGATGGTCGCCTGCAGGAACTGGACGGAGTCTTGAGTTTCCAGAAGAAGACGAAGAAGAGGTAGTTGACTCGCTTTGCCATATGGGCCAAGCGAGTCCGTTCAACCTGTGCCCGCTTCGCCTGGCAGGGCCGACCTTCGGCAATTGGCCCGCAGGCGTGTCGAACGACTGCTTGATGGCGCTGAGGGTGAGTACGCCGGCTGGCCGTCACTGACTCCTAACGCTGCGGAGCTGTCGTCCGATTCTGAAAGGACCTTTCAGACTGGCTGCCGCCGCTCACGTTCGGGCGCCGCAAGCCAGCCGCTGCCGATACCTGACGCTTAGCACCACGAGAGGCGACTGGCCGCTGCGCCTCGCAACTTGACCTTCATCGGCCGCAGTGGTAGCGCGCGTGGCATTGCCATCGATGACGGCGTTGCGCTTCATTGGCGAGCGGTCTCACCACGACGTCGGGGCCACGCCGTACAACCCGACGAGTTCGCTATAGACGTCCGGTGCCTCGGAAGCGAGCTCGGACGGCCGTTCGAAGAACGCTTCCGTCGCGACGGCGAAGAATTCGGATGGCTCGCTCGCTCCGTAGCCGTCGATGACGTCCGAGGGCTCCTCTCTGAGTCGCTGCAATGCGCCATCCATCACCGCGGACCAGCGTCTGCGCTTCGCGGCGCTCGGTCGCCATGGCTGCCCAACGGCTGCACCCTTGTCTTGGTCGATCTGATGGGCGAACTCGTGCAGCGCCACGTTGTGGCCGTCGGACGGATCCGCCGCGCCGGCCACCACCTCGGCCCAGGAGAGGATGACCTGGCCCTCACCCCACGACTCGCCCACCATCGTGCGCCGTCGCTCCTGCATCAGGCCCGCGCCCAGGGGCCGCTCGCGATTCACGACGAAGGCATCGGGATAGACCAGGATCTGGCGCAGCCGCGGGTAGTACTCCGGTCGCTCGTGGCCGAGCAGAATCAGGCAGGCATGGGCCGCAATGGTGACGCGCACTTCGTCGGTGATCGCCTGTCCATTGCAGCCGATGAACGGCTTCTCGGCGAGAAAGACCTGGATGTGCCGCCGCAGCCGCATCTGCAGATCGGACGGCAAACGCGCGACGATCGGCACTCGATGGCGCAGGACTCGACGCCATGGCACCGGGAAGGGACGCGCCCGGATCTGCGAACGCCGGCGCTGCGTCCACCAGGTCTGGCCCACCAGTGCGCCGACGATGGCTGCCGCAGCGAGCACCAGCAGCAGCATCGGCAGCGCGGCGGTCACGGCTTCGGAGCTCATCGCCGAGACATGAGCCCGCAGCGGGCCAATTCAAGTGAAGTGACGCGGTCGTCCGGCCTCGACGCTGCGCTGCCGTACGAGTGGAACGAGCCGCGGGCCGGGCCGATGCGGGCACTTCCAGGAAGGGAACGCTGCACTGGGCCTGCGCGAGCACGCCATGGCTGGCACAGCGCAACCACAAGGCCTGAGACCTTCGCGCGCGGTCCCAGCTCAAACCTTGCCCCAGCATCCTCATCATCGGGCATCATGTTGCGTCGCGCGTTCCGGTTCTGGCTTCAAGGAGGTTGCATGTTCCACGGCCCACTCGATGTCCGCTCGGCCAGGATCCTGCGCACGCTACAAGACCGGATCGCCAGCAAGGAACTGCCTGCCTCCGAACTGGATGAATCCATCCTTGTGGCGAGCTGGAACATCCGCGAGTTCGGGTCCGGGGCCCGCCATCCGTTGGCCCTGCACCTGATCGCGGAGATCATGGGGCAGTTCGACCTGATCGCCGTCGTCGAGTTGGGCGAGAACCTGTCCGACCTGGCGACGGTCCTGGGCTATCTCGGGCCCTACTGGAGCGTGGTCTATTCGGACCTCACCGAGGACTATGGCGGCAATTGGGAGCGGCTGGCCTTCGTCTACGACCAGCGCGCGGTCCAGTTCAGCGGTCTGGCCGGCAGCGGCATCGCGCCGCGCGAGAAGGTGGGCGACGAGTACATCAGCCAGAAGTCCTTCTGGCGGGCGCCCTACTCGGCGGCGTTCCGCTCAGGAGGCTTCGACTTTGTGGCCATGTTGGCCCACATCCGCTGGGGGTCGAGCAAGAAGGCCCGCCTCGACGAGATCACCCGCTTCGCCGACTGGGTGAAGGGCAAGGTTTCGCGGGAGAAGCGCGTGGACTCCGACGTCCTGGTGTTCGGGGACTTCAACACCGAGGACGACGCCATGCTCGCGGCCCTAAAGGGCAAGGGCCTGAAATCGATCACCGCCCTGGACGACATCAAGACAAACCTAGACAAGGATCAGCACTACGACCACATCCTTCATCTGCCGAACTTCACCCAGGCGTTCACAAATGTCGGCGGTGTCCTGGACGTCTTCAGTCGGGACGATGCATCCTGGTTCGACGGCGTCGCGACGAGCCGATTCACCTATCAGCTCTCCGATCACTTCCCCATCTGGGCGTATCTGCGCACGGACGACGACGCCGAGCGGCTGGATCAACAGATTCGTCGGGCCATGCGGTAGGCCCCTGAGGGTGGCGGTGGGATGACCGACTGACGATTTGTTGCCCGGGAGAGAATCAGCCCCGTGGGGCTTCTGACCCTCGCGCTCAAAGTGACGCTGGACGGCCGCTGCGACCACCACAACATGGTCGCCGACGGCGAGGTGGGCCTCTATTGGACACGCGTGATGGACGTAGCGGGAGCGATGTCGTTCGGACACCGGACCTACGAACTGATGGAGGATGCCTGGCTCCAGGTGGCGCGAGACCCGAAGGCGACACCGGCGCATCGGAACCGGGCGAAGAGGCCCGAAGCCAAGCCCGAGCTGGCGGCTGAAGCAAGATGTCGGTGTGACCGGGTCTCACGCTGCAGCGCCAGCGAGGCGTATCGTATGCAGCGATCGCGCCAAGTGCGCGGAAGTGCGAAATGGGGTGGCGGCGAACGGCAGCCGCGGGGTAAGCCATGAAGACCTTGTTTCTCGTTCGGCACGCCAAGTCGAGTCGTGACGATCCGTCGTTGGCCGACCGGGATCGACCGCTGGACGATCGCGGAAGGCAGGACGCGCCCAAGATGGGCAAACGCTTGGCCAGGCGCGATGTGAAACCCGATCTCGTCCTGTCGAGCCCGGCGCTACGCGCGCTGACGACCGCCCAACTCTTCGCCGAAGCGGTCGGCTACCAGCCCAAGGACATCGTTACCGATGATCGGCTATATGCCAGCAGCGCCGATGACTTGCTCGCTGTCATTCGCGCGCTCGACAAGAAGCTCGACCGCGTGATGCTCTTCGGCCACAACCCGGAGTTCACCGATCTCGCGCATCGACTGTCGAGCGAAATCATCGACATGCCCACCTGCGCGGTCGTCGAACTCGACTTTGACACCAAGACATGGTCCGATGTAGGCAAGGTTAAGCTGGCGAAGGTGATCTTCGACTATCCGAAGAGGTAGGTCAGATGTGCCTCGGCGGCCGGCATGCCTGCTGAACCGTTTCTTCGACGCACCGACGTTGACTGCATGCGATGAGCACGCTGCCAATCGTGGACCTGTCCGGCAGCGGCCCCGCGGCTTGAGCCCAAGATGAGCTGGGTCGAGGACTTCGCCGGCACCAGGTCGGCGTGCAGCGGGGTGATGTGAAAGGGGGACTTGGCCATGGCAGTCCCTTCAGGGAGTGCTCGAGAAGCGTCGAGTCGCTCTCACATTCATAGTCATGGCGCAGTGCAGCATCGGCCAGCAGGAGGCCGTTTCGGATGCGCTTTGTGATCAGCCGTGGCTGAACTAGGCAGTAGGTGCCACGCCGGACCCGCCCCCATTCGTTACATGATGACCAGCCCACGGTCGCCGAAGCCCTGCGGCGCGACTTGCAGCGCGGCGAGTTGGTCCAGCAGGGCCTTGCGGCAGTTGAACGAGCTGTCTGACGATTGCATCCACGCCCCGCGCTCGCGCTCGATCCAGGTGGTGGCGAAGGCATCGCCGGCGTCGAATCCGGCGTTGAAGGCGCGGACCATGTCGCCCTTGGGATTCACTGCGGCGTGCACGGACAGCTCGTTGAAGCCGGCGTCAGAGACCGACCCGCGGGCAGACATGCCATTGGGCAGCACAAAGTCAAAGAGCTCGCCGCGGCGCATGTTGTCCGGGAAGCGGTTGTCGCCAGGCCGGAGACTGAACAACTTCTGCGCCAGGGCGGCGTTGACGGCGCACACCATCAGGTTGCGCCAGGCCTTCTGCCTCGTTGTCTTGTATTCAATCTCGTAGGCCGAGTCAGGCACGGTCGAGACGACGCCGGCCACCGGCGTGAGGATGGTCATCTCGAAGTCGAACTCAGGGTCGTCTTCGTAGCCGAGCTGCTTCAGGCGCTCGACAAAGCGCTGAGTCTGCAACAGGGTGAAGGGACGGTCTTGCTCCGGCCCGACCATCGCGGCCCGCATGGCAGCGTACGTGCGGAAGCCCAGGCTGTGGGCAAGCGCCTCGCTCAGGTGCGAGGACTTGACGTGGGGGAACTCGTCGCGGAGCGACTTCTTGAGGGCGGCGAGCGGTGCCTCGCACAGGGGTGTAGCGGCCATACGGTCCTCCGATCTGCATGGTCGACGTTTCCCGATTACGCATCGACCCGGATTGGAGTCCGTTCGGTGGCGCGAGATGGTGTGTCTGCTTTAACCCGGGAACAGGTTCGGCTCAGACGCCTTGGCGCCAATGGTAAGGCAGGCCGTGTGCGCCAGCAATGGCTCGGAGTGAGCTCGGAGTGGTCCGGGTGGGCCACGGCACGGATACGACCGACTGCTTCAGAACCCCGAGTTCAGGAACGCGGATGTCGCTTGTGGGTCGGTACTGCGAGTCCGCGCGGCACGGAAGCGGTCGCCGGGGTGGCGAGACCCGCCCAGTCGCGGCCCAGGGTCAACTGCACGTCGCAGAGCTGCCTGTCGGGCCAGTGCCGGTGGGCACGCCGGGCGTCAGCTTGATGGCGGGGACCGTGAGTACACCAGCCGGCAGCGAGTGACGCCTCACGCTGCATTGCCGTCGCCTAAGAGGTGCAACTGGATGACGGCAGTGGGTCGGGGCCGGTCGACGGCGCCGCCGCCCTGAATCATCGCTCACCAACGTACAGCGATCCTTGGCGAGCGAATGCGACGTCCTGTCGACCTGACCGTCGACGGTCTTGACCAGTCGGCCGACTGGCAGCAGCATCGACTATGCGGCAGAGCCAGAGGCAGAAGTCAGAGTTGTGCAATGGATAGTGGCAACAGAGTCATGGTCGCGGCCTGGAACACCGTGCTGTACGAAAAGTTCTGTCGCTTCAGACATCTGGTTGTCGAAGGACTGTCTCAGCATAGCGACGCGGCGCTCCGTCGCTGCCGCTTTGCTGCCGGCGAGCGAGTGCTCGATGTCGGATGCGGCTTCGGCAGTACGACTCAGCGCATTGCGATGTCCGTAGGTCCTGCTGGCGAGGCTGTGGGCTGGGATTGCGCCGAGAACTTCGCCTGCGCGGCCGAGGCCGATGCTCGCGAGAACCGCATCCCGAATGTGAGCTTCGTCGTCGGCGACGTTCAAGTCGACGACCTGCGTGGTCCCTATGACCACGCATTTTCGAGCTTCGGCACCATGTTCTTCGCATCGCCTGGAACAGCCATGCGCAATGTGCGCGATGCGCTCAAACCTGGCGGCGCGTTCATGCAGGTGGTCTGGCGAAGACGTCAAGAGAATCCTTGGCTGTACGACTCTGAGCAGCGTGTGAAGGCCATCGTGCCGGTTGTCTCGCACGACGAGACCGAGCAGGTTCACTGCGGGCCAGGTCCCTTTTCGATGGCCGACGCAGATGCCGTGAGCGCGATGCTTCGCAGTGCGGGGTTCGCGAACATCACCCTCGAGCGTCATGACTGCGACGTATGCATCGGCCGAGACCTGGACGACGCGGTCGACTTCGCCATGGAGCTTGGACCGGCTGGAGAGATCATCCGCCTTGCAGGAGAGGAAGGTGAAAGGCGCAAGCCTCAGGTGATGGTGGCGCTGCGCGAGGTTCTCGCGCCCTTCGTCCAGCCCGTCGGCGTCTGGGCACCCTCGAGCGCGTGGTTCATTGCCGCGTCGAACCCGACCTGACCACTGAGACTTCGTCATCTACGGACATCACGCGCTCGACAGCATGGGCACCGCTACTCGGTCAGACGGATGTCTTGGAACGCGGTTCGCGAAGACCGAAACAGGTCAGTTGGTGGCCTGCGGAAATCGGGCTCGTGGGGCTCGAAAGCCAGTACTGATGAGAAGTTGCCATGACCCTCCGCCAGACTGACGGCACCAGGCTGGCAAACATCAGCAGCACGTACCCCGCCGGCAACCGCGGCGAATCGGGCGAGGGTTCGATGCGATAGAAGGGCCTGCGGCCATCGCGATGATGCTGGTCGTGCAGGCTGAGGCCCAATGTCACCCATGCCTGGAACCGGCAATCGTCCTCCCAGCCGCGACCATAGGCAATGCGGTCGGGAATGCTGTCATCGCCAAGTCCCCAATGCTGTATGTACGTGATGAGCTGAACCCCGAACGCCACCCCCAGCATCGCGGCGAGGTAGAGGAAAATGCCCAGCGCACCGGCAATGACGGTGAAGCCGATCCAGGTGAGCGCGTTGATCAGAAGCGCGACCCTCGTGGGCATCCCCGTTAGCGATTGCGTGACAGGACGCCAGGTTGGCGCTCCTGGACCGAGCTGCTCCACGGCAATTCGCTTCATGCGCCTGCCCGCGAACGTCCAGACCGATTCGTCCTTGCGCGGATACTCCGCCATGTGCGTGGCGCCGGGCCGTGCGTGGTGGGCGAGATGCTCACCGACCAGCACCGGGTACCCGCAGAAGCCCGCGAGCATGCTGCCGACCAATGCGTGTCGCTTGTCACGCCGGTGAATCAGCTCGTGCGCCACGCAGGTCCCGAAGAGCAGAGTCATCCACAGGCTCAGTCCGAAGCCAAGCACGGCCGAGCTGTCTCCAGCGTGCGACCGCGCTGTCAGGAACAACCCGGCCAGCACGCAAGGCGGAAGCGCGCAGGCGAACGCCAGCGGCAAGCAATGCAACAGCGTGGCTATCCGCTCGCGCCACTCCGGCACACCTGTCGCGGGCATGGCACCGAAGACGACGCGCGCGAGCGGAAAGACAAGAATTACGACGCCGAACGCAAGCCAGGGTTCTTCGATTAGCGCGCCGAGAAGAAGCAGCGTCGGCATCAGAAAGATCGTCAGGTAGCCGGCCGCTGACGTCCACTGCTTGTCCATGGCAGGATCCCTTCAATCCGCGCGACCGAAGTTCAGATCACTCCGTACTCGGCCGCGAGTTGCGCCGCGGACTTGCGGTTGGGTACGCCGAGCTTCGCATTCATGCGCTGGAAGCGCGAGTTGATGGCGTTTGTGAACGCTGGTCCGGAACCGCTGCTATTCGCTGGTGAGGTGGCGGTTTTGATG
>ERZ795054.2446-NODE-2446-length-15615-cov-4.243316_pt1 | contig 15615 bp, 12 predicted proteins | sample MGYA00375138_ERZ795054 | MGnify/ENA primary metagenome ERZ795054 (study PRJEB30183, sample SAMN05720215) | anaerobic digester metagenome | isolation source: active sludge of municipal wastewater-treating anaerobic digesters | place: USA | collected 2014-12-23 ... | reverse complement strand
CAGGAGTTTCGGCGCTTTTCCGTGCAGGCGCATGGGGATGGACCGGATGGTGCGGGCGTTGGCGGTGACGTCCTCCCCGGTCTCGCCGTCGCCGCGCGTGGCCGCGGTGGTCAGAAGGCCGTCCTCGTAGGTGAGCGCCAGCCCGACGCCGTCGATCTTCAGTTCGACCACGTATTCCAGCGGGTCGCCGGGCCGCAGGCCCTTGAGCACGCGGCCGTGCCAGTCGTTCAGGTCGTCGGTGGAATAGGTGTTGTCCAGGGAGAGCATGGGCACCGCGTGGCGGTGCGTGGGGAAGCCTTCCACCGGTTTGCCGCCCACGCGCTGGGTGGGCGAGTCGAGGGTGCGCAGGTCCGGGTACTGTTTCTCCAGCGCCTCGAGTTTTTTAAGCAGGAGGTCGAAATCGTAATCGGAGATGACCGGCTTGGCTTCGGCGTAATAGAGGTGTTCGTGGCGGGCGATCTCCCGCCGCAGACGTTCGGCTTCCTTGCGGGCGGCGGCGGGGACGCTCACGGGACTACTCTTTGGCCGCCGGCGTCGGCGGCGCCGTTTTTCCCCGTTCCAGTTTGATCTTGTCGAGGATCCCGTTGACGAATTTCCCCGAATCCTGGGTGGAATAGGTCTTGGCGATCTCCACGGCCTCGTCGATGGCGACGGAGACGGGGGTGTCCACGTGGAACAGGAGCTCGTAGGCGGTGAGGCGGAGGATGTTGCGGTCCACGGCGGCCATGCGGGAGAGCTCCCAATTCTCGGCGTATTTGGTGATGAGTCCGTCGAGCAGGGGCATGTTCTCCAGCGCGCCGCGGGCCAAATCGTCGGCGAAAGTGCGGGCGCGGGGCGCCAGGGTGCTTTCCGTCCAGCAGGCCGCGGCGGCTTTTTCCAGGTCGAACTTGCCGACGTCGACGAGATAGAGGATCTGAAGGGCCGCTTCCCGGGCCTGTCGTCGCGCGCCCACGTTATTTCCCCCGCCGCAGGGGCCGCAGGAGCCGCGCCGTTTCCACGGCGGCGACCGCGACCTCATACCCTTTGTTGTCGGTGCCGGTTCCCGCGCGCGCCCGGGCCTGGGCCACGGAGAGCGGCGTCAGCACGCCGAACATCACCGGCACGCCCGTGGCGAGCGCGGCCTGGGCCACGCCTCCGGCGGTGGCCTGGGCGATGTACCGGTCGTGCGGCGTTTCGCCGCGCAGGATGCAGCCGAGGGTGATGACGGCGTCGTATTTTTTCGATTGGGCCAACGTTTGCGCCGCCAGGGGCAGTTCGAAGGCGCCGGGCATCCAGGTCACCGAGATGTCCCGCGCGCGGACGCCGCATTCGGCCAGTCCGCGCCGGCAGCCGTCCAAAAGGCGTTCCGTGACGGGGGCGTTGAACCGGGCCGCCACCACCGCGATCCGGAGCCCGCGTCCGTCGGCCGGGGCCGCGCCGGGACGTTTTTGATGGGACGGGATCTTCATAGATGTTTGAGGAGATGACCGAGCTTGCGGCGCTTGGTCTCAAGATAACGGCGGTTCATGGGATTGGGCGGGATCTCCAGGGAGAGGCGTTTGGTCACCTTCAGGCCGTAGCCTTCGATGCCGACGATCTTGTGCGGGTTGTTGGTGAGCAGATGGACGGTGGAGAGGCCGAGGTCCGCCAGGATCTGCGCGCCGATGCCGTATTCCCGCAGGTCCGCCGGGAACCCCAATTTCTTGTTGGCTTGGACGGTATCGTAGCCGATCTCCTGCAGGACGTAGGCGTGGAGTTTGTTCACGAGCCCGATGCCTCGGCCTTCCTGGTGCATGTAGAGGAGGACGCCGCGGCGGGCGCGCTCGATCTGTTGCAGCGCGGACTGGAGTTGGTCGCCGCAGTCGCAGCGCAGGGAATGGAGCACGTCGCCGGTGAAACAGGAGGAATGGACCCGCACCAGCACGTTCGGCCGGCCCGCCACCTCGCCCTTCACCACGGCCACGTGATGGTCGCCCGTCGGGATGTCCTCGTAGAGATGGATCTGGAAATCGCCGAGCCGGGTCGGGAGTTTGGCGCTCACCACGCGGCGCACCAGTTTCTCGTGCCGCCGCCGGTGGGCGATGAGGTCCTGGATGGTCATCATTTTCAGACGGTATTTCCGGGCGAACCGTTTCAGGCGCGGCAGGCGGGCCATGGTGCCGTCCTCGTTCATGATTTCGCAGATCACCGCCGCGGGGTAGAGTCCCGCCAGGCGGGCCAGGTCGATGGCCGCCTCGGTGTGGCCGGAACGGACCAGCACGCCGCCTTCCTTGTATCGGAGAGGGAAGATGTGTCCCGGTTTGGAGATGTCCTCGGGGCGGCTTTTGGAATGGATCAGCGTCTTGATGGTGTGGGACCGGTCGTGGGCGGAGATGCCGGTGGTGACGCCGCGGCGGGCGTCGACGGAAACGGTGAAGGCGGCCTCGCGGGAAGAGCCGTTTTCCACCATGGGGGAGATCTTCAGTTCGTCGAGCCGTTCCCCCAGCATGGGCACGCAGATGAGGCCGCGGCCGTGTTTGGCCATGAAATTGACGGCGGCGGGGGTGGCTTTCTCCGCCGCGATGACGAGGTCCCCCTCGTTTTCCCGGCCGGGGTCGTCCACCACCACGATGGGCTTGCCGCGCTCGAAGTCGCGCAGGGCCTCCGGCACGGAGACGAAGGTTTTTTTGGCGGAAGGGCTCATTGGTATTCTTCCTCGGGGATCAGGGATTTTTTCACGAAAAGGTCGTCCGTCGGGGTCTCCCGCCGTGCGGCGAGGAGCCGATCCAGATGTTTGGCCAGCATGTCGGTCTCCAGGTTCACCGGGTCGCCCGGTTTTTTGGCGCCGAGGGAGGTGTTGGCCTCGGTGTGCGGGATGATGGCGACGGTGAAAGAGACCTCCTTGATGTCCACCACGGTGAGGCTGATGCCGTCCACCGCCACCGACCCCTTCGGCGCCAGGTGGTCCATGAGGTGCGGCGGGACGGAAAATTCGTAGAGGACCGTGGCGGGGCCGGCCGGGGTCTTGGACACCAGTTTCCCGGTGCCGTCCACGTGGCCCAACACGAAATGTCCGCCGAACTCGTCCCCCGCGCGCAGCGGCGTTTCCAGGTTCACCTTCTGGCCCGGCCGGTAGCGGCCGAGGGTGGTGCGCTGGTAGGTTTCGGTGGAGACGTCGAAGGTGAGCACCTGCGGGGGTTTTTTCCCGGTGAAAGAGACCACGGTGAGGCAGACGCCGTCCACCGCCACCGACGCGCCCTTTTTGAGGCGCGGGAGGCGGGCCCGAACCCGGAGTTTTTCCCCGTTCCGGCTGACCACGTCGCCTAATGTCTGGATGATGCCGGTGAACATATCAATATTTTACAAAACCATGCACCAGGATATCGCCGCCGACCTTGGAAACGGTCATGTTGTCCAGCCGGGGGGCGCTGTTCGGATGGGGCCATCCCCCCCCGGCCACGGAAGGGACGGCGTGGCGTCCTCCCAGGAGTCGGGGGGCCAAAAACAGGTAGACCTCGTCCAGCAGCCGGGCATCCAGCAGGGCCCCGGAGAGACGACCACCGCCTTCTAAAAGTATTTGATTAATATTCATTTTTGCCAATAACTTAAGGATTAACATTAAATTTATGTCCCCGTTTTTCAGCGGGCAGGTCAGGAGTTGGATCCCGGCCTTTTCCAGCCGTTTTTTGCGCCCGGCCGGGGGGGTGGGGCCGGTGATGACCCAGGTCGGCGCTCCTCCCTTAAAAATCTTTGCCGAGACCGGCAAATCCAGGGATTTCGACACCACCAATCGGACCGGATCCGGCCCCTTCCCGTGACTGGTCAAGCGGGGGTTGTCCTTTCGAACCGTGTGGGCCCCCACCAGAATGGCGTCCGATTCCGCCCGGAGCCGGTGACCCAGTTCCCGGGCCAACGGCCCGGTAATCCACCGGGAAACGCCGCTACGGGAGGCGATTTTCCCATCCAAAGTCTGGCCCGCCTTGAAGAGCACATAGGGCAAGCCGGTTTCGTGGCGTTTCACAAAGGCCCGGTTCAAAAAGCGAGCCTCGTTCCGGAGCACCCCGGTTTCGACTCGGATCCCCGCCCGGCGGAGCCGATCCAGGCCGTTTCCGGAGACCGGGTTCGGATCTTTCATGGCGGCCACCACGCGTTTGATCCCGGCCCGTTGCACCGCGTCCGAGCAGGGCGGCGTTTGGCCCCAGTGGCGGCAGGGTTCCAGGGTCACGTAGAGCGTGGCCCCCTGGGCGCGTTTTCCCGCCCGTCGGAGCGCCACCGCCTCGGCGTGGGGTCCGCCGAAAGATCCATGCCACCCTTCCCCCACCACCGCCCCGTTTTTGACGATGAGGCAGCCCACCATCGGATTGGGGTGCGTCCGGCCGCGTCCTTCCTCGGCCAGCGCCAGGGCGCGCCGCATATAAAACTCGTCGTCTTTCAGGGACATGGGGGCGGGGTTCGTTTAATTTTTTTGATTTCCGGCTGGACAGAATAAGCATTTTCAGGGACATGCCCCGTCCCCGAAGCACGAGGGAAAGAATTTAGCTTTTTTGAGTCGAAAAATCAACGCGGTCCGCGCGGGTCCGGAGGCGGGCTACTTCAGGTCCTCCGACCGGTCGGCGGGGATTTGGAAGCGTTCCAGTATCTCCCGGGTGGCTTTTTCCGCCTGGGCCGCGTCCAGAATGATGCGGGAGGCGTAGGGCGGCGACTCCAGCTCGATGACATGGTAAGGTCCCTCGGGTTTTTGGAGTCCTTGGAGCACGTCCCGCATTTCCGCCACAGGCACGTTGTTGACGCTTTTCACGATGGCGTCCCTCAGCCAGTAGTGGTAGCCCACGTTGATGTTGTGCGGGAGAGTTTTCGAGATGAGCACCACTTGCCGGCGTTCTTTCGTCGGCAGATCGGTGAAAAGGTAGTCGAGCACCGCCGGCAGCACGCTCCGCATTCCGCGCTCCTCGATGTAGTTGTGACTCAGGGGCATGAACACCAGCCCGCCGAAAATGAAATAGGTGGGAACCGTGTCATACTGCGGGCCGGACACGAGGGTGACGTGTTTCCCCAGCGCCAGAGTGGCGTCGAGGCGCCGGCCGTCCCGGAGGATTTTGAGCTGCACGGGCTCGCCGATCTGGCGCGTGCTGATGAGGTGGGAGAACTCCACGCGTTCGTCGCCGCGGAGGGACACCGTGCCGTCGTTGGCCACCGGCTGCCCGTCGATGGAAAGGAGCACGTCGCCGACCTGGAAAGCGTTCACGGCGGCGGCGCCGTAGGGGATCTTCGTCACCAGGATGCCGCTTTCCTTCGCCGCCAGACCGCAATATTTTCGGAAAGTGGCGTTTTCCAGCTTTTGCCAGAAGATCCCCAGGGAGGGGACGCCGTCGTAGTCGCCGTCGTCGACGTCTTTCAGGAAACGTTGGATGATGGGCGTGGGGATGGCGTAGCCGATGTTTTCCGTGCGGCCTCCCTTGAGGGATTGAAAGGAGATGCCCGCCAGTTTCCCCTCTTTGAACACCGGCCCGCCGCTGTTGCCGGGGTTGATGGCCGCGTCGGTCTGGATGGCCAGCAGTTCGCGGCGGGAGTGTTGATATCGCTGCACCTCGATGCGGGAGACGATTCCCTCGGTGATGGAGAGTTCCTCCCCGCCGACGGGGAATCCGTACGCCGCCAGTTTGTCCCTCTGGCGGGGCAGGTCGCCGAAACTCACCGGCCGGGTGTTTTTGAAGAACACCGGGTCGTCCACCGAGAGGAGCGCCAACTCCCCGTCGTGGGCCACGAACTCCACCTTCGCCTCGTAGCGTTCCGGGTCGCCGGGTTTGGAGACCTGGAGGAAGACCTGGTTCCCCACCACGTGGGCGTTGGTGAGGATGCGGTTCCCCGGGAGAATGCATCCGGAGCCGCTCCCCTGTTCCTGTTCTTTGGTTCGCCAGGGTTCGGTGTAGTCCGGTTCTTTGCTGACGGTATAGATCTTCACCACGGATTTTTTCAGGGCATCCTGCGCGTCGGCGGCGAAGGCCGGGCGCGGGGAGCCGAGCGTTTCGGCCGCGGCCAGAAGGGACACGAGGATCAAGTGAAACAGGGATTTGGGTCCATGCAAGAGGGAGCGGGTCATGGCGGTTTCTCCGGGGACGGATTTTTTAAAAAGCGGCTGTCCGTATCTTAACAAAAAGAGGGCGGTTCGGTTCACCGGCCCTCGGCCAGGCGGTCGGCGAGGAACGCGGGCAGCCGGGCGTCCCGCATTTTTTTCTGCACCGCGGCGACGTCGTAGGCCACGCGGAACAGCGTCGCCTCCCCGGTTTCGTCGTCATACACGCCGCAGGCGGCGCGCGGGTCGCCGTCCCGCGGCTGGCCCACCGAACCCGGGTTCAGCACCGTCTTGTCGCGGGGCGGTGTTTTTATCGTTTCGCCGTTGTTCCAGGCGGAAACTTTTGCGCCGTCGCCGTGGCGTCTCAGGACGCGGGGCACATGGGTGTGCCCGACAAAACAGACCGGGGTCTCGAAAAGGCCTTCGTTCGCTCGGAATTGGTCCGAGGTCGTGAAATAGTCGTCGATGGGGTTTTGCGGCGTTCCATGCACCAGGGTGAATCGGTCCGTGGCGACGCGGTCCGGCAGGGAGGAGAGGAATTTTTTCGATGCCGGGGTGAGTTGCCGGGCGGTCCAGAGGGCGGCGGCGCGGGCGTGCGGGTTGAACCCATCGAGGTCCTTTTTCCCCACGACGGCCCGGTCGTGGTTTCCCGCCACCGCCCGCCCGTGGGGCAGCGCTCGGACCGCCGCCACCGTCTCATCGGGGTTCGGCCCGTAGCCGACGATATCGCCGACCACCAGAAAACCTTTGACCCCCTGTTCACGCAACAGCGTGAGGACCGCCCGCAAGGCCTCTTCGTTGGAGTGAATGTCGGCCAGGACTCCGTATTTCACGGATTTACGGGCGGTCGAGGAGGACCCGGAAAAAGAATTCGGGCAGGCGGCTCATGCGGACGGCGCGGGAGGGTTCCTGGAGAAGCCGGAAGAACCATTCCAGTCCGGCGATCCTCATCCAGCGGGGCGCGCGTTTCAGGCGGCCGGAGAGCACGTCGAAGCTACCGCCCACCCCCATGGCGATTTTGCATTTGAGCCGGCCGAGGTTTTGACGGATCCAGATCTCCTGACGGGGGACGTCGAGGGCCACAAAGAGCAGGTCCGGGGCGGCCCGGGCCACGGCCAGGATTGCCAATGATTCGGTTTCGCGTCTGAAATAACCATTTTCGGTTCCGGCCACGCGCAGGGCGGGATATTTCTCCTTCAACCGTTCGGCGGTTTTTTCCGCCACGCCCGGCGCGGCGCCGAGAAAAAAAACGCTCCGGCCCGTCTCGGCGGCCCGGCGGCAGAGATGCTCGATGAGTTCCACGCCCGGGATCGTGGCCGGAAACGGCCGGCCGCGCCACCGGCCCGCCATCGCCACGCCGGCGGAATCGGGTACGACCAGGTCCGCCGCGCGGAACGCCTCGGCCAGCGCCGGGTTTTCCCGGGCGGCGAGAAGCATGAGGGCGTTGGCCGTGATGAGCTGACGCGGCGCGCCGGAAGAGAGGAAGGACTCGACGCGCGAGAGAAGGGCCGGAAGGTCGAGGGAATCAATACCGAACCCCAACACGGAGGTCCGTGGGGAGTCCGGCGGCATCGGGGAGAGGCCGGTCACGGGAGACGGACCGAGCCCGAGAGGGAAACGACGTTACTCCGCGGGTTTCGTTTCCGGTTCCTGCCGGGAATCGCCGGCGATGACGGCTTCCGGGCTGAGGGTCTCGGCCAGCCGGCCGTCCTTGCGCAGTTTGGCCGAGAGCAGTTTGGTGACGCCCAGGGTCTCCATGGTGACGCCGTAAAGCACGTCGGCGGTTTCCATGGTGCGCTTGTTGTGGGTGATCATGAGGAACTGGGACTGGTGCGTGAACGCCTTGATCAGCGTGATGAACCGGGTGACGTTGGCCTCGTCGAGCGGGGCGTCCACCTCGTCCAGGATGCAGAAGGGCGCCGGCCGCACCATGAAGAAGGCGAACAGGAGCGCCACGGCCGTGAGCGCCTTTTCTCCGCCGGAGAGGAGGGCGATGTTCTGCAGTTTCTTGCCCGGCGGCTGGGCGAACACCTCGATGCCGGTGTTGAGGATATCGGATTCGTCCGTGAGGCGCAGGTCCGCCTCGCCGCCTTGGAAGAGCTGGCCGTAGATGGCTTTGAAGTTCTCCCGCACCTTGTCGAAACAGTCGCGGAAACTGCTCCGCGTGGTGGCGTTGATCTTCTGGATGGTCTGCAGGAGGTCTTCCTTGGCTTTGAGGAGGTCCTGTTGCTGGGAGAGAAGGAAGTTGTATCGCTGTTCCAGTTCCGCGTGTTCTTCGGGAGCCGCCAGGTTCACGGCGCCGAGGCTCTCCACGCGCCGGCGCAGGCGTTCCAGGTCCGTCAGAACCACCGCCTGGGTCGGGAGCGGGTGGCGTTCCTGGGCCTCCAGCAGAGTGAGACCGTATTTGTCTTTCAGCTGGGTCTCGAAGGATTCCCGTTTGAATTCGGAGTGGTTCGCCTGGAGTTTCTTGTCCTGGAGCTGGGTGCGGATCTCCTCGGACGAGTCCCGCAGGGTCGTGAGCTCGTTCTGGGAGGCCGTCAGACGGTCGTAGAGCGTCTGTTTCTCCGCATGGATGCCTTCCAACGCCTGTTCCAATTCCTTGCGCTTGGCCATGGAGGTCTCGATCTGTTGGCGGCACTCCTCCTGGATCTTCTGTTGTTCTTCGATGCGCTGTTGGGAGGTGGAGCGTTCCTGTTGTTTGGATTCCAGGCCGGCCGCGAGGGCGTCTTGGTCCGACCGGGCCGCGTGGAGCTGTTTCTCGCGCCAGCGGAGCCGTTCCTGTTGGCTCTGGGCGCGCTCTCGGACGGCGCCGAGGAGGGCGCCCGCATCCGACAGTTCGATCTGTTCTTTCTGGGTCCGTTCCTGGAGCAGCGTCCATTGTTCCCGCAGGCGCGCCTCTTCCAGCGTCAATTCGCGCAGTTTTTCCGCCAGCGCCCGGGCGGTTTCTTCCGCCTGGCGGCGTTCGTTTTGAAGGCGTTCCGATTCGCCGTCGATCAGGCGGATCTCGTCCTGGAAAAGCCCCGTTTGGATGCGGGTCTTTTCATGTTCCTGGGCGAAGAAATTTTTCTGCACCCGGGCGGCTTCCGTGGCCTGGTGCGCCTTCTCCCATTCGTCCATGTGGAGGCGCTTTTGGTCCTCCAGGGCCGTGCGTTTGGCCAGGGCGAGCTCCAACTCGTTGGCGAGGCGCGGGGATTCGGCCTCCAGCGAGGCGCGGAGCAGGGGATCTTCCCCCCGCACGGGCGCGAACTCCGCCCCGCCCTCGATCACGCCTTCGCCGTAGAGCGTGGTGCCGGCGGCGAGCCAGCGGCTGAGCAGGAATTTCAAGACCGGTTGGAACTTGGCGTCGGCGCGCACCATCTCGAGGAGGGAGCGTTGCCCCCCGCCCGAGAGGCCGGCGGAGACGTCTCCCTGCGGCAGACGGTCGAGCACCCACACCCGGACCCGGCCCTGGCGGTGATCGGTGACGTGTTGCAGGGCGGCCTGGGCCTCGTGCAGCGAGTCGGCCACGAGGTCGTTCAAATGGGGCCCCATCACTTGGCGGAGCGCCGGCTCGTCCGCCGGTTCCACGGCGATGAGTTTGCCGAGCGGGCCGTGCAGTCCGGACAGGCCGGCCGACAGCACCGCGTGGGCGCCCTGTGAAAAAACATCGTCCGCGGCCCACTTCTCCTGCGCCTCCAACTGGGCCTTGCACTGGAAAAGTTTGGATTGGACCTCCTCCGAGGATTTGGCCAGGGCGGTCAGGTCCGCTTCCGTCTGGGCCAGGGCGGCGCGGGCCTGGGCGACGGTCTCTTCCAGCCGGCGCAGTTCGGCGTCGCGGGCCTGGATGTCCTGGTCGTATTGCGTCAGGGCGGTTTGCGCGGCCTGGAGTTTTTCCTCCGATTTGGCGCGGTCCTTCTGCAACGTCTTCAATTCGGTGTCGAGCCGGGTCTCCAGGGACCGTTTGGCCCCGATCTCGTTGTGGAGTTGGGTGGCGTCCTGATTGTTTTTCCAGAGGGCGTCCTGCAGCCCTTTCATTTCGCCGGCGGTGGTTTTTTGCCGTTCGGCGAGGACGGCGTAGGATTCCTCCTCTTTCTTCAGGGCCAGCCCGGCCTCCTCGGCGGTCTTGGCTTCGGCGTCGAGCGCCTGTTGGAACTCCGCGCAGGCCTTCTCCAGTTCTTCCAGGCGGACGCGGCCCTTGGCGAGCTCCTCGTCCAGCACGGTGTCGCGCTGGCGGATGGACTCCTCCCAGCGGCGGGCGTCGGCCTGTTTCTGTTCGGCCAGCCCGATGGCGCCGTCCACGTCGGAAATCTCCCGGTTCTGCGCCACCATGCGTTCGCCCAGCTGGGTCTCCGCCAGACGCAGTTCCGCCAGTTCCGCCTCGCGCTGGTTGATCAGCGTGGTCTTGGACTGGAGGTCTTCTTCCATGCGCTGGATCTCCTGTTTCAGCGCGGTGATCTGCTGGTCGAGTTGAGACGTCTCCCACAGCGCGTGGGAGATCTCCATGACCTTCAAATCTTCCTGGGCTTTCTGATACAGACGGGCCTTGCGCACCGCCGCCTCGATCTTGTCCATCTGTTCCTTGGTCATGGCGATGACGTCGGCCAGCCGGTCGAGGTCGAGCTGGGTGCGTTCCATCTTCCGGAGGGCTTCTTCGCGGCGGGCCTTGTATTTGGACACCCCCGCGGCCTCCTCGAAAAGTTCGCGGCGTTCCTCGGGCCGGGCGCTGAGCACGTACTCCACCCGTCCCTGTTCCATGATGGAATACCCCTCTTCGCCGATGCCGGTGTCGAGGAAGAGTTCGCGGATGTCCTTGAGGCGGCACTGCGTCTTGTTCATGAAATATTCCGACTCGCCGGAACGGAACAGCCGGCGGGTCACGGTGACCTCGGAGTAGTCGATGGGGAGGCGGTTCTGGGAGTTGTCGAACGTGAGGGAGACTTCGGCCATGTTGGAGGGCGCCCGGTTGGCCGAACCGTTGAACACCACGTCGAGCAAAATTTTGGAACGCAGGGATTTGGCGGACATCTCGCCCAGACACCAGCGGATGGCGTCCACCACGTTGGATTTGCCGCAGCCGTTCGGACCGATGACGGCGGTGATGCCCGGTTCCAGATCGAGCCGGGTGCGATCCGCAAAAGACTTAAACCCCACCATTTCCATGCGTTTTAAGTACATCTTTTGCCATCCTTTCCCATTACGGGTATGTTTATTGCTTAGCAGTATATTTTACACATACCCTCCTTTTTGTCAAGAAAATAATCGTCTCAAGGGCGGAACATATAAAGATGTTTCCCTGCCATCGTCCGGTCCGGGAAATCTCGCGGGATTACAAAGCTTTCAACCGTTGAGGACGGGACGGCGTTCCGGGCGCGTTTCCCCCCGGTTCGCTGTTTCCAATTCCGTCCGGTTTCGATATGATTATGCCTATGAAACGGAAAATCGCGGTGCGCGCGCCGAACTGGCTGGGCGATGTGGTGATGTGCACCCCGTTCCTTAAACGGTTGATCGAGAAGAACCCGGAGGCCGAGGTTCACGTCCTCTGCCGCCCGGCCCACGGGGAGATCTTTTCCCGTTTCCCCGGCGTCAAAGGCGTCCGGCTCTTGGGGAAAGACGAACCGTGGGCGGCCCTGGTGCGGCGCGTGGCGGCGGAGAAGTTCCAGACCGGCTACGTCCTCCCCCCGTCCTTCTCCTCGGCGCTCCTCTTTTTCATGGCGGGGGTGCCGGAACGCATCGGTTACGCCACGGATTTCCGGAGGTTCTTTTTGACGCGGGCGTTGGCGCTGGACGAGCGGTTCCATTACGTGCGGCGGTATCTGGGGCTGTTGGGCGAGGAGTCCCGCGAGGCGGCGACGTCGGATCTTTTCTTCCCCGCCCCGCCGGACGCGGCGCACGGCGCGCGGGCGTTTCTCTTGGCGCGCGGGTTTTCCTTCAAAACGCCGTGTCTGGCCGTGGCGCCGGGGTCCCAGGCTCCTGGCCGGCGGTGGGAGCCGGAACGGTTTGCCGCGGTCATCGGCGCGTTGGCCGAGAAGGACTGGCCGGCGGTGGTTCTGGTGGGCGCGCCGGGCGACCTCCCCTGGGCGGAAAAAGTGCGGCACGCCTGCTCGCGGCCGGTGATCAACCTGTGCGGCGCGACGGACCTGGTGACGTTGGGGGACCTGCTCCGCCAGTGTTCGGCGCTGCTCACCAACGAGTCCGGCATGATGCACGTGGCCTGGGCGGTGGGCACCCCCACGGTGGCGCTGGCCGGGCCGTCGGAACCGCGGGTCACCTCCCCCTTCGGGGCGCCGGTGCGCGTCCTGCAGCACCGGGAAATCCCCTGCGTGCCGTGCATCAGGAACGACTGTTACCTCGCCGGGGACGATTATAAACTTTGCCTGAAATCGATCGCCGTTTCGGAGGTGGTGTCGGCGTTGAACGAGGTCGTCAAAACGTCCTGAGTCCCGACCGCTTTCCTTGAGAATAAAAAAACCCGGAAGAGGATTTCCGGGTTTTCACTTTTTCAGGCGGCCTGAAACGGGTCAGTGCCCCTTGCGTTTCTCCAGTTCCTTGACCAAGGCCGGGATGAATTCGAAGAGGTCCGCCTCGATGGAGAGCGTGGCCAGTTTCATCAGCGGGGCCTCCGGGTCCTTGTTGACGCAGACGATGACGTCGCTGGAGTTCATGCCCGCGAGGTGCTGTATCTGGCCGGAGATGCCGGCGGCGATGTAGAGTTTGGGACGCACGGTGCGTCCGGTGAGACCCACCTGGTGTCGGTAGGTGATCCAGCCGGCGTCCACGGCGGCGCGGCTGGCGCCCACGGCGCCCCCGAGGATCTTCGCCAGCGCCTCGATCGGTTTGAAGCCGGCCGCCCCGCCCACTCCGCGTCCGCCCGCCACGATGACGTCCGCCGCGGAGATGTCCTGTTCCTCGCCCTGTTCGGGTTCATACTTCACGAAACGGGTGCGCTGCTTGAATTTGGACGGGTCCACCGGCACCGGGATGGTTTTCCCCTGGCGGCCGGGCTTTTTTTCCGACCGGGGGAACGACATGGGCCGCACCGTGGCCATCTCCGGGCGCTGTTTTTCGCACAGGATGGTGGCCATGAGGTTGCCGCCGAAGGACGGCCGGGTGGCGTGCAAAAGACGGGTCTTGGGGTCGATGGTCAGCTCCGTGGCGTCGGCGGTGATGCCGGTCTTGGCGGAGATGGCCAGCCGCGAGGCGAACGAACGGCCCAGGGTGGAGGCGGGCAGCAGGAGCTTGTTGGGTTTTTCCTTCAGGATCAGGTCCGCGAAGGCCTGGGTGTAGAGTTCGTCCACGAAATTTTCGAAGCAGGGGTGGTCGAGCACGTACACCTTGTCGGCGCCGTGGTCGATGATGTCCTGGGCGTGCCGGGCCACGTCCTTGCCGATGAGAACGGCGGAGATGTCTTCGCCCAGCGTGCCCGCGAGTTTCTGGGCCAAAGAGAGCAATTCGTAGATGGTGGGGACCAGTTTTCCGTGCCGCACCTCGGCATAGACCCACACGCCCTTGTAGAGGGAGGTGTCGATGGCCGGCCCGGTGGAGGTCGCGGTCTCCTTGGTCATGGTGATGGCGTTGAAAAGGTCCTTGTGGGCGGATTTGGCGCCGAGGTTGTCGCAGACTTCCACGCAGGCGTTGCAAAAGACGCATTTGACTTCGTCGATGACGGCGAGCTTTCGCCACTTCACGCCTTCGTTCGGGTCGCGGTCCACCATGGTGATGCAGGAGACGGGACAGGCCTTGACGCAGGCGGTGCAGCCGGTGCAGCGTTCTTTGGTGACGAAAATGGAGTTCGGCATGGTCAGATGAGCTTCAGTTCCTGAAGTTTGTCCACGAGCTTCTTTGCTTTTTCGTCGACGGTGGCGCCGTCCAGCCGCACCCCGCCCTGGCGGGGCGGCGGGTTAAAGGATTTGGACACCACGGTGGGCGAGCCGGCCAGCCCGATGTTGGACTTGTCGCACTCCAGCGCCACCTCGTCCCATTTGGGGATGGCGGCTTTCTTGGCGGCCATTTTCCCCTTCAGCGACGCCACGCGCGGGGTGTTGATCTCCTTCACCACCGCGATCACCGCGGGGAGGTCCATTTCCAAAATGTCGGTGCCGTCCTCCATCATGCGGTGCACGACGATTTTCTTGTCGTCGACCTGGTCCACTTTCTTGATGTAAGCCACGTTGGGCCAGTCGAGCCAGGCGCCGATGCCGGGCCCCACGTGGCCGGTGTCCCCGTCGTTGGTCTGCTTGCCGCAGATCACCAGGTGCACGGGGCCTTTTTCCTTGGCGATCTTCTTGATGCCCATGTGCAGGGTGTAGGAGGTGGCCCAGGTGTCGGCGCCGGCGAAGGCGCGGGAGGTGATGTGGAAGGCCTGGTCGCAGCCGCGGGCGATGGCGTCCCGGAGGGAATCCTCCGCCTGCGGAGGACCCATGGTGATGACCGACACCGTGGTGCCGGGGACCCGTTCCTTGATGCGGACGGCTTCCTCGATGGCGTACTCGTCGAACGGGTTGATGGCGGCCGCCATCCCCTCCCGTTTCAACGTGCCGGTGGCCGGGTCGATCTGGATGTTGCTGGTGGCCGGAGTCTGCTTGATGCAGACGACGATGTGAAGGCCCATGGATGCGCGATCTCTTTCGTCTAAGGTGATTCCGTTTTTACACGGAGCCCAGATAGTACCACAAATACCGGGAAGACTTCAAGCAACAGGTCCCCCGCCGCCCGGGGGCGACGCGGATTATTTCCCCGAGGCCAGCTCCTTGGTGATCATGGCGCCGATCTCGTTGCGCTGGATCTGGTTGGTCCCCTCGTAGATCTGGGTGATCTTGGCGTCGCGGTGGAATTTCTCGATGGGGAAATCCTGCATGTAGCCGATCCCCCCGCAGAGGTCGATGCACTTGCCGGTGACCCAGTCGGCGGTGTCGGAACAGTAGAGCTTGCACATGGCCGAGTATTTGGTCAGCCGCTGTTTGGCGACTTTTTTGAGTTCGTCGTAGACCAGGGTGCCGTTGGCTTCGGACGCCTCCACGGCGGCTTTGAAGTCGATGTCCATGGCCCGCGTGACGGAATAGAGGAGGGCGCGCCCCGTTTCCAGGCGGGTCGCCATGTCGGCCACCAGGTGCTGGGAGGACTGGAAACTCAACACCGACTGGCCGAACTGCTGGCGCATCTTGGCGTAGGCCAGGGCTTCGTTGAAAGCGCCCGTGCCGATGCCCAACGCCTGGGACGCCACGCCGGGCCGCGACATGTCGAAGGTGGCTTGGGCGACGAAGAGCCCGTGCCCTTCTTTGGCCAGCAGGTTCTGGGCCGGCACGCGGCAGTTGTTGAGCACCACCTCGTAGGTGGCGCTGGAGCGAATGCCCATCTTCGTTTCCTTCTTGCCGAAGGAGAGGCCGGGCGTCCCTTTCTCGATGATGAAGCAGGAGATGCCGCGGGGCCCGCGCGAGGGGTTGGTGGAGGCGAACACGGTGTAGGTCTCCGCCACCTCGCCGTTGGAGATGAAACACTTGGTGCCGTTCAGCACATAGGAATCGCCGTCCTTCTTGGCGATGGTCTTCTGGGCGGTGGCGTCCGAACCCGAAGCGGGCTCCGACGCCACCGCCCAGAAGACCACCGCC
>ERZ795054.2441-NODE-2441-length-15639-cov-5.520855_pt1 | contig 15639 bp, 11 predicted proteins | sample MGYA00375138_ERZ795054 | MGnify/ENA primary metagenome ERZ795054 (study PRJEB30183, sample SAMN05720215) | anaerobic digester metagenome | isolation source: active sludge of municipal wastewater-treating anaerobic digesters | place: USA | collected 2014-12-23 ... | reverse complement strand
GCCAGGCCTATGGCATCGGTCACGGCCCCCGGGATCACCATCAGGATTCCGCCGATGAAGAGGATGGGCCTCTCCCACAGGTGCATGGGACGGATGAGGTATCCCATGACCCCCGCGGACACTCCGATCATCCCGATTGAGGAAGTAACGAAGATCCCGACCATGTCCAGGAAGGTGGCACCGATGCCGAGCATCTGGGGGCTATACACAAAGATGTAGGGCACCAGGAAGGCCGCGATGGCCAGCTTGGTGGCGTTGAACCCCGTCTTCATCGGATTGGCCTTGGCTATTCCCGCCCCCGCGAAGGCCGCCAGGGCGACCGGCGGGGTTACGTCCGCGATGATGCCGAAGTAGAAGGCGAACATGTGGGCGGGCAGGACGATCGCCTGGGCGTAGGGATCCATCCCGGGATTGACCTTCGTCAGGATCATCATGATGGCCGGTGCGGCTATCGTGGAGGTGATCACGTAGTTGGCCGTGGTCGGGACTCCCATGCCCAGGATCAGGGACGTGAACATCGTGAAGACCAGGGTCAGGAAGAGCTGGCCGTTCGCCAGGGCCACCAGGCTGGAGCCCAGTTTCAGGCCGAGACCGGTGAGGGTGACCACGCCGATGATGATGCCCGCGCAGGCCGTGGCTGCCAGGACACCCAGGGCACCCCGGGCTCCCGCTTCCAGCCCCTTCACGATGTCCACCCAACGGAAACCGACGGGCCGCTTCCTGGACCAGTTGACCAGGGATGCGGCGCCCGCGGTTCCGATGGACAGCACGATGGCGATCAGGGCGGCCCGCATGGGGGTGTATCCGGACACCAAGAGGTAGATGATCGCGGCGAGGGGAAGCATCAGGAAGGACTTCTTCAGGAGTTCTCCGAGTTTCGGCAGTTCATCCTTTCGCAGGCCCCGGAGCCCGAGCCGCTTGGCCTCGATGTGGACCCCGGCCCAGACCCCGAAGTAGTACAGGAGCGCCGGCACAACGGCGGCGCCGATGATCCGGGCGTAGGGGATGCCCGTGAACTCCGCCATCAGGAAGGCCGCGGCGCCCATGATGGGAGGCATGATCTGGCCGCCCGTGCTGGCCGTGGCTTCTACGGCCCCGGCGAACTCGGGCTTGTACCCCAGCTTCTTCATCATCGGGATGGTGAAACTGCCGGTGCCGACCACGTTGGCCACGGAGCTTCCGGAAACGGTGCCCATGAGGGCGCTGGAGAGCACGGCCACCTTGGCGGGTCCCCCGGACGCCCAGCCCGCGATGGAGTTGGCGATGTCGATGAAGTACTGGCCCAGCCCGGTCTTCTCCAGGTAAGCGCCGAAGAGGATGAACAGGAAGATGAAGGTGCTCGACACCCCCAGGGGGATGCCGAAGATGCCCTCGGTGGTGAAGAAGAGGTGGCCGACCAGGGTATCGAGCCGGGCGCCCCGGTGCGCCAGGCGGCCCGGGATGTAGGGGCCCGCGAAGGCGTACAGGACGAAAATCCCGGCGATGATCACGATGGGAAGGCCCACGACCCGCCGCGCCGCCTCGAACACCAGGATGATGCCGAGCAGTCCCATCGCGATATCCATCGGGGTCGTGGTTCCGGCCCGGAGGACGAGCTGCTGGTAGGTGATCAGGATGTACATCGGAGCGACCGCGGACGCCACGGCCAGTAACGCGTCCACCGGGTGCAGCTTGTCGCGGGGCCACTTCTTGCTGGTCGGGTACAGCAGGTAGATCAGGGTAAGTCCGAAGCCCAGGTGGATGGCCCGCTGGATCATGGCGTCCAGGACGCCGAAGGCGGCGGTGTACACCTGGAACACCGAGAACGCGATGGCCAGGGCCGCGATGAACTTGCCCAGGAAACAGGCCAGGGTGCGGAAGTCCGACTCCTTGTCGAATTTCTTGAGGATCTCGGCCCCGTTCACCGTGTCCGAGAGGTCCGCTGCTTCCACGGACGCCGCCGGTACTTGCGTACCGGATGCGGTTTTCTTCGACGAGGCGGCCCGTTTTTTCGGCGTGCTCTCACCTGCCGCGGCAGGTTCTTTTTTCTTGCGTTCGCTCATGCCCAATCCTCCGGATGGCTATGCGTTATCGGTCTTCCCGCCGGGGAGTTAGGATCCCGGTGCGGGGGATGTTTCGGGCTTCCAGGACGGCCAGTTCTCCCGGGCCGACCCACTCGGAGAGCGGGAAGATCCGGCCCCCCGTCACGATCACATGTCCCGGGATCGGGGACACCCGGACGGGCAGGGACCGGTACCGACGGTCCATCCGCAGGACGAAGCGGTTTCCGTCCTTGGAGAATCCGCCCTCGGCGTCGTAGGGTATCCCGACCCCCAAGGTGTCGAACCGGGTGGCGGTAAGCCTTAGGCTCCCGTCCGACTCGATCGAATACTCCTCGTCCACGTCGGAAAGGTGCACCGAATGGACGTAACGGTGCACGAACCTTCCATCCTCGCAGGCGAGCCGCGCCAGGATCCTCCCGCGTTCGTTCCGGATCGTCAAGGTCGGCGTCCTGGGCAGCAGGGCGTAACCGGCGATGAGTACCAGGACGGCTGCAAGGGCGAACAAACGAATGGGGCGCCGCATCGATCCCGAAAAAAAGGGGGTGTCCAGGCGGACGAGCCGCACGGGACACCCCGTAAGGTCATGGGCGGCCGGATCGAGGCCGAGCCTCGATCCGGTGCGCGGGTGCTTACTTGCCCGCTTCCTTGAAGAACTTCTCGGCTCCGGGGTGCAGGGTCAGGGGCATGCCCGCCTTGCCGGTGTCCACGGTGATCTGGGAACCGACCTTGTGGGCGGCCTTGAGGCGCTCGGTGTTGGCGTACATGGTCTTGACCATCTCGTAGGCGACCTTGGCGTCCAGGTCGGCCTTGACCGCGAGCATGGCCTTCACGGCGACGGTGCTGACCGGAACGTCCACGCCGGTGTAGGTTCCCGCGGGGATCGTGGTGGGGGTGTAGTAGGGATACTTGGAGGTGATGGCGGTGATGATCTCGGGGGAGATGTTGACCAGGGCGACCTTGCGGCTGGCGGCGATGTCCTGGATGGCCGCGGTCGGGTGGCCGGCGGTCACGAAGGCGGCGTCGATGTTTCCGTCCTTGAGGTTGTTGGCGGCTTCCGCGAAGGAGAGGTACTGGGCGGTCAGGTCGCTGTAGGAAAGCCCGGCGGCCTCGAGGATCTGGCGGGCGTTGGCCTCGGCTCCGGAACCGGCCGCGCCCACGGCCACGCGCTTGCCCTTGAGGTCGGCGATGCCGTTGATGCCCTTGTCGGCCAGGGTGACGACTTGGCAGGTTTCGTTATAAAGGGTCACCAGGCCGCGGATGTCCGCGAAGGCCTTGTCCTTGAACATCTCCAGGCCGTTCACGGCGTAGTAGCAGATGTCGTTCTGGACCATGATGACTTCGTTCTTGCCGTCCCGCAGGAGGTTGATGTTGGCGACCGAGGCGCCGGTGCTCTGGGCGGTGGCGTTCATGCCCTTGATGTTGGTGTTCCAGATCTCGGCCAAGGCTCCACCGAGGGGGAAATAGGTGCCGGCGGTACCGCCGGTGGCGATGTTGATGAACGTGGGTTTCACTTCCTTGGGCTGGCAGCCGATGAGAAGGGCCGCGACCAGAAGGACAGCGATACCGAGGATGGCGATGGAACGCTTCATGAATCTTCCTCCCTGACAATTGTGGCGATTGGTACCGGGTGTTTGGGTAGAAAACGATCGATTGGACCCGGCCGGAGGTATTGTACTACGGTACCGCCCGTGGGCGCAAGGTTTTTTTCGTCAACCCTTGCCGGATCCGGACGCGGCGGGGAACCAATGGAACCAGAGTTTCTCCGCCCCCGCCAGGATCGTCCGGCTGGACGCGGGCCGGGCTCCGAAGAACGCCGGGAAATCCTCCCGGTTCGCGATGAACCCGAAGCTCCAGCCCGGGTAGCGGTCCTTCAGGCCTCCGGCCGCGCGCCAGAGGACCTCCGCCTCCGCCTCGGTCCCCATGCGGAGCCCGTAGGGCGGGTTGGCCAGCACCAGGCCCTCCGGAAGACCTCCGGAGGATGAGTCCTCCATGTCCAGCCGCTCGAACCGGACCAGGTCCTCGACCCCGGCCCTTCGGGCGTTCGCCCGGGCGACGGACACGGCGCCTTCGTCGCGGTCGCTCCCCAGGATGTCCGCCCGGATGTCCCGCCGGATTCGGCCTTCCAGGTCCGCCCGGACTCCCTGGAGAGCCTCGGGGTCGAAGCTGGGCATGGTCTCCCAGGCGAAGCGCCGACGGAGATTGGGGGCCTCGTCCCGGGCCCAGAGGGCGGCCTCCACGGCCAGGGTTCCCCCTCCGCAGAAGGGGTCCCGGAGGGGACGTTTTCGCGTCCAGCCCGAAAGGAACAGAAGGCCCGCGGCCACGGTCTCCCGGAGCGGGGCTTCCACGGACTCCGTGCGCCAACCCCGCTTGTACAGGGGGTCTCCGGAAAGGTCCAACAAGGGCGTGCACAGGTCGTCGTCCAGGTAGAGTCTCACCTCCCGTTCCGGTCCGGTCTGGGGCATGCGGGACACCTTGTATACACGGCCGAGCCGCTCGTAGACGGCCTTGTGGGCTACCGCCTGCACGGAGGTTTGGGCCCCAAGGGCGGACGCCCTGGAACGGACCCGGACGATGGTGACCCGGTCTTCCCGGCCGATCCAGCGCTCCCAGGGCAGGGCCCGCATGCCCTCGAAGAGGGAGTCGAAATCCGGGGCGTGGAACCCGCCCGGGGCCGCCAGGATGCGATCGGCGGTGCGAAGCGCGCACAGGGCCGAGGCGACGCCCCGGGCGTCCGCCCGGAAGCCTACCCGGCCGGGATCGCGGGATTCGGCCTCGATTCCCATCCGGGAGAGTTCCTGGGCCAGGACCTTTTCCAGGCCCACGGGGCAGATAGCGGCGTACGCTTCGTTGGACTTCGGCATGACTGGAGTATGGACCGCGGACCGTCCCGAGCGCAATACGGCCGGGCCGGCCCGGCGGCCTCGAAGACGGCGGCCTTCGGCCCTCCCGTTGACACTCGGCCCTTCTATCCGTATACTGCCCCCACGTTTCGGGGGTGTAGCTCAGTTGGCTAGAGCGCATGAATGGCATTCATGAGGTCAGGGGTTCAATTCCCCTCACCTCCACGAAATGGCAGCGAGCCGTCCTCCGGACGGCTCGTCGTTTTTTCATGGAACGAGAGGGGAATTGAAGGGTTCGCCCGCGCCGCGGAAGCGGCGGAAGCGCGCAGGGATACCGGGGCGCGCGATAGCGCGCACGTGAATCGTTTCCTATCGGTAGACGGAGCGAAGCGACGTCCGCGCGCGCCAGGGCGAACCCCGGGCCGAAGGGCCGAGATCGGATCGAGGCCCGAAGGCCGATTCCCCTCACCTCCACGAAATGGCAGCGAGCCGTCCTCCGGACGGCTTTTTGCTTTTTAGGGTGATAGGAGCGTCGCGTGAATCCACCTTCGGCCCGGGAAATCCTGGAAATCTTCTATCCCTACGTGGCCGTCAATTCCGAGTCCGGGACAGCCCGGGAAAACCTCGCGGCAGCCTTCTTCCGGGCCCACTTCGAGAAGTCGCCGCGGTTCGCCGGCGGCCCGGGATTCTTCGGGACCCATCCCGTCCCGGCGGACCCGGCCGGGCGGACCGTGGAGTGGGCCCTGGTCCGCGGCCGGGGGAAACGGACCGCGGTCCTCATGCACCACTTCGACGTGGTGGAGATCGAGGACTACGGCCCCCTGGGGCATCTGGCCTTCGACCCGGAACGGCTCGCGGCGGCCCTCCGGGAAAATCCCGGGTCCCTGGACGACGAGAGCCGCGCCGACCTGGAGAGCGGGGGATTCATCTTCGGCCGCGGGGCCGCGGACATGAAGGCCGGAGGGGCCATCCAGATGGCCCTGCTGGACGAGGCCGCCCGGGACCCGTATTTTAAGGGAAACCTCCTTTTGATCGCCCTGCCGGACGAGGAGAACCTCTCCGCCGGGATGCGGGCCGCCGTGGACCTCCTTGCGGACCTCAAGGGCCGGTACGGCCTGGACTACGTCCTCATGATCAACTCCGAGCCCCACCAAAGGAAGAACGCGGACACGGGGATCCTCTCCGGCGGGTCCATCGGGAAGATCCTGCCCTTCGTGTACGTCCGGGGCATCCTGGCCCACGCGGGGAAGAGCGCGGAGGGCTTCAACCCCCTGGGCATCCTGTCCCGGATCGTGCGCGGGACGGAGATGTCGACGGAGCTGGCGGATTGCCTGGAACCGGAACCCGAGATGTCGCCTCCCCCGACCTGGCTCATGGCCCGGGACAGCAAGGAGGCTTACGACGTCTCCATGCCCCTGTCCGCCTTCGGAATCCTGAGCGTCCAGCCCCTGGAAAACCGCCCCGGCCGCGTCCGGGAGTCCCTGCTCCGGATCTGCGAGGCCGCGGCGGGGGAGGCCTCCGAAACCGCGGTGCGATCCTCCCGGCTCTTCCGCTCCCGGACGGGCCGGGCCGTCGAGGAAAGCCCGGCCTGGACCGGCGACCGGAAGCCCCGGGTCCTCTCCTTCGGAAGTCTCGCCCGGGAGCTCCGGTCCAAGGATGAAGCCCTTTTCGAGAAGACCCGGGAAGCGGCCGCGGAACGAGTCCGGCGGGGGGAACCCCTCTTCCGGGCGGTCTGGTCCCTCGTGGACGCCCTGGCGGGCGGCCTGGGCGGGGGCCGGCCCCTGGTCGTGACGGGATTCCTGCCTCCCTACTATCCCAGCGTGTCCCATCGGGATCGGCCGGACTTCGACGCGGCGATCCGTTCCCTGGCGGCCCGTCTTTCCGGTAGGGCCCGGGAGCTCTGGGGCCAGGAATACGAGCTGGAGTCCTACTTCACGGGGATCTCCGACCTGAGCTACTCTTCCATCCTGGACGCCGAGGGAATCGAGACCCTGATCCGCGACGAGATGCCCCTTTACGGCGACGCCTATTCCATCCCCTTCGGGCGGATCGCCGGGATCTCGATGCCCTGTGTGAACATCGGCCCCTGGGGCAAGGATTTCCACAAAAGGACGGAGAGGGTGTCCCGGCAGGACCTGACCGAGCGCACCCCGGTCCTGCTGGCCGAGGCGGTGGCCGGAGTCCTGGATCCGGCCGGGAAGGACCCGTTCTAGGAGCCTGTCGATCTTGTGGACTTTTTACGCCTGAAGGCGTAAAAAGTCCCGATTGTCGGGCTCCTCGGGAGTTGCGAGGTAGAAAAATCGCACGTATGCGATTTTTCTTTGGTTTTATTGGGCAAGCCCGACAAACTCCTAGGAGGTTGCCATGTTCCGATACGCCGTCGTCCGAAGACCCGCCCGATCCCTGGTCTCGGGACTCACTTCCTCCCCCCACTTAGGCACTCCGGATTACGAGAAGGCCCTGCGACAGCACGATGACTACATCCGGGCCCTGGAGGCCTGCGGCCTGTCCGTGACGGTGCTGGAAGCCCTGGAGGAATACCCGGACTCCTGCTTCGTCGAGGACACGGCGTTCTGCCTGCCCGATCGGGCGGTGCTGACCAACCCCGGCGCCTCTTCGAGAAAAGGGGAGGTCGAGGACATGGAGCGCGCCCTGCGATCCTTCTATACCCCGGACCGGATCTTCCGCATCCGGGCCCCCGGAACCCTGGAGGGCGGGGACATCCTCCGGGCGGGCGGGGAGGTCTTCGTGGGGCTCTCGGACCGGACGAACCAAGAGGGAGCGATCCAGTTCCTCAACCTGCTCCGGGACTGGGGCATCCCGGGCCAGCCGGTGCCCGTGACCGGGGTCCTTCACCTGAAGACGGGCTTGAGTTTCCTGGAAGGCGGCCGGCTCCTGGTCACGGAGGAGTTCGCCGAGTATCCCCCGTTCCGGGACTTCGAGAAGATCCCGGTGCCCGAGGCGGAGGCCTACGCCGCGAACTGCCTCTGGGTGAACGGGAACGTCCTCGTCCCCGCGGGCTTCCCCGGGATCCGGACGGCCTTGGAAGACCTGGGCTACCCCGTCCTATCGGTGGACACCTCGGAGTTCCGGAAGATCGACGGCGGGCTCACCTGCCTCTCCCTCCGCTTCTAGGAGCCTGTCGACGCGGTCGTAGCCCCGGAACCGGGCACGCCCGCGGGTCCGGGCGCATTCGACCTGGATCTCCTGCATGCGTCGGAAGGCCTCCAGCAGGCGTGTCCGGTCGGGATACTCGTCCAGGCCCGCGGCGTCCAGGGCGGTCAGAAGCTCGTGCACGGCCTCCAGGGTGGACAGGCACTCCGGCCGGGGCTGGCGCTTGATAACCCAGCGGCTGGGCTCCCGGGGTGTGAACATGACCCGGGGGAGGCGGCTCAGGCCCGGGCTTTCCCGGAGAACCGCCCGGGAGCAGGCCCAGGTCGCGTCCACCAGGAAAACCGTTAGGCGGCGCCCTTCCAGCGCCTTCGCCGGGAACTCCCGCTCCGACAGGTTCCAGGCCCCGGGACCGGGATACAGCAGGACCGGATAGCCCTCCGGGTCCTCCAGTAGGGATCGGATCCGGGGGTGCTCGTCGAAGCGGAGCCCCGGGACGATCTCGCAGTTCCGCAGGTGCAGGCTCGTCAGCCGTCCCGTTCCGCTTCTCTGGCGTTTCCATTCCTTGGGATGGGTCAGGAGGACGATCCGGGTCCGGGTCTCCATCGGGGGTTCGTCGGGGCAGAGGCACACGGGGAGGGGGCGGCGGCAGGCCGGGCAGACTTCGCGGAACATGGACAGGAGTATACCCGCCGCCGGCTAGGACGGCTACGCGAGGGCGGGCCGGAGCCGCCGGGACGGTACGGAAGTATTCGCATATCGTGCAGGAATACACTATACTGTTTCATCATGAGAAACATGCCAAATCGTGGAGCTCTGTCCCCCGTCGCCGTTACGAGGAAGCCGTCGTGAACCGGGACCTCGAGCTCGTGCCGGGCTTCTATTCCGAGACCGACGACACCTTGGACCTCGTCCTGGAGCCCCTGGATGGGGTCGAACGGGGAGCCGTGATCCGGATGTCCGGCTATCTGGACGGTTTCAACGTCGGGTTTTTCTCCAAGCGGGTGGAAAAGGTCATCGACCGGGGTTTCCTCTTCCTATCTTTCGACCTGGGGAACGTCACCTACATCTCATCCCGGGGGATAGGTGCCTTCACCGCGTTCCTGAAGATGCTCAAAAGCCGGGGCGGGAATATCCATCTCCACAACGTTCAGCCCAAGGTGCTCGAGGTCTTCCGGATCCTCGGATTCCTGGAGTACTTCAACATCGGTACATCCCGGGAAGAGGCAGCCCGAGGCTTCCGGAGCGCGGGCGCGGCCGTCTTTCCCCTACGGGTGGCCTGCCCCGTGTGCGGGAAGGCCCTCCGGGTCCCCGGAGCGGGGCGGGGCCGCTGCCCCGCCTGCAAGTGTCTCCTGGCCATCGACGCTTGCGGACGGGTCACCCGGAGTTAGCAGGGTGCTGACAAACTCGAAGCTTGTCAGCACCCTGCTATGCAATTGCTCGAAAAGCTTACGCTTTTCTGCGCAATTGCGACATTAAGGATGCTGGTGACAAAGGCGCCATCGCCTTTGTCACCAGCCTGTTAGACGATAAACGGTGACTCTGCCTTTTTCCAGGAAGGGCGGAAAAGTTTTCCCCGGAACTCACCGCGGAGAACACGGAGCACACAGAGGCAAAAAGGCCATCTTTCTCCGTGCGCTCCGTGGTTATTGCCTGAAGCTGTCTCCTAAGACCTACTCTTTAGTCTCCCGGATGTCCACGACCTCGACCCCGGCCTTGGCGAAGGCTGCGGAGACGGCCTTCTTCGTCAGGTCCTGGACCTTGAGGGTCATGTGCCAGAAATCTCCGGGGACGCCCTGGGCCTCGGTGACGCCGAGCCCGACGATGTCGCCCCCCGCGGCGGAGACGATGCCGGAGATCTTGGCGAAGGTGCCCTTGGCGCCGGGAATCTGGACCGTCACGCGGACTCCGGACCTCCGTCCACCCAGGAGCTGGAGCAGGGCCCGGAAAAGGTCCGTCTCGGTCACGATGCCCGCCAGCTTGGTTCCCTTCATGACCGGAAGCCCGCCGATCTTCTTGTCCGCCATGATGCGGGCGGCTTCCTCCACGGGCAGGTCCTCCGTGATGGTCACGACCTTCTTGGTCATGACGTGGGCCACGGTGATCTTGGCGATCAGGGAATTGATCTCGAACACGCTCAGGGAGGTGGCCGGGGACGGGGAGGCGTAGAGCAGGTCCTGGTCCGAGACGATGCCGACCAGCTTGCCGGTCTTGTCGAGCACGGGCAGGCGCCGGACCTTTTTCTGCCGCATCAGGGCCAGGGCGTCCGGCACCGAGGTATCGGGGGTCGTGGTCAGGGGGTTCTTGGTCATGAGTTCCTGGACGAGCATGGAGTCCTCCTTGTATAACTCAGCATACGGCGAAGGAGGCCGCCGGGGTTGGGCCCGCGACGGTACCTCGCCTCATGGATCCATTATAAGATACTGAAAGGACGATATGAAGGCGAACGGGATTCCTTCGATCCGGAACGGGGCGCTCTGCTGTCTGGCCGTGTTGTTCCTCCAAGGCGCCGCGGCCTCACAAAAGCCTGCGGCGGTCCTGGAATACTACGGGGAGATCGGGTGCTCCCACTGCGATACCTTCGAGGAGAAGATCCTTCCGGCCGCGGCCGCCCGGGCCGGGGCGGCGGTGGAGCTGATCCAGGTCGACATCCTCTCCGCGTCGGGGTACGAGAGGTGCCGGGCCCGTCTGGCCGAGTTCGGCCAGGAATTCCGGATCTTCCCCGTCCTAGTGATCGGGAACAACGCATATCAGGGCAATGCGGCCATCGAGGAGAACCTTCTTCCCGAACTGGAACATTTCGTCCGGGAGGGCGGCTTCCGCCCCCGGCGGGATCCGTCCGGGGAACGGGCTCTGTCCCCGGGGATGCGCCTCGAGTTCCTGCCCGTCCTCCTGGCGGGACTGGTGGACGGGATCAACCCCTGCGCGTTCACGACCCTCTTGTTCTTCCTGTCCTTCGTGAGCCTGGGCGGGGCAGGACGGGGACGGATCGCGGGCATCGGGCTCCTCTTCGCCGCGGGGGTCTTCCTGGCCTATCTCCTGCTGGGCCTGGGTCTGTTCAACCTGCTCAGGTCGGGGATCCGGATGGCGGGATTCCGGCTGGCCCTTCGTATCCTGGTGACGGGGCTGACCGCCGCGTTCTGCGCCCTGACCGTCCGGGACCTCCTCCTGCTCCGGGGGGGGAAGGCCGCGGACATGAAGTGGGGACTTCCGGAAGGGGCACGGAAAGGCATCCACGCGGCCATCCGGGGCGGGACGCGGGGGGCCGTGCTTCCGGCGGGGGTCTTCCTGACCGGCGTCGTCGTCGCGGTCCTGGAACTGGCCTGCACGGGCCAGGTGTATTTCCCGACCCTGTCCTACATGGCCCAGACCGGCGGCGGGTGGCTCGGGATCGGAGGCCTCCTGACATACAACCTCGCCTTCATCCTGCCCCTCCTGGCGGTCCTGGGCCTGATTCTCCTGGGGGTTCGGCAGGAACGTATCCGGCGCTTCTTCGAGGCCAGGATCGCCTTGGCCAAGGGTCTTTTGGCCATGACCTTCGCGGGTTTGGCCGCCCTGGTCTGGATCTTCTAGGCCTTCCGGCCCGGGTTTCCTTGACAGGGCGGCGGCCGGAGACTAGCCTGGAATGCGGGGGAATTCGGCTCACGACCCGCATGCCCGAGGTTAAGTCAAAATGAGGAGAGCCTAGATCCATGGAAAAAGGCATCGAGGTCCAGAGCATCCTGAAGTCCCTCGAGCCGGAGGAAGCCGCCTCCGACGCCCGTCCGGACGACTCCATCTTCACCCAGTTGCTGGAACGGCTCGTGCAGGGGTATTCCCTGCGCATAGAATCGGGCGAGGACGAGGCGGACAGCCTCGAGATCCTCCTGGACGGGGTGTCGGACTCGGTCCTGATCGTCTCGCCCTCCGGAGCCATCCTCAACGCCAACCCGTCGTTCTATCGGACCTTCGGGTACGATCGGGAGGAGCTCCTCGATTCCGAGATCTACGCCCTCCTGCCGCCCAGCCACCGGGACGTGTTCCGGCAGAAGTTCGCGGCCTTCGGTCTCCGGGAGGGTGAGCGGCACTCCGCGTCCTCGGACGACATCATGGCCTTCCGCGGCCTGCGCAGGGACGGGGTCACCCTGACCCTGGACTGCCTCCTCTCCTCGGTCCAGTGCGGGGGCCAGCCCGCGGTCCTGATGCTTATCCGGGACCTGTCCTTCGACCATGCCCTCTTCGAGCAGCTCAAGGAGACCAAGGACCACTACGTGGCCCTGTCGGAAACCATTACCGAGGCCATCTTCCGACTGGACGAGAATTTCTCCATCATCTTCGCCAATTCCGGGGTGAAGAACACCTTCGGATTCGAGCGGGAGGACGTGGTGGGCAAGCCCTTCCGGGTGCTCTTCCCTCCGGAGGTCTTCGCACAGCACGAGAAGGAGTTCAACAAGTACTTTTTCGTGGACGACGCGGACCGGCTGGCCCAAGGGATGAAGCGCACCCTGGAGATCCTGGGGGCCACGAAAAACCGGGGCGTCGCCCCCATGGAGATGTCCTTCGGGAACTCCAAGGACTACAAGGGCCGGAGCCTGACCTGCGTGATCCGGGACATCACCCAGCGGAAGACCCTGGAGCGCCGGCTCCGCCACCTGGCCTACCACGACAAGCTGACGGGCCTGGGCAACCGGGACCTGTTCAACGAGGACATGAAGTCCGTCCTGGATCGGGTCCGGGACGATCCCGAGTGGAAGGGTGCCGTCCTCTTCCTGGACCTGGACGGCTTCAAACGGGTCAACGACACCCTGGGGCATGCGGCCGGGGACGAGCTCCTGATCGAGACGGGTCGACGCCTGCGGGTCTGTCTGCGGGACCGGGATTCCGCCTACCGCTTCGGGGGTGACGAGTTCGTAGCGGTCCTGGGGGGGATCAAGGAGACCGGGGACGCGGCCATCGTCGCGGAACGCATCCTGGCGACCGTCGGCAATCCCTACATCCTCCGGACGAAGGGCAAGAACGCAGGAGGCAAGGTGAACGTCGGGGTCTCCATCGGCATCGCCGTCATCCCGGAGTACGGGGCGACCCTGGAGGAGGCCACCCGGAACGCGGACATCGCCATGTACTGCTCCAAGGAGGCCGGCAAGAACCGGTACACCCTGTACGATCCGGTCATCACCGCCAAGGCGACGGAGCACTGGAAGATGGAGCAGGAACTGGCCGCCGCCATGACCTCCGGGGGCCTGAGCCTGGCCTACCAGCCCATCGTGGGACCCGACGGCCGGGTGCGGGGGATGGAGGCCCTCCTCCGCTGGCGCAGACCCGACGGCCGGATGGTGCCCCCCTCGGAGTTCATCCCCCTGGCGGAGGCGAACGGGACCGTCATGGCCCTGGGGGAGTGGGCTCTCCGGAAGGCCTGCTACGACGCCCGGAGGCTGCATGCCCGGGGACACACCGACGTCTTCGTGTCGGTCAACCTCTCGGGACGGCACTTCGACCAGCCGAACCTGGTGCCGACCCTGGCGGCCATCGTCCGGCAGTCCGGCCTTCCGCCCGGCAACCTGTGCATCGAGGTGACGGAGACCGCGATCATGAAGAACACCCAGGACGCCATCGAACGGATCAAGGAGGCCAAGCGGCTCCTGCCGGGGATCCGCTTCATGATCGACGATTTCGGCACGGGGTATTCCTCCCTGGCCTACCTTTCCCGTCTGCCCGTGGACGCCCTCAAGATCGACATCTCCTTCGTGACCCAGCTGGCGGAGCCCCAGAACCAGAAGATCGTGAACGCCATCCTGAACCTGGCGCGGAACCTCCAGCTGGACACCATCGCGGAGGGGATCGAGACCCGCGAGGAGTGGCAGTACTTCGCCCGCAGGAAGTGCGGGGCCATGCAGGGATACTACATCCTGCGGCCTTCCAACCTGGGGAAGGTGGCCGCGCTGATCGAGCGGCAGGCTCGGGAGGCTCGGCCGACAGTGTCCGCGGAAACCGCGGCAAAGACCGTTTCGGACTCCGACTGAGGAAGGCCGATTCGGGCCGGAGCGCGCCCGACCTGCGGACCCTCCCGATTGACCCCGGCCGTGCCCTCCTTCTATAACGGTGTCCATGTCTAGAGATTTGACAAAAGGTTCGGTGATCCAAAACCTCCTGGCCATGTCCGTGCCCACGATGCTCGGTATGCTCGGACAGACCCTGTACGACGTGGTCGACCTGTTCTGGATCGGGCGGATCTCCGGCAGCGCCGTGGCGGGAGTGGCCCTGTTCAGCTCCATCTTCTGGCTCGTGGAGGTGCTCAACGAGGTGATCGGCGTGTCCTCCATCGCCCTGATCACCCAGAGTTTCGGCGCCGGGGACAAGGCCCGGACCGCGCGGGTGATCGAGCAGACCATCGTGTTCAAGTCCTTCATGGCCGTGATCGCCTCGGCCTTCCTGTACTTCGCCCTGGAGCCCCTGATCCGTTTTTTCACCTCGGATCCCGAGGTGATCCGGAGCGCCCTGGAGTACGGGCGTATCCGCACCTTCTTCCTGCCCGTGTTCTTCGCCACCTACAGCTGTTTCACCGCCCTGCGCTGCACAGGGGACCCCAAGAGCCAGATGTGGATCATGCTGGGAGTGTCGATCCTGAACGCGGTCCTGGATCCCCTGTTCATGTTCTCCGAGGTTCCCTATTTCGGGGTGAGGGGACTGGGGCTGGGGGTCTTCGGGGCCGGGCTGGCGACGGTGCTCTGCATCTGCGCGGCCTTCGCGGTCGGGTTCGGGCTCCTGGCCAGCGGGCGCACTCGGATCAAGCTCTCGGTCCGGGGGCTCTTCCGGCTGGATCCGGCCATCGACCGCAAGCTGATCACCATAGGACTACCGAGCGGCGGCGAGATGCTGGCCCGGCAGGCCGCGGGCCTGGTGACCACCAAGTTCGTGGCCCGGTACGGGACCGCGGCCCTGGCCGCCCTGGGCATCGGGAACCGCTTGGCGGGACTGGTGTTCATGCCCCTCTTCGGCTTGATGGGAGGGGGCGGCACCATCGTCGGCCAGAACCTGGGGGCGGAACAGGTCGACCGTGCCGAGAGGACCGCCAAGGCGGCCGCCCTGCTCGGGGGTATCACGATCACCACCCTCGTGGCCCTGGCCTGCGCCTTTCCCCGGTCGGTCCTGGGCTTCTTCGTGGACTCCGCCGAGACGGTCGCGGTCGGCGTGCCCATGATCCGGTTCCTGGGTCCCTCCTTCGCGATCGTCAGCTTCGCCATCGGCCTGGGCTGCGCCTTCACCGGCTCGGGCTACAATATCCCCTACCTGATCTCCTCCCTGGCCGGCCGCTGGGGCGCCCAGGTCCCCTTCCTGGCCCTGTCGGCCTTCGTGCTTCCGCGGCTCGGACTGGACCTCGGGATCCTGGGGATCTGGGCGAGCTTCCTGGTCTCCGATTCCGTGGAGGCCGCGGTCCTGGCCTGGCATTACAGGAAGGGGGTGTGGAAGGGGAAGCGAGTCTAGGCGATGTTGTACATCCCTGTACAACATCGCCATCGCGGAAGCGCAAGGCGCTTCCGCGGGTGTCGGTGCGGACCTCCTGTCCGCACGTTCCAGGAACCCTAAAGGGCCTGCGGCGCTCTTGCGAGTCTAGGCGATGTTGTACATCCCTGTACAACATCGCCATCGCGGAAGCGCAAGGCGCTTCC
>ERZ795054.2437-NODE-2437-length-15671-cov-4.936347_pt1 | contig 15671 bp, 15 predicted proteins | sample MGYA00375138_ERZ795054 | MGnify/ENA primary metagenome ERZ795054 (study PRJEB30183, sample SAMN05720215) | anaerobic digester metagenome | isolation source: active sludge of municipal wastewater-treating anaerobic digesters | place: USA | collected 2014-12-23 ... | reverse complement strand
AGGTCCTCTTGGTCCGCCTGGCTTCACCGCTCAAGGCCCTCCCGGTCCAGACCGCCGAGGCCGTTGTCTACGTCCGGCCCGAGAGCATCGCCTACATCACCACTACCAAGGACCGCCGCATCCTCATCGTCGACCGCGACGGCAAGGAGTGGCAGCGGTTCGACATCCTCAAGAAGCTCTACGACCGCCTCAGCGCGGATCCCCGTTTCTTCTTTGCACATAAATCCTGCATCATCAATCTCTACGCCGTGAAGACCTTCCGCAAGAACCCGGAAACCAAGCTCAACGAAGTGGCCTTCGGCGACAAGGTCAAAGGCGTGGGCATCATTTCCGGCGGCAACCTCAAGGAATTCCGCGCCAGGATGGAACTGTGAACTTCGACCCCGGTATCCTCGCCAGGGCCATCCATACCGGTTTCTACCTCGCCCTGCGCCAGGGCGAAGCCGTCGAATACGTGAACTCTGATGAACTTTTCGCCATCCGCCAAAAGGCCGGCAAAACCTTCGCCATCCTCCCCGGCCGCGAGGTCCAGACGGTCAAATCCCTCAAGAAGCTCACCCCGACCTTGCAGAAGTATGGCGGGTGGCAGGAGATCGGCCGCGGCTACTTCGTGAACCTCTACCGTTTGCGCCGATCCGAGACCAACAAGAAGGGCGCCGGCCACCTGCTCACCTTCGACGACGGCAGCGAGTTCATCTTGCTTCCCGACTACCAGAAGAAGGCCCTCGATTTCCTCGGGGAAAAGAGCCTGGTCCAGGTCTCTCCCATCTCTCTCCCGCACTATTACCTCATGCAGATGGGGGTCAAAGACCTCGACAAGCCCATCCTCTTCATGAGCAAGGAAGAGCTGGTCAAGCACTTCTCGACCGCTTCCGGATCCGGCATCGTCGCATCGGTCCTGATCGTCAATTTCCTCTGGCAGATGATCCAGAACATCCGCGCCGGAAACCCCAGTCCCGTCAACGGCGGCAACGTCCGCTCGATCTACTACCGCCTCAAGCCCGTCCTCAGCCGCTTGGGACTCATCAAGGACCGCGACGCCTACAAGATCCTCTCCGACCGCCTGGCCGAAATGGTCTCCCTGAAAATCTGCTCCTATAGGAAGTTTGGCTTGGTCGAACCCGGAGACTGGAACATCGGCCCCTACAACCCCAACGTCATCATCATGGCCGAGAAACGCGCCCACTACGACATGATCTTGCGGGCCTTGCAGGATGAAACGGGCGCTACCATCATCGCCACCGGCGGCCAGCCCTCGACCGTCGCCAACGAGTATTTCGCGGAAGCCCTGAAAAAGAAGCTCGACACCCTGCCGCCGGAAACCCCGGTCGCGGTCCTCGCCCTGGTCGATTACGACCCCTTCGGGTGGGCCCTGCTCAACACCTTCATCGGGGATATGAAGATCTTCGGCATTCCGAAGATGGAGGTGATCCGGCTAACCCTGCCGGCCAACTTCACCCCGGAAGAGGTTCAGGCCTACTACTACGACCTGGTCGAAGACGGCAAAACCCCCATGTCGATGATTCGGCGCTGGATGAAGCTTTGCAACGGCATCGACGGGAAGCCCTGGGGCATCGAGGCCGGCTACCTGATCGAAGACCGGCCACGGGCGCATGCCCTGGTCCGCCGCGCGGGGAAGCCGTTCTTCCTGGTCCAGCCGCCCGTACCGAAACGCTTCTGGCAGGAAACCTACCAGCACCAGGAGAGCCTGTACCAGCAGGCCCACCGGGCCCTGCAGCGGCTCCACGGCCCCCTGAAGCCCCGCCGCAGGCGCTGAAAAACCGCCGCCATACAGCGTAAATATATTTCGGCATTCGGATGCCGAAATAGCCGACTCACGCCCCCACAGACTCATTCACGCTTCCCCGGCCGCTTTCGCGGAACCCGCTTCGAGGCCGGCCGGACCACGGCCGCCGCTTCCCGGCACTGGAACAGCACCGCCAGGCCCGCGGTATCGCAATCGCTGATTTCCAGCGTCGCGCCCTTCCCGGAAAGCGCCTCGATGAGCTGGTCTTCGATGCCGCCGTCAACCAGGTAGGAATAGAACCGCTTCGCCATGGCATCCGACTTCGGCCCGGCGAAGGTGATACTTACAGTCTTCATGCCCGTTTCCGGCCTTTCAACGCGGTTTCACGTTGACCTGGACCTTGTCGCCAGGCTTCAACGTCGTCTTCTTCAGGTCCTTCTTGTTCACATAGACCTCTTTGAAACATCCCTCTTCATCGGGGTTCGGGATGACCACCACGACCGTGTCACCCTCGACCCGGTCGACCGTCCCCTGTGCCCGCGTGGGTCCGCTTTTCTTCGCCATCTCAGTTTTCGGTGTGGCGACGCAACTTCTCGGGATGGACCAGGTGGGCCCAGGCCCGCGTCAGAATCCCCGCCCCTTCGAGCGGATCCGCCTTCCGTTCCGGTTTCCAGACCTGCACCGGTTCGGGCGGTTTGTTGAACTCCGGCGGCAACGGCGGCGGTTCGAGCCGCAGCCGCAAAGCCGCGTTTTCCTGCTTCAAACCCTTGATTTCCTCGACCATGACATACAAAGCCCGTTCCATGAGTTCGAGCCGATTGACCACGGGCGCCAGGTCGACGGGGGCCGGCATCGGTACCGAAACCGGGAACGCGATCGCGGGGGGCGGGTTCACGGTCGTTGCCTGAATCGAAGCCTTCAGGATCCCCGCGCCTTCGGTGGTGATGAACGTTACCCCACCCTCTTTCGTCACATGCGCGGAAATCCGCGTTTCGAGCCGCTTCATGTGCTTGTAGACCGTCGTTGTGCTCGTTCCCAGGCTCTTGGCCAGGGTCGAAATCCGGATCCGTTCCATAGGGTTTCAAACCCCCTTGAAGTAGTTTGAAGTACTATCGGCAGGTTTCAAGCGGCCTTCAAGGGGTTGGAAGCGTTCAAACCCCTTTCCCCGCCACCATGGCGGGTTTGAGGGGGTGCTTGCAGCGTTCCAACTCCCCCGCTTGAAACCGTTGGAAGGGTTCAAGTGGGTTGGAACTCTGTCATATTTGCCTGGAAATATGACAAAAAGCCCCCGCCCGGGGTAGAATCCGGTCGGAGGAAAACCGCATCATGACAAGAAAACCACCCGTTCGGGCCGTCGGCTATGTCCGCGTCAGCACCGAGGAACAGGCAACGTCCGGCCTCTCCCTGTCCCACCAGAAAACCCGGATCGTCGCCTTTGCCAAGGCATCCGATTTCGACCTGGTCGAAGTCATCGAGGAACCGGGGAAGAGCGGGAAGAATCTCAAGCGGCCCGGAATGACCCGGGCCCTCGAGATCCTCGAGGGTGGGGGAGCTCAAGCGCTGGTCGTCCTCAGCCTCGACCGGCTCACCCGGTCGGTCAAGGACCTCGGGCACCTGGTCGAATTTTTCGACCGCACCGAAACCGCCATCGTTTCGGTCCAGGACTCCATCAACACCCTCACCGCCGCCGGGCGCCTGGTCTTGAACGTCCTCGGGTCCATCGCCCAATGGGAGCGGGAAGCCATCGCCGAACGGACCGCCGCCGCCATGGCCGTCAAACGCCATCGCGGGGAAAAGACCGGCGGCAAGGTCCCCTTCGGCTACAACGCCAACGAAGCCGGCCGCCTTTCGCCCAACCCCCGCGAGCAGGAAGGGTTGAAGCTCATCAAACGCTTACGACGGCGCGGGTATTCACTCCGCAAGATCGGCGAAAGGCTCAGCACCGAAGGCTTTACACCCAGGAACGGCGGAGCATGGCACCCACAGGTCATAAAGCAAATTATCCGCCTTATGGAAAAACCACCACAAGTGATGTATGGTTGACTCTCAAAGAATATTTGTGATATCAACTAACATCATCGTGCAAAGGAGGTCCGTGAGTGCCAAGAGCAAAGTCGTTGGAGCCTGGAAACATGGTTACCATGCGTTTCTCGAAGGTCCTGCTGGAAAAAATCGACCGCTTCATGCGCACCTTTGAGAAGGAGAATCCAGGTCTCAAGCTCAGTCGGGCCGACGCGATCCGAATGCTTGTAACCAAGGGTTTGGCTCAAAGGGAAGACCTTGAATAAGGCTTCGTTACAGGATAAAATGCGGGTGCTTCAGGGTACGCCCTGAAAGTGGCGACCCCGCAGACGTTGGCGCGTCGGCGGGGTCATCAAGGGGCTTGGGGGCCTTCCTTGCTCGTGTAAGGGTAATCTACCCAAAAAGCAGAGGATGGTCAAGTAAAAGCCCCTAGTTAGGCATATTGGGGGCTTTTTTCATGACCATAGACAGCTTTCTAGAGCGTCTTTCCGGGGTCCGAAAGACGCCGGCCGGGTGGCAGGCTTGTTGCCCTGCCCATGAGGATCGGAAGGCCAGCCTTTCCGTATCCCTGGCCGAAGACCGTATCTTGATCCACTGTCACGCCGGTTGCGAAACCGCCGCGATCCTCGAAAAGCTCGACCTCAAGCCGAAGGACCTCTTCCTCAACCCGCTTCCCAAGACGGTCAAGACCGGCAAGCCGGAAGTGGTGGCCACCTACGACTACCGCGACGAAGCCGGGAAGATCCTCTTTCAAACTGTCCGCTTCCAACCCAAGGACTTCCGCCAGCGTCAGCCCGGACCAGGGGGCGCCTGGTCCTGGACCCTCAAGGGCGTCAAACTCGTTCCCTACCGCCTTCCCGAGATACTCAAGGAACTCTCCGTGTTCATCGTGGAAGGGGAGAAGGATGTAGCAAACCTCGTCGCCATCGGCATCCCCGCGACCTGCAACCCGATGGGGGCGGGGAAATGGCGCGACGAATGGGGACCGTACTTCGAGGGGAAGGAAGTAGCCATCATCCCCGACAACGACGAGCCGGGCCGTAAACACGCCCTCGACGTTGCCAGGAAACTTCACTCACATGCAAAGAGCGTCAAGATAGTCGCCATCCCCGAGACCGGCGGCGTCAAGGACGTTTCCGATTGGTTGGCCCGAGGCGGCAACAAGGAAAAGCTCCTCGCGATCGCCGAGAAGGCCCCGACCTGGGAACCGGCCACGAAGAAGAAGCCGGAATCCAAGCTCAAGGCCATCACAGCGGCGGATCTCGAAGACAAGGAATTTCCCCCGCTAAAATGGGCGGTCCCGGGACTTCTAACCGAGGGGCTTACCATCCTCGCCGGCCGGCCGAAACGCGGGAAAAGCTGGTTGGGTCTCGGATTGGCCCTGGCCGTCGCCAGCGGCGGAACCGCCCTCGGGAAGATCAAGGTGGAACGCGGCGACTCCCTTTACCTTGCCCTGGAGGACAATGAGCGCCGTTTGCAGAATCGCCTTTCCCGGATCAAGGACCCGGAACACCGGTTGCCGCGCCGGCTTCACCTGGTGACCGATTTCCCCCCGCTCCAACTTGGCGGAATGGCGCAGCTCTTGAAGTGGCTCGACGAATACCAGGAAACCCGCCTGGTCATCATCGACACCCTCGGGCGGATCCTCCCGAGCGCGAAGGGGAACACCAACCAGTTCACCGACGATTACCAGTTCATCGGGAAGCTGCAGAAACTCGCCATTGATCGCGGTTTCGCGCTTCTCATCATCCATCACATCCGCAAGGAAGGCGCGGAATACGCCCTCGACCGCGTCGCCGGAACCACCGGCATCACCGGCGCCGCCGATTCCGTCTGGGTCCTCGACACCGGGAAACCCCCGGCCAATGCCATTCTTCACGTTACCGGCCGCGACATCGAGGCCCAGGAAATCGCGATGAAGTTCGACGGCGGTATCTGGTCGATCATGGGCGAGGCCCGGGACGTCCTCATCAGCGAAGAGCGCCGAACCATCATCGAGCTTCTGGCCCGGCAAGGTCCGCTGTATCCGAAGGACATCGGAAACCAGCTCTGCAAGGCCCTCGATGCTACGCGCTATCTGCTCTTTGCAATGAAAAAGGATGGTCAGGTGGTCAATACGGAGCAAGGAAAATACGCGCTTCCCTCCTGACCCCCTTCCCCCCCCCTAATGGTCCTAATGGCACTAACGCCCCTAATGCCCCTAACGGCACTAATGAACCGTTAGGGGCGTTAGTGGGGGGTATGGGGGGGCCCTAACGGTCCCCTAATGGCTGAAAGGCAGATGGAGAGCGGGTTACGGAGGGTGCCATTAGGGCGTTAGGGGCGTTAGGGGGTCCGAGGGGTACGCACCCCGCAAAAGTCCAAATCGCGGAAAGCCTCATCCATGGCCGTTTTCTCTCTCCGGGAGCAACGGAACCGAAAACCGGTATAGTACCCTGCCGGATCCTTCGAAACCAGCCACCAGAGCGGCGCGACGAGGGCCAGGACCAGGCGGTAGCGCGCCCCCGGACCCGGAGCCGGGAACCGGCGGGGCGCGCACTCGGTTCGGATCCCCGGCCCCCCTGCCCGAGCGGGCAGGCCCCGGGTTGCGCCGGGTGTGGTGCCGCGATCCGGCGCCGTGCCGGTTCGCCGGAAGCCCGCCCCGCGCTCCTGGGTGCCGTGGTCCAGGTTCCGCGGCTACCGCCGCTCCACCTGGCCCCCGTCACGGACGGCGCTTCGCGCCGTCCGCAGGTGCGCGGGCAACGCCCGGCCTTCGCACCCCTTCGGGATGCTACGGCCCGGACGTTGGGGGCGGTCTTCCTGCCGCCGTTCCCGATCCGGCCTGGTCGTCACCCGGCGCAGTCCCGCCCGTCCGGCCCCACGCGCGGCGTGGTGCCTCCCTCGGAAGAAAGAACCAAAAGCCGAGCGGTGGCGCGGCCCGCGGCCCGGATCGCCGGTCCGCGACCCGCGCGTTTTGATCGGATTCCCCCGCCCGCCCCGGGCCGCGCCTCATCGAGCTATCGGAGCCTGGTGGTTGATCGGTCGGGCGGTCGCGCCTTCGGCGCGAGGGTGTGCGCCCCGGGTCTTCCTGCTATTCGGGTCCCCGGTTCATCGAAGCCCCGGCGCGCCCCTCCCGTCCGCCCCCGCGCGCGGCGCGGGGGCTCCCCCTGGAAAAAAAATTCCCCGACCCCCTTCCCCGAGTGATTACTTCATGGGAAAAACTTTCTTCGAGGGTGTGGACCCTCTTCGGGGGCTGGTCTCAGACCACCGAAAACCCCGTCCACAGGGCCCTTTAGACGGTTTTCGTGCTATCATCCGACAACCTGGTTTCGACAGTCACAGCCCGACTTTTGTCCGCCGGTTTCATGGAGAACACGCAATGATCGAGAAAAATTTCGTCATTCCCTTTGTGGGTGAACTTGCTTTGCGGGAGAAACAGATTCAGCAGAATTACCGGCCGATCATTGCCGTTCACAAATGGTTTGCCCGTCGCCCTGGTACTTTGTTTCGCGCCCTGATTCTGTCGGAATTCAACGATGCTCCTGTATCTGAAACATTTTACCGGTGCAATGATCACACGGGCCTTACCATCGCGGACCCCTTCATGGGTGGGGGTTCCCCGCTCATCGAAGCAAATCGAATCGGTTGCGACGTTGTCGGCTATGACATCAACCCAATGTCATATTGGGTGGTCAAAGAGGAACTGGAATACCTCGACCCGAGAGATTACGAAAAGGCCGCAAACGCACTAAGGAAGCATCTCCAGAAGGAAATCGGGCATCTTCATCAGACCAAGTGTGTGAAATGTTCTGCCGATGCTCAGGTGAAGTACTTCCTTTGGATGAAAACCACAACTTGCCGGCACTGTGCGAAGACGTTTGACCTTTCTCCGGGTTACATCGTGGCCGAGAACAAACGGCATCCGAACTATGTCGTGGCCTGCAAGGCTTGCGGTGCACTCAAGGAGATCGAGGACAAAAAGAACCCTGGCAAATGTCTTGCCTGCAAGAAGACCATTTCACTGACCGGGACGGTAGCCCGCCGGATAGCGGTTTGTTCTCATTGCGGCCAGAACAATACCTTCCCTGGTCCGGACCCGAAGCCCCCGACACACCGCCTTTTCGCTCTCGAGTACTATTGCGCTACCTGCAAGTCGTCGCATGTGGGCCGGTTCTTCAAGGCCCCTGATTCTGACGACCTCGCCAAGGTTGCCGCTGCTGAGGACCGAATGAAGAGCCTGAAACAGCGGTTGATTCCGGAGGACGCAATCTTGCCGGGGGATGAAACGGATCGGTTGTTGCGCTGGGGTTACAAGCATTACCACGAGATGTTCAACCCCCGGCAACTATTGGGGCTTGAATTGAGTAGCCGCTTCATCGCTGGCATCAAGGACCAGCGGGTCAAGTATGCCCTTGCTACCAACCTTTCCGACCTTCTCCGATACCAAAACATGCTTTGTCGTTACGACACCATGGCCCTCAAATCCCTCGACATCTTTTCCATTCATGGGTTCCCGGTCGGGTTGGTGCAGTGTGAATCCAATTTCCTGGGTATCCCCAACGGGGGCGGGGTCAATGTTGGCAGCGGTGGGTGGTCCAACATCATCGAGAAATTTTCGAAAGCCAAGGCCTATTGCCTGGAACCCTTTGAGATCAAGCAGCCATCGGGCAAGAAGACGATAGTTCCCGTTCCGGGCGAATGGATTGGTGACGTTCGGCCAGGTGATAAGCGGGAGCGCCATATAGAGCTGAATTGCGGTAGTTCGACAACAGCGCCTCTTGCGCCGAACTCATTAGATGCCGTCTTCACCGATCCCCCATACTTCGGGAACGTTCAGTATGCCGAACTGATGGACTTTTGCTACGTCTGGCTCAAGAAACTTCTCGGTTCCGAGGTTGAAGTCTTCAAGGCAGCTTCGACCCGGAACGAGGCGGAATTAACCGGCAATGTGAACATGGGCCGGGATCTTTCCCACTTCACGGCTGGCCTTGCCGAGACATTCACGAACTTTGCTGTGGCCTTAAAGCCGGGCCGGCCTTTTGCCTTCACGTTCCATCACAACCAGCTCGACGCGTATATCCCCGTGGCCGTCGCTATTCTTGATGCCGGTCTCGTTTGTACCGTTGCCCTTCCTTGCCCCGCTGAAATGGGGGCATCGATTCACATCAATGGCACGATGTCGTCGATCGTCGATACGGTCTTCGTATGCCGTAGCACCGGGACAATTCCGCGGCGGTTACTTGCTGATGCGCCCCAGGCCATTGCAGGCTATGTTGCCGAGGATCATTCCCAGTTGGCGAAGGTCTACGCCCCTTCCCAGGGCGATCTTCGGTGCATCCTCTACGGCCATATTGCCCGCCTTGCGGTTTGGCACCTTCGCCAGTCATGGTCAAAGACGGCATCAGTCCAAGTGAAGATGGCCACCGTCGAACGCTTCTTCAAGACGACGCCTGTATCAGAAGTGTTGTCCCACCTCGAAAAGGTCATGTCGAAATCCCCCACCCGGCAATCATGGCAGGCCATGGAACAGCCAGGGGAGTATGGAGGGTCAACCCTTGAAGTATCCTTTTGAAGCCGATCTCTCGGAAATCCAACGCGACCCGGAACCCTTCGTTTCCTCGGTGTTTTCCTGCCTTGAGTCTGAATTCCTCTTCATGCCAAAGGGTCAGGGGTTCATCGAATACCCGGTGTTTGAGCGGGGGTACGAAAGTCTCAAAGCAACCACATCCTGCTTCCGGGAGATGAAGCCAGGTCCGGTTTTCAAGGCGATCACGGAAACCCCGATCGCGTTGGTGGTCCTTCGGACAATGCTGGGCTTCACGCCTCCCGAGCTGGCCTATCTGACATCCCAGCGCTCCGGGGTGGAAGTTCCTCAGGGGTTTGTCCGAACTCTCGATCGGAAGATCCGCATGGATCCAACAACCCGGATATCGGCCAATGGGCAGACGGCCGACAGATTGAAGGCCCTGGTTGAGGTTGCCTGTCAGTTGCTTGCCGAAGGTGCTCCCCGTGTTGCGTCTGACACTGTTCACCGCCTCGACAAGGCCGACACGAAGGCAGGACTACAAACGGTCAAAACCATGGCCGAAATCGGCGCACCATACGCAATGCTTCTCTATGAGCGGTTTCTAGGTCGTCCGTTTGCGGGTCATCGGGATTCCGTCAGCGAATTGGTGGGTGACAGCCTGGAATCCGCCATAGAGGACGCCCTTTCAAAAGCGGGCATCACCTATCGCAAGACGAAACGGGCGGAGCGCATCGCCGGCCTCGATCAGACCCCGGATTTCATCATCCCAACCGAATTCAACATGCAGGTTCTCATTGAAGCCAAGATCACCGAGGACGACGGCACAGCCAGGGACAAAGCCACTCGGATTCAGCATCTGGGCGAACTTTCCGACAACGGCCGCCGGTTCCAGGTTATCGCCTGTATCGGCGGCCGAGGGTTTGGGGTCCGACGCGAGGACATGAAGAAAATGCTCCTTGCCACGCACGGGAAGGTATTCACGCTCAAGACCCTTCCCATGATGGTTCAGAACACCAAGCTGAGGGAATTCAAGACGATCTGATCGTCTATAACGTTGGAGGTTGAAGTGAAGCACTGGGTCATCCTCTTTACGCCCGAGACCTACGAGGCCGTCAAGAAATTGGGCATGATCGGCGTTCGCGCGAACGTCTGGAAACCCTTCTCCGAATCAATGGCGAAGGGTGATCGGTTCATCGGCTATGTCTCAAAGAAGATGATTTTCGACGCCGTCGGCACCATAGCCGGGGATGCCAACTTCGAGGAGAAGGAAGTCTTTCCCGGGGACAAACTTTTCCCATGCCGCCGCAAGGTTACCTTTGAAAAGACCGGGCTTAACGCCACATCCGGCGATCTCTTCCACGGCATCCCGCCATTCAACGAGGTCAATTGTGGTCCCGGAAACTACCTCATGTGCAAGGGTGGTTTTGTTGAAATCTCCAAGAGCAACTTCGATTGGTTATGCGGAAGAATAGGACGGCATGGCTAACCAGCAATTCAATATCACCTACTGGCAAAAGCAAAAGGAGCGAATCCTAGACTCGCTAAAGAACCTTGGTAATGTTCCGGATCCGATCCAAACAGGGCGGGTTGTTCCGGACGAACAAGGGATCTCCATTGGCCTAGGCCGACGCTTGAAGCTGGCAGTTCTGTTTCTCGATATGACTGGGTTTTCTGCAAGACCATCGGAAGAGTTGGCAGAGCAAGAGGTTTTGCTAAGAATTCTAAATCTATTCTTTTCAGAGATGGTGCGGGTTGCTGAAGATTTCGGCGGCACAGTGGAAAAGAACACTGGCGACGGTCTTATGGCATATTTTGAGGACAACAACGCGGAAGGGAAGAGCGGTTGCGATCGTGCGATCTCCTCAGCCCTTACAATGTTCTATGTTACCAAAAATTTCATAAATCCAATTCTGTCCAAAAATTCCTTGCTGCCCATTCGGTTTAGAATAGGTATTGATTACGGCTGGGTCACAATTGCCAAGCTTGGTGCTGCAAGGAGATTCAACTCAATCGTTGCCATTGGCACAGCAGCCAACATAGCTTGCAAGATGTTGGGGCACGCCGATCCTGACGAGATTGTAATCGGCGAGAGTGTCGTTGCTAATTTGCCGGAAAACAGGCGGGGCCATTGCCAATTAAAGACGGTCAAAAGTGGGTGGATTTACAGGAAAATCAACCACCCTTACCCGTTCTATACCTATACAAGCCGCTGGACGAATCTGGAGTGATCCATGCAACCAGAAGAAACATCCACCAAACAACAGCCCACAGAGATACCGGTAGAAGTCCTTCAGTCGAAGGACGTTTCAAACCTAATTGCAAACCAAGCAACACCCTCGGTTGTTCCGAAGGGCATTGAACCGTCGGGAAGAGAGAAGGAGGAAACGGAAAGAACCTCCGATGGAATTCGCGGCTTTTGTGAGTTCACACATGAGTATATTAGAGGGTACATAGATTTTGCGGATCAAAAAGCAGCTTTCTTGTTTGCCTTTGTTTCGGCAATCACGGCGTATCTTTTGACAAGCAAGCATTCTCCATTCGCAACTGCATTCGTTTGGGTGTGGCCTCCTGACTGGCTACTACTGTCAGGAAAGATATCGGTATTGCTTTATGCCCTATCAGCACTACTATGTGTCTATGTTGTGTGGCCGCGACTAGGTAGAAGCGCAGCCCCAGGCTTAATATTTTGGGAAGAAATTGTTGTGCATGGCTCGGCAGAAGAATATGCCGCAAAAGCGTGCAGCCAAAAAGATGAAGCAGCTTCTTGCGAGATCGCAAAGCATTCTTTTATGCTGGCAACCGTATGCAAACAGAAATACAAATGGGTCAGTATCGCCATGATCCTAATGGTGATCGCCACTTTGTTACTAGGCGTTTACATGTGGCCCAAGCTCCCCTTGCTCGCATTGGTTGATGCTGCCGGAAGACAATGAGTGAATCATTTTCCTCCAAGATAAGAGCTGGTTTTGAAAGCTACTTGACCCGTGGCAACCAAAGCCAAAGCCAAATCCTTGAATTTGCTGCACCACGAATCGTTACTGCTTCTGCAAGAGCGGAGATTCATCCAATTGTTCCGCAGTATTACTTCCAGAATCTTATCAGGCCGATATGGGGAAAAGCAGGAATTACGCCTCCAGCGATTGGTGATCACCCCGATTTCAAAGACCTCGCAGGAACAAATGAAATCGCGCAATGTCCGATAACAACGCTGTTTATGGACATTGAAAGCTCCACTAGGCTTGGAGTTCTTTACAGGCCGGAGCAAGTATTCAAGATAAAGAACGCGTTCATTGGTACAGCAATCGAAGTGATTCAGGCATTTGAGGGTCACGTTCACAGAATCATGGGTGATGCCGTAATGGCCTTTTTTGGTGGGAAGTATGTTCAGCCAGAAAATGCCGTCCTGCAAGCTCTAAATGCTGCAGGAATGATTGTTTACGTTGTAAAAAAAGCCATAATACCGAAGCTTACCGAAGAGGGCTATGAGAATCCATTTGGAATAAGAATTGGAATTGATTATGGCTCTAGGGAAGAAGTTCTGTGGTCTTCTTATGGCTTTCCGGGCGCAAATGAGGTAACGGCAACATCATTTTTTGTCGATGCTGCCTCAAAGCTGCAACACGCAGCTCCGAGAAATGCAATTATGCTAGGGCAGTCGCTTCGAGATTTCATATTTTTCCCGAAGGAACTATTGAAGAACAAGAGGGTTCAGTCAGGCGCTACGGAGACCGATGAATTGTATCTGCTGCCAAACATAACTGATCGGGCGAAGCGACCAATAAACTATCGACAATACATCTTGGACTCAGTCTCTTATTTGAGTTGTTCCCCTGTCGCTCCCCATGATTCAGAAGTGTTTAAATCGGAAAATACTCTAGGGCCGGTTTCGGTTTCGATTTACAAGGCCAATGAAAAGGATGGGGCCTTTGAAGGGTCATATACTCAATGCGGGTCTTTTCTCGAAAAGGAAAAATGGCTTTGTTTCGAGGTTAAATTGCTAGGAAATAGTGACGTGAGAATGCCATTGAAAATAAAATTCGAGGTAGAGAATCACGGGGAGGAGGCCGAGAAGGACGACAACAACGGGAATCATGTGACCGAAAAACCCGTGAGTTCCAATTCTAGTTTTAGATCTGGTATACAGCACTGGGAGCATGCAAAATACCGGGGCATACATTACATGAAGATCGTAATCTTGAACGGCTCCGGTGAAAGAAAATTTGAACGATGCTTCGGTGTCTGCATTGTCTAGCTCTATGAGATGGCCTTCTGATGGTAGTCAGTGATCTTCTGAGCGACTTTTGCCAACCCCGCCGGGGTCCGGTACCGGAAGTCCTTCATGTGTATCTTGCCGATCTTCTCGGGAAGCTCATACCCGAACATCGCCTTGCAGAGCGCGTTGACCTCGATCATCGCGTTGACGTAGGTCCCGCCGGTGTGCGACCACCCGCCGAGCCGCATGTATAGGCCGAGGTCGATGGTCTTGAACCCGGCCGCGTCCAGGTCCCAGATAAGCCGCTTCTGCAGCTTGTAGAACCGGCGATCGGCGATCCCGCCGATAAGCTCCTTGATCTTATCGACGTTGGCGCGGGGTTTCAGCCGGAGCCGGGGCCCCGCCGACGGCGGCGCCTTCGGCCCGATCTTCACCGGCCCCCGCGTGGTCTTCCACTCCCCGCCATGAATCCGCTTCCAGGCGGTCAGGAAATTTATCTGGTAGTCGCGGATCGTGTCCCACACCCAGTTCGTTTCGTCCTGGTCGACGTTCTCGTATTTGTCGATATGCGGGAGCGTGGAATCCGGAACGCCGATCCTGACCAGGAGGTACTTTCCCCCGGCCCCGGTGATGTGGACCTTCGGCGGGTCCTTGTCTTCCGGCTTGATGATGAAGTCGAAACCCTGGTCCTGATGAACGATAGGCATGGAAATCCCCCCTTTACCCCCCGGTCGGCCCGTCAGAGGGGGGCGGTTTCAGTATACCAGCTTCCGCCTTCCCGGCCGAATCCCAAATTCTTCCGGAGCTCCCCTGTCAACTGGCCAACCATGCCAAACGGCCATAGACGCAGTAAACCGGCATACTGACGCAGCCCAAGGCCGGATACGGACAATCATGGAAAGCAATAACTCCGCAGAATGGCCGGTAGGCATGTCCCCATGCCTGGTTTGATTGTCCCTAACCCCCTCCTTTTGGCTCTGGAAGCGCCGGAAGGCTCAAAATAGCCTACTCTGCGGTACGAAGGCCCTCCCGACCGCCCGGGCCGTGGGAGGGAATGAGCGCTCGTTGCTGGGGTGGTTGGCGGGGGTTGGGTGCGCCCAGCGGTAGGCCGGTGGCCCGCGCAGAACCCGGGACGCCTGCGGCGCCCCGAGAACCAACCGCACCGGAGAGCGTTCGGGCGTCCGGCCGAGCGGCCCAAAGACGGACGCCCGAACGCCGCGAGCAAGAACCCCCGGCAAAACGCGGACGGCCTTCGGCCGTCCGCCCGGGGACCGGGGACCGTGGTCGGCGCCCCGGCCCGGGACGCCGACCACGGGGAACCAAAAGCAGGAAACCCCTCAGGGCTCACCACTGGGGAAGTGGGTGGGTGCCTGGTACCTTCCTTCTTCCCCACTCCGCCGCCCATCGGTTGTTGTGGTATGCCGCCCGTCGCTCCGGGCGTCAAGGCTACCCCCCCAAACGGCAAACCGCGCCGTTTGGGTCCCCGCCTTGACGTCCTCGCGCCGGTCGGCGCGCAGGGGTTACCGATGGGCGGCTCCGCTGGGGAAGAAGGAAGAGAACGACCGGCCCGCCTGGTCGCCGTCCAAAAAGCGGACGGCGACCAGGCGGGGGAGCCAAAACCCCGGAGGCCCGGCCGGATCGCCTTCGGCGAGCCGGCCGGGAACCAGCGGGACCGCGTTACTTCTTCGCCGGGCTCTTCTTCGGCGCCCGCTTTTTCGGCGCGGTCTCGATCGTCGGCGCTTCCTGCATCATCGGAAGAATCACCGTCACCTGGTCCCCCGGCTTCAACGAAGTCTTCTTCAACTTCTTCTGGTCGACGTAGATTTCCCGCGTGCAATCCTCTTCTTCCGGGTCCTTGATGACCACCACCGCGATGTCACCCTCGACCCGGTCGACGGTCCCGGCTACCCGCTTCTTGTCCGCCATACCCCGGACCTCCCATTCAATGGCCGTTTCTACCCTATTATACTCGCGCAACGTTTATCGGCGTTGCGCGGAGTGTGTTACACTTCCTTTCATGGCGAAGAAAAAAAATGCGAAGCCCCAGAAATCCCGGAAAACCGCGACGGCCCGGAAGCCCTCCCCGGCCCTTGCCGCCCCGAAACGCCCGCGCGGCCGGCCACCGAAGCCCAAGCCGACACCGGCCCCAGCTCCGGAAACCCCGGCCCCTCAGCCCCCGGCCG
>ERZ795054.2436-NODE-2436-length-15671-cov-6.303023_pt1 | contig 15671 bp, 14 predicted proteins | sample MGYA00375138_ERZ795054 | MGnify/ENA primary metagenome ERZ795054 (study PRJEB30183, sample SAMN05720215) | anaerobic digester metagenome | isolation source: active sludge of municipal wastewater-treating anaerobic digesters | place: USA | collected 2014-12-23 ... | reverse complement strand
CGCTCGCCTCGAAGAGGAGCTGGAAGCCGAGGCAGAGGCCGAGGAGGCGCGCGCCATGGCCGACGGCGGCGCGGAGCCCTTCCTCGAGGCCCGACGACGCGAGCCGCGCACGGGCCGGGGCGAAGGCGCCGACGCCCGGGAGGACGACACGGGACGACTGCGCGACGAGGGCGGGGTCGGAGGTCGTCGCGACCTCCGCTCCGAGCCGCTCGAACGCCCGGCGGACCGAGCCGACGTTCCCGACGCCGGTGTCGAGGATCGCGACGCGCGTCATGCCGTGAGCGTCCCCTTCGTCGAGAGGACCGTCGCCTCTCCGAGCGCGACGGCCTGGCGCAGGGCGCGGGCCGTCGCCTTGAAGACGGCCTCTGCGGCGTGGTGGGCGTTCCGGCCGCGAATGACGTCGACGTGGAGGTTCAGCTTCCCGCGGAACGCGACCGACTTCCAGAACTCCTCGACGAGGGCGAACGGGAACTCCTTCGTCACGAACTGGAGCTCCGGCGTCGAGGGGGCCTCGAAGACGACGTAGGGGCGCCCCGAGAGGTCGACGACGCTTCGGGCGAGGGCCTCGTCGAGAGGCACGTAAGAGTGCCCGAAGCGGGCGATCCCCAGGCGGTCGCCGAGCGCCCTGTCGAGCGCCTCGCCGAGAGCGAGGCCGACGTCCTCGACCGTGTGGTGCGCGTCGACGTGGACGTCTCCCGTCGCGTCCACGGCGAGGTCGAAGCGGGCGTGCTTCGCCACGGTCTCGAGCATGTGCGTCAGGAACCCGACCGGAGTCGAGACCCGCGCCTCGCCCATTCCGTCGACGTCGAGCGCGAGGGCGATCGACGTCTCCTTCGTCGTCCGGTTCACCTCGGCGGTGCGGCTCACAGGACCTCCTTCAGGGTCGCGAGGAAGAGGTCGTTCTCCTCCGGCGTCCCGATCGAGACGCGCAGCGCGCCCGGCGGGGCGGCCGACAGGTCGCGGACGAGGACCCCGCGGGCGCGAAGGCCGGCGTAGACGCGCGCGGCGTCTCCGCCCGGCGGGTCGAAGAAGAGGAAGTTCGCGCGCGACGGCGCGACTTTCGCGCCGAGCGCGCCAAGCGCCGCGGCGACCCGCTCGCGCTCCACGGCGATCGCCCGGCACCGGGCGCGAACCTCTTCGCGCCCCGCAAGGGCCGCGAGGGCGATCTCCTCGGCGCCGACGTCGACGCTGAAGGGGAGGATCGCCTTGCCGACCTCGTCCGCCACGTCGGGCCTCGCGGCCGCGTAGCCGACCCGGAGGCCGGCGATCGACCACGCCTTCGAGAGCGTCCGGAAGATCACGAGGTTCGGAAGCTCGGGGAGGATCGGGAGGAGGTCGTCCGCCTCGTCGGCGAAGTCGACGTAGGCCTGGTCGACGAGGACGACGCCGGCGACCGCGCAGAGGCGACGGACGAAGTCGCGCGAGACGACGCCGCCCGTCGGGTTGTTCGGCGAGCAGAGGAGCGGGACGGTCCTCTCCCCCTTCGCAGCGGCAGCGAGGAAGGCCTCCTCGTCGAGGCGGAAATCGTCTCCGACGAGCGGGACGGTCGCGACCTTCGCCCCGACGATCGCCGCCATCTGGACGTAGAGCGAGAAGACGGGCGGGGCGAGGAGGAGCGTCCCGCCGCAGCCGGCGAAGACGGAGAGCGCGGCGAGGATCGCCTCCCCGGAGCCGTTCGAGGGGACGACCTGCTCCGGAGGGAGGCCAGCGTTCGCGGCGAGCGCGGCGCGCAGCCGGGGCGCCCCGACCTCCGGGTAGAGGGCAAAGCGCCGGGCGCCGAGCGCCGCGAGCGCGGCGGCCTTCGCTGGCGCCGGGACGTCGACGGGGCTCTCGTTGAAATCGAGCTTCGCGCGGACGTCCGCCTGGCCCGGCTCGAAGCGATAAGCGCGGAGGGCGCGGATCTCGGGCCGCACGGCTGCGAGAGGGTCGCGGGTCATCGATCGGCCCTCCGAGCCTGCCCCCGTTCGGCGCGCGCTCTTCCGAGGGGGCTGCCGGCCCTCAGGTCGAGCGAGCGCGCGTGCGCCTCGAGCCCCTCGAAGCGCGCGAGCGTCGCCGCGGCGGGACCGAGGCGCCTCGCGGCGGCGGGCGGGACGGAGACGCTCCGTCCCCAGCGGAGGAAGTCGCGGACGGAGAGCCCCGAGAAGCTGCGTGCCGCGCCGCCCGTCGGCAGAACGTGGTTCGGGCCGGCGAGGTAGTCGCCGAAGGCGGTCGGCGTGCCGTCGCCGACGAAGACGGCGCCAGAGGTCGCGGCGAACCGGGCCGCGTACCCCTCGGCGGCCCGCCCCATCAGCTCGACGTGCTCGGCCGCGAGGGGGACTCCGGCACGGGCAGCCGCTTCGAGCGTCGGAAAGACGAGGGCGAAGCCGTTCGCCGCGAGAGAGGCCCTCGCCGTCCCGGCCGTCGGGAGCTCCCGAATCTGCCGCTCGACCTCCTTCGCCGTCGCGACGGCGAGGTCGCGCCGGTCGGTGAAGAGGAGGCAGACGGCGTCGGGGTCGTGCTCGGCCTGGGCGAGGAGGTCGGCCGCCACGAGCGCCGGGTCGGCACCCGTCGTCGCGAGGACGAGGACCTCGGACGGTCCCGCGGGCATGTCGACGGAGACGACGCCGGAGACGAGGTGCTTGGCCGCGGCGACCCAGCGGTTCCCCGGGCCGACGACCTTCGTGCAGCCGGCGACGGAGGCGAGCCCGGCGATTCCGTGCGCGCCCCCCGCGAGGAGGACGGCGTCGACGCCGAGCTCCCCGAGCGCCCAGCGCAGCTCGCGGCTCCCGCGGAACGCGCGCGGCGGCGTCGCGACCACGATCCGCTTCACGCCCGCAACGCGCGCCGGGACGACGCCCATCAGGAGCGACGACGGGTAGAACGCGCGCCCGCCCGGGACGTAGACGCCGACGGCCTCGTGCGGCACCGGCGTCTCGGCGAACGAGACGCCGAGGGCGTCGCGGAAGGCGAAGCCCTTCGGCAGCTGCCGGCGGTGATACGCCTCGAGCCTCCTCCGCGCGAGGCGGAAGGCCGCGGCGAACGCCGGATCGACCTCCTTCTCGCGGGCCGGACGGACGAGGAGCCCCTTCGCCGGGGTCGCCTCGCCGTCGAGGTCGCGGACGAATCCGGCGAGCGCGGGCGCGCCGCCCGAGAGGACCGCCTCGACGATCGGCAGCGCCTCGCGGAGCGTCGCGAAGTCGGGCGCGGAGCGGCGGGCGGAGAGGCGCGCGAGGAGCGCCCTCCCCTCGCGTCCGTTCGCGGCGACGACCCTCAGCACGGACTCTCCACCTTCGCCGCGAGGCGGGAGACGAGAGCAGCCACCTCGGCGCGGCGCTCGACGAGCGCCCGCGGCCCGACGACGAACGTCGCGCGGCTCGAGAGGATCGTCTCGATCTCGGCGAGGCCGTGCGCCGCCATCGTCGAGCCGGTCTCGATCAGGTCGACGACGACGTCGGCGAGCCGCAGCGCGACCGCGAGCTCGACGGAGCCGGCGAGCGGGACGACCTCGTGCGGGATCTTCCGGCCGTCGAAGAAGCGCGCCGCGAGCCTCCGGTACTTCGTCCCGACGCGGACGGGGTGCCCGTTCGGACGGAACTCCTCTCCCGCGCGCCCGATAAGCGAGAGGCGGCAGGCGCCGTACGGCAGCTCGAGCGGCTCGCAGACCTCCTCGCCCGACTCCCCGATCCGGTCGCTCCCGACGACGCCCGCGTCGGCGCCGCCGAACGCGACGTACGTAGGGACGTCGTCGTCCTTGAGGAGGAGGAGCTCGAAGCGGCCGCTCCGGTCGGGAAGGAGAAGCCGCCGGCCGTCCCCTTCGGGGAAGTCGACCCCCGCGGCCCGGAGGAGATCGAGCGTCTTCCCGAGGAGGCGCCCCTTCCCGGTCGCGATCCGGAACGGGCGGGGCGCGGCCGGCGCCTCCTCCGCCGCCTCCGCCGCCGAGGCGAGCGCCTCGAGGCCGACGCAGAAGCCTACGGCCGGGGCCGGCGGCCCGAAGCGGCCGAGGAGGCCGTCGTAGCGGCCGCCGGCGGCGAGGCTGCCGCCCCCTCCCGCCGCGTCGAGCGCGAACGTCAGGCCTGTGTAGTAGGGCGCGGCGGGGGTCCCGGCGAGATCGACGACGACCCCGAGCTCCGGCCGGTCCTCCCGCGCGGCCCGCGCGGCGGCCGCGAGGGAGCGCGCCGCCTCGGCGAGCACGGGGAGGCGGAAGAGAGCCGACTCCGGGTCGAACCCCGCGAGGAGGGCCGCGCCGACCTCGTCGGCCGCGGCCGGGGTCGCGCCCGCCGCCCGAAGCCTCTCGGAGAGCTTTCCGACGCGGCGCGCCCGGGCGTCGGCGAGGGCCGCGTCGAGCGTGCTCCGCTTGCGGGCGACGAGGCCCGGGGCGACGGCGGAGAGGAGCGCCGGCAGGAGGCCCGCCCAGCCGAGCGTCAGGACCAGGCGCGCCGCGGGAATCCCGTCCGCGGCGGCGAGGAGCGTCCGGAGCATCCGCAGGTCGGCCTCGAACGAGGGGTCGCCGTAGAGCTCGGCCCCGACCTGAGCGAACTCGCGAGGCCGGCCGACGCCCGACGGCTCGTCGCGGACGACGTCGCCGCGGTAGAAGAGCGCGACCGGCATCGGGAGCCCCGCGAGGCGCGGCGCGACGACGCGCGCCGCCATCGGGGTGAAGTCGGCGCGGAGGGCGAGGAGCTCTCCCCCGCGGTCGACGAAGCGGTAGAGCCGCTCGTCCCCCTCGGCCGTGACACCGTCGTACGGGGCGGAGAAGTCGAGGACCGGCAGGACCGTCTCGCGGAAACCGGCGTCGGCGAGGACGCGGACGACGGAGTCCTCGAGCCTTCGGCGGCGTTCGGCGGATTCGAAGAGGAGGGCCTGGACGCCCCGCGGCAGGTTCGGGGAGGGAACGCTCATCGGGAGACCTCGAAGAGGGCGGAGATGCGTGAAGGGAGACGCGCGGCGAGCGATTCCGCGGTCGCCGCGCGTCCCGTGAACAGCGCCGACTGCCCCGCGGCCTGCGCGAGGAGGAGCGTGAAGCCGTCGACGAGGCGGGAGCCGTTTCGGAGCGCGAGCCGCGCGAAGGCCGTCCCTCCCGGGCGATAGGGGGCGTCGACCGCGAGGACGCCCGGGCCGAGGAACGTGCCAGGGCACGGGAGCGAGTCCTCGACGTCGAGGCCGAGCGGGGTCGCGTTGACGATGGCCGAATAGGCGACGCCGGCGCTCGCCGGGCTCGCGACGACCCGCGCCCCGCAGGACGCGGCGATCGCCGCCGCGCGCGCGGCCGTCCGGGCCGCGAGGTCGACGCGCCAGCCCCGCGCGACGAGCGCCTCGACGGCCGAGCGCGCCATGCCGCCCGCGCCGAGGACGAGCGCGGCGCCGTCCTCGGGCGCCTCGGGGATCGCGGCGAGGAGCGCGTCTCGGTCGGTGTTCGCGGACGCGACCGCGCCGTCCTCGCCGAAGAGGAGCGTGTTGCGCGCCTCGCCCGGCGCGCCCGCGACCGCGGCGGCCTCTTCCTTGAACGGCACGGTCACAGAGGCGCCGCGGAGCGGAAGGCCGAGCTCGTCGCACGCCTCGCGCAGCGGTCCGATCTCCGTCGCGAGCGAGGAGAGGGCGACCGGAGCGTAGAGGGACGAGAGCCCGAGCTCCTCGAACCGGGCGTTGTGGATCGCCGGGGAGAGGGAGTGGGAGACCCGACCGCCGAGGAGGGCGAAGAGAGCCTCGACGCGGCGGGAGCGGCCGACGCCGTAGACGTCGAGGAGGTCGGCGGCCGGAAGCTGTCCCGGCGCCGTCGCCTCGGGCGCGAGGGCCGCGCCGAAGGAGAGGGAGGCGCCGAGGTACGGCGAGAGGGCGCGCGTGACGAGCCCGGCTTCGCCCATGCCGAACGCCGCGAGGCGCCCCTCTCGCCCGCGCGCGGCCTGGAGCCGCAGGAGCCGCAGCGCGTCGCCGAGTCCCGCCGCCGCGACGACGAGCTTGGCGAAGCGGGCGCCCGTCGCCTCGAGGCGCGCGGCGCGCTCCTCGAGGTCGTCCGGCGTCCGCTCGAAGGCGTGCGACGAGACGACGACCCTCTCCCGCGGGAGGCCGAGAAGGCCGGCGCCGCCGAGCTGGAGCTCGACGTCGACCAGGTCGAACCCGGCGTCGAGCGCGGCGCCAAGGAGGGCGGAGGCCTCGGAGGCCGTCCCGCCGAACCGCCCTCCCTCGGCGCGGGACCGGAGCGTCGCGAGGAGCGTCCGCCCGGCGAAGGCGGCGCGCAGGGCCGGAAGCTCCGGCGCCTCCTCGAGCGCGTCGAGCCTCAGCTCGACCGCGGGGAGGCGCGGGTCGAGGAACGGCGCCGCCGCCGCGAGCGTCGCGTTCGTCGGCCGGCCGGCCGAGGCGACGAGGAGCGTCTTATCCGCGGTGAGAGCCAAAACGAAACCCCCTCGGTCGTCCGAGGGGGTCTCTGCGGTTCTTCTTCTCTACCCCGCGCCCTCGGACGACTCACGTCCGACGAGCGTGTGGCGCTCGCCGTCGCTATGAGTGATGCCAGTGCCAGAGGACCGGGGCGAACGTCATCGGGGGCGGATAGTGGGGGAAGGCCCCGGACCCTGTCAACTCTTCCGCCGCCAGCGGACCCCCTGCGGGGTGTCCTCGAGGAGGATCCCGCGGGCGGCGAGCTCGTCGCGGATCGCGTCGGAGGCGGCGAAGTCGCGCCGCTTCCGGGCGTCCTGCCGGGCCGCGATCTTCGCCTCGACCTCGGCCTCGAGCGAGGCGTCCTCCGCCGGGGCGAGGACGCCGAGGACGCCGTCGACCTCCCGGAGGAGGGCGCGCGCCGCCGCCGCGTCGGCCGGGTCGAGCTGCCCCCCCTCGAGCGCGGTGTTCGCCTCTTTCACGAACGCGAAGAGGGCGCCGAGGGAGGCCGCGCTGTTGAGGTCGTCCTCCCACGCGGCCCGCACGGAGCGTCGAGCCTCCTCGACGCGCCCGCGGAACGCCTCGGAGGCGCCGTCCGCGCCGGCCGCGCCGGCCCGCTCGCCGAGCCGCGTCTCGAGCGACTCGAGCCGCTCGAGGGCCGAGACGGCGCCGCGCAGGGCGTCGAACGTGAAGTTCAGCTTCTGGCGGTACGGCACCGACAGGAGGAGGTAGCGGACCGCGCGCGGCGAGAAGCCGCGGGCGAGGACGTCGGGAAGCGTGTAGAAGTTCCCCTTCGACTTCGCCATCTTCTCGCCGTCGACGATGAGGTGCTCGGCGTGGAGCCAGAAGCGGACGAAGGTCTTGCCCGTCGCTCCTTCGCTCTGCGCGACCTCGTTCTCGTGGTGCGGGAAGACGTTGTCGACGGCCCCGGTGTGGATGTCGAGCGTCTCGCCGAGGTACTTCATCGACATCGCCGAGCACTCGAGGTGCCAGCCGGGCCGCCCCTTCCCGAGCTCGGTCTCCCAGAGGGCCGACTCGGGCTCTCCCTCCTTCGCCCCCTTCCAGACGGCGAAGTCGCGGACGTCCTCCTTCTCGTACTCGTCGTCGGCGACGCGCGCGCCGCGCTTCATCGAGGAGAGGTCGACGCGCGAGAGCTTCCCGTACGAGGGGAACGAGGCGATCCGGAACCAGATCGAGCCGTCGCTCTCGTAGGTGTGCCCGCGCTCCGTCAGCTTCTTCACGATCTCGACCATCTCGGGGACGTGGTCCGTCGCGCGCGGGTAGACCGCGGCCGGGATCACGTTGAGCGTCTTCAGGTCCTCGAAGAACGTCGCGATGTGCCGGTCGGTGAAATCGCGGAGCGGGAGCCCCTCGGCGATCGCGCCGCGGATCGTCTTGTCGTCGATGTCCGTCAGGTTCATCACCTGGGTCACGTCGAAGCCGAGGCTCCGGAAGGCCCGGCACATCACGTCCTCCCAGACGAACGTCCGGAGGTTCCCGATGTGGACCCGGTTGTAGACCGTCGGGCCGCAGGTGTAGAGGCCGATCTTGCCGGGGCGGAGTGGCTCGAAATCGACCAGGGAACGGGCCGCAGTATCGAAAAGGCGCAGGCTCACGGTCCCGGATTCTCCGCGCGGACCGGGCCCATCGCAATCTCCTTGACGACCCCGCCCGCGCGAGGGATAAAGCCCGTTCCGATGTTCCGCCCACGCTCCTCCCGCCCGCTCATCCTCCTCGTCGACGACGATCCCTTCCAGTCGGAGGTCGCCTCCTACATCGCCGAGGAGCTCGACTGCGACTTCGAGTTCGCGCTCTCCGGCACGGAGGCTCTCGCGAAGGTCGCCCAGCGGGCCCCGGACGTCGTCCTCCTCGACGTGAAGATGGACGACCTCTCCGGCTACGAGGTCTGCCGCCGCATCAAGACCCTCCCGGAAACGGCGGACACGCAGGTCCTCTTCGTGACCGCCCGGACGGACGAGGAGGACCTCCTCAAGGGCTTCGAGGCGCTCGCGAACGACTACCTGACGAAACCGTTTTCAGCGCGCGAGCTGAAGGCCCGGACCAAGAACGCCCTCCGGACGAAGCACCTCCTCGACACCATCGGAGCGCGGACCCGCTTCCTCGAGCTGCAGCAGGAGATCACGGAGAAGCTGGAGGCGGAGGAAGCCGGGACGGAAGAGAAGCGGGCCCAGGTCCTGGTCACGATCCTCGACAGGATCGGTCCGCTCTTCGGGGCCGACGGCGTCACGCTCCACACGCGCCGGCCCGGAAGGGCCGAGACCCGGACCGCCGTTTCCCCCTCCTGGCCCGACGGCGCGCCCCCGTCCTACCTCGCGGTCCTCGCGCTCTCCGAGGATCCTCGCATCGAGAAGGCCCCGCGCCTCCCGGGCGAGTCCCGGGATCCCTCGGGAGACTGGCTCGTCGTCTCCGCGCCGCTGTGGGTCGGCTCGGAGCTGCTCGGGACGCTTCGCCTCCACCGCCGCGGCCTCCCCCCGGCTCCCGGCGACTCGACCGAGCTCGAGCACCTCGTCGCGCTGGCCGGGCACCTGGCGCGGACCCTCCACAGGGCCGACCTCATCCAGGAGCTGCGAGGTCATTGATGGATCGGGGAGGCTCGCCACGAGCCTCCCCGCGGCGCCTTCGGCGCCTCCCCTCCTCAGGGTCCTGATCGGGGAGGCTCGCCACCAGCCTCCCCGCGGCGCCTTCGGCGCCTCCCCTCCTCAGGGTCCTGATCGGGGAGGCTCGCCACCAGCCTCCCCGCGGCGCCTTCGGCGCCTCCCCTACCACTCTCCGCGCTTCTGCCTCTTCAGCACCTTGCGAAGGACGAAGCCCCGCTTCAGGCTCGACATCCTCTCGATGAAGAGCCGGGAGTCGAGGTGGTCGATCTCGTGGCAGAACGCCCGGGCGAGGAGGTCCGCTCCCTCGAGAACCCTCCTGACACCCTTCTCGTCGAACGCCTCCACCGCGACCGCCTCCGGCCGCTCGACGATCTCGACGATGTCGGGAAACGAGAGGCACCCTTCCTCGTCCCTCACGAGTCCCTCCGCGTCGACGACGCGAGGGTTGATCAGGACGAGCGCCTGAGACGGGTCCTTGCCGACCGAGAGGTCGACGACGCAGACTCGCTTGTTCACCCCGATCTGGGGCGCGGCGATTCCGAGGCCGGGCGCAGCCCACCCCGTCTCGAACAGGTCGCGGATCAGCTCCCGGAGCGCCGGGTCCTCGAAGTCGGTCACGTCCTCGTTCTTGGCGACGAGTCGCTCGTCGCCGTACCTGACGATGTCCCGGATCGCCATTCAGCCCTTCCCTCCCGCCTCTCTCTTCCGCCGCAGCTCCTCGACGATCGCATCCGCCGCGAACCGCGCCCGCTCGTTGTGGACCTCCTCGAGCACCTTCCGTACTCGCGGGAGGCCGGCCAGAGCCCCGTCCCAGGCGTCGCCGCCGATCTCGAGGCACTCCGCCGCCGTTTCCGCGAGGACCGTCGCCGTGCGCGGCCGCCCCGTCAGGAAGGCGACCTCCCCGAAGACGTCTCCGGCGACGAGGACCCCCATGCGGAGCTTCCGCCCTTCGCCCATCGCCGTTTCCACGCGGAGGACTCCGCGGGTGACGATGTAGAAGTCCCGCCCGGCCTTCCCCTGCTCGAGGACGATCTCCCCCTCGCGGAAGGTCCGCCGAACCGAGGAAGCGATGAACCCCGCGATCTCCTCCCTCGTCATTTCCGCGAAGAAGCGGGATCGCTCGAGCCCCTCGGGAATCGGCGCCGACGCCCGGCCGGCGTCGCGGGCGCGGACGGCACCGGTCTCCTCCCGCTTCCGCGCCATCTCCTCGGCATCCCGGGCCGCCGACTGGGTCGCCGGAGGACCGGAGCTCCACGAGCTGATCTGATGGCGTACCGCGACGGCGAGGGGAAAGCTCCCCTCGCCGGCGAGGTCCGCGGCGAGCCCTTCCAGGAGAGCGACGGCCTCGGCCGTCTCTCCCTTCTCGTGCAGGGCCTCGGCGCGCGCCCGGCGCTCTTCGTAGTCGCCGCCAGCCGCAGGAGCGGTCCCGGCCGCCGCCACCGCGTCAGAGGTGAGCGATTGGAGCTTCTTCTTCAGGAATTCGAAGACCACGTCTCAAGGGTGGCCCGGCCGGGCGTCCCGGTCAAGGCACTTCCGCCGGGCGCCCGCCCGAGGACGCTGCCTCGGGAGCGGAAATCCCGCCGTGAGCTCAAATCGAGCGTTGGTCCGAACGTCTCCCCGGGGGGACTCGCGAAGTGGCACGCGAGTCGCATTACCCGGGACGGGAGGATGACTCCGATGACCACCCGAATCCTTCGACCTGCGCTCGCAATCGCCTTCCTCCTGTCGGCCGTCCCGGCCCTCGCGCAGCGCGAGGGGTACTCGTACCTCTCCTGGGTCGGCTCCGAGGTCACCCTCGTCTCGAGCGCCGAGGACGACTCGACGGCCCGGCCGAACACGCCGATCCTCGTCGGCGATCGCATCTCGACCGGCTCGGCGTCCCGGGCCGAGGCGATCCTCGCGGACGGCAACGTCCTGCGGATCGACGTCGGCACCGACCTCCGATTCGACCGGCTCTCCCGGACCTACGAATCGGAGGACGACCGGAACTCGATCTACCTCGAAAGGGGCGGGATCCACCTCGAGCACCGCTGGTCGACGTCCCGCGACGAGGCGACCCGGATCGACACCGGCGACGTGACCGTCCTCTTCCCCGACAAGGGCCTTCTCCGGGTCGAGACGGGCCGCCGCGGGACCGAGGTCTACGTCCTCTCCGGCCGCGCCGAGATCGCCGCCCGCTCCGGACGGGCCACGCTCCGGGCCGGCCAGTACGCCTACGTCTCCGGAGACTCCGAGCTCGAGGTCGACTGGCTCGGCGAGCCGCGCGACCGCTTCGCCGCCTTCGTCTCCGACCGTCGCTCCTATTCCGCCGACCGCCCGTCTTCCGATGACGTGGTCGCGGGCTACGAGTACGACTACGCCGTCGCCGACTTCGACCGCTACGGATCGTGGATCACCGTGGGCGGCTCCCGGGCCTGGAGGCCCACCGTCTCCGTCGGCTGGCGCCCCTACACGGACGGCTACTGGCGCTGGTCCCCGGTCGGCCTGACCTGGGTCTCCTACGAGCCCTGGGGCTGGCTCCCCTATCACTACGGCTCCTGGAGCTGGGACGTCGGCTTCGGCTGGTACTGGACGCCCGGCATCCGCTATTCGCCCGCCTGGGTCTACTGGAGCTACACGCCGTCCTGGGTCGGCTGGTGCCCGATCGGCTACTACGGCAGCTACTACCACTCCTACTACGACCGCTCCCGCCGAAACCGGCGCGGCTCGGAGCGCTGGACGAACGCCTACCCGCACCTTCGCGGGCGGATCGACCTCGAGCGGATCGACCCCCGCGGCTGGAGCTACACCTCCGTCAGCCGGCTCGGGTCGCGTTTCGACGCCCGCAGGGACGTCCTCGGTCACGACGCGGTCCGATTCCGGCCCGGCGAGCGAGGGCTCGTCGCCACGACACCCCTTCGGATCGAGCGTGGCCGCGGCGGCTCCGTGACGTCCGTGGTGCAGGAGGCGGTCCGGCGCGTTCCCAGGACTCTCGAAGCGGCTCCCCGCGGAGGCGGCGGGCTCGACGACCTCACGCCCGTCCTTCGGCGCGAGGGGACCCTCGGGTCGACGCAGTCCGAGGGCCTTCGGCGGGCGTGGGTGACCGCGGGCGAGGATCCCTCCTACCGCCCCGTCCCCGCCGATCAGCTCGCTGCGCCCCGGCGGATCGCAGATTCCTCGACGACGACCGTGACGGCGCCCTCGCGCGGGGGTGAGGGGGGCATCGGCGCCTCGAGCTCGCCTTCCCGGACGAACGACGCCACGGCCCCCGCGCGCGGCTCCTCGAGCCGCCCCGGCGAAGGCTGGCGGGACGCAGGAGCCCGCTCCGGCGAGACGGCCGGAACCGCTCGGCAGGACGTCGAGCCCCCGCTGCGCGGAGGCTTCGGGAACCGCGACGTCCGCGGCGACGACGGCTGGCGCTCGCCCGGGAGCGAGTCCCGCCCCGGCTCGACCCCATCCCGCACGTTCGACGTCCCCGCCCGTCGGGCCGCGCCTCCGACCGAATCCTCCGAGACGCCCGCGCGGACGGGCACGCGCGAGACCGCTCCCCGCTCCGAGCCCTGGCGTGCGAGCGAGCCTTCCCGCGGTGCCGACACGCCCGCACGCACCCGGGACTCCGAGCCCGCCCCGGCTCCCCGCAGAAGCGCCCCGGCGCCGCGGGCGGACGAGGGATGGCGCGGCGACGACACGCCCCGGTCGGCTCCCGCGCCGCGGACCGAGGCGCCCCCGTCCCGGTCCTACGAGACTCCCTCCCGGAGCTACGACGCACCGTCCCGCTCGGCCCCGGCGCCCCGGTACGAAGCTCCGGCCCGGCGCTCCTACGAGACTCCCTCCCGGGGCTACGAGGCGCCCTCCCGCTCCTCGTCCCCGGAGCGCTCCGCCCCCGCTCCGCGGTACGAGGCTCCGCCCTCGCGCTCGTCGTCGATGCCCCGCTCGGCGCCGGCGCCTCAGACGAGCGCTCCGTCCCGCTCCTCCTCCCCGTCGTCGTCCTCTTCTCGCCCCTCGAGCCCGCCGCCCTCGCGCTCCGGCGACTCCTCCCGCCGCAGCGCCTCGCCGCGCGGCTGAGCGGGACCGGCTCGGGAAAACGTCCCGAGGGCGCCGCCCGTCCGGGCGGCGCCCTCTCGTCTTCCCCCTCTAGAATGCGGGCGTGAGCGAGACCCGGGGAGGCCGCTTCCTCCAGCTGCTGCTCGGCCTCTATTTCCTCGAGGCCGGCTTGCTGCTCGTCCTCGCCCCGTGGAGCGCGTTCTGGCTGAGGCGGGTCGTCCTTCCGTCTCCCGCCTCGGTCGAGCCGTTCCTCGCGGCCCCTTCGTTTCGGGGCTTCGTCGCCGGGCTCGGAGTCCTGCACCTCGTCCTGGCGGCGCGAGTCCTCCTCGGGCGCCCGGAGCGTCCCGCGTGACGACGGACCCCCGGTCGGCCCTCCTCGACGGCGCCTACCCCCACGGAAAGGCCGTGCTGGGCCTCGGGGTCGACCTCTGCGAGATCGCGCGCATCGAGGCGGCCCTCGCGCGGCACGGCTCCCGCTTCCTGGAGAAGGTCTGCGTCCCGGGCGAGGTCCGCCGCCCGCTCCACTCCCGGCGCATCGGCGAGCACGTCGCCGGCCTCTTCGCGGCCAAGGAGGCGGCGATGAAGGCGCTCGGCACCGGGATGCAGGGCGTGGCGTTCCGCGAGGTCGCCGTGGCGCGCGAGCCCGGCGGCCCTCCCCGGCTCGTCCTGGCCGGCCGGGCACGCGAGAAGGCCGACGCGCTCGGAGTCGTCGGCGCCCACGTCTCGATCACGCACGGGACGAGGGAGGCCGTCGCGGTCGTCCTGCTCCTCGGCGGCCGGTGAGGCCGGCGCGACCGGCACGCGGGCGAGGCGCCGCCCGACCGTGTCGCGCCGATCGACGGACACGGCCTCATCGTTCCGAGCCCGGCAGAGGCTTCTGGGACGATCGCCGCAGGGAGGGGCGCGGCGATCGGGAGCCCTCCGCCGGCCGGCGGAGGGCTCCCGGGAACATCGGACCTAGGCGCCGCCGGCCTTGCGGGGCGTCCGGGGCGTCGAGCCCCCCTTCTTCTCGGCCTTCGGCTTCGGAGCCTTCGGAGCGGCCGTCTTCGCGGGCTTGGCCGCCTTCGGGGCCTTCACCTTCTTGTCTCCGGCCTTCTTCTCGTCGGCCTTCGCGGACTCGGCCGGCTCGTCGGCCTTCGCGCCGGCTTCCTTGTCGCCGCCCTTGCCGGTGACGAGACGCCGCGCCTTCTCGAGGAGCGACTCCTTCTTCTCGGAGACGGCCTTCTCGGCGGCCTTCTTCTCGGCGCGCCGCTGCGCGAAGTCGAAGTCGACGAACTCGATGATCGCCTTCTCCGCCGCGTCGCCCGGCCGCTGGCCGAGCTTCAGGATCCGGGTGTAGCCGCCGGGACGCGTCGCGAAGCGCGGCGCGATCTCGTCGAAGAGCCGCTTGGCGGCCTCCTGGCTGATGTCCCGCAGGGCGAGGCGGCGCGCGTGGAGGCCGCCGCGCCGCGCGAGCGTGACGAGCTTCTCGGCGAGCGGCCGGAGCTCCTTCGCCTTCGAGATCGTCGTCTGGATCCGCTCGTGAAGGAAGAGCGAGTCGAGCTGGTTGCGGAAGAGTGCTTTCCGGTGCGCGCTGGTCCGCCCCAGCTTGCGTCCGGCCCGGTTGTGCTGCATCGGTCAGGTCCTCAGCGTCCCGCGCCCGTCGGGGTCTCCAGCTTCATGCCGAAGGCGAGCCCCTTCTCGCGCAGGATCTCCTTGATCTCGTTCAGGCTCTTCCGCCCGAAGTTCTTCGTCTCGAGCATCTCCTTCTCGGTCTTCTGCACGAGCTCCCGAAGCGTCCGGATGCCGGCGTTCTTCAGACAGTTCGCGCTGCGGACCGAGAGCTCGAGCTCCTCGACGTTCTGGTCGAGCAGGGCGTCGAGCTCGCTCTGCGGGATCTCGGGACCGCTCGCGGCCGCGCCTTCCTCCGTCTCGAGGTTGACGAAGATCGCGAGGTGCTCCCGGAGGAGGACGGCGGCGAGCCCCACCGCGTCGCGCGGCGTGAGCGTGCCGTTCGTCCAGACCTCGAGGACGAGCTTGTCGTAGTCGGTCGCCTGCCCGACGCGCGCGGCCTCGACGTGGTAGTTCACGCGGCGGACCGGCGAGTGGGCGGAGTCGAGCGGGATCGTCCCGATCGGCGCCTCGGCGTCGAAGTTGCGGTCCGCGGGGACGTAGCCCCGCCCCTTCGTGACGGTCGCCTCGAGCCGGAGGCGGCCGCCGTCGGCCAGCGTCGCGACCGTCGCCTCCGGGTTGAGGATCTCGACCTGGGCGTCGTCCTCGAACGCGTCGGCCGTCACCACGCCCTTCGACTTCGCGTCGAGGACGAGCATGCGCGGGCCGTCGTCGTGCATCCGGATGGCGAGGCTCTTGAGGTTGAGGATGACGTCCGTGACGTCCTCGACGACGCCCGGCATCGCCGTGAACTCGTGCTCGACGCCGTCGATCTTGACGGCGGTGATCGCCGCCCCCTCGATCGACGAGAGGAGGACGCGCCGGAGCGCGTTCCCGACCGTCGTCCCCCAGCCGCGCTCGAGCGGCTGGGCGGTGAAGCGTCCGTAGTTCCCCGACTCCTCGTCCACCTCGAGGCGGTTCGGTCGCTGGAAGCCCTTCCACATCATCGTTCGCTCCTCCTCGGGTCGCCCGTCACTTGCTGTAGAGCTCGACGATGAGCTTCTCGTTGACCTGGAGGGAGACGTCCTCGCG
>ERZ795054.2435-NODE-2435-length-15673-cov-4.760853_pt1 | contig 15673 bp, 13 predicted proteins | sample MGYA00375138_ERZ795054 | MGnify/ENA primary metagenome ERZ795054 (study PRJEB30183, sample SAMN05720215) | anaerobic digester metagenome | isolation source: active sludge of municipal wastewater-treating anaerobic digesters | place: USA | collected 2014-12-23 ... | reverse complement strand
TTTTGTCTTTATAAAAACGAAAATAACGAAAAAAGACCATCGAACCCGATGGTCTTTTTTGAGTTGATTTTGATTTAGCGGACGGCGTCTTTCAGGACTTTTCCGGATTTGAACGTCGGAGCTTTCAAGCTGGGGATATTGATGATTTCGCCGGAACGGGGATCGTGACCGGCCCGCGCTTTGCGCGCTTTCACTTCGAATGTGCCAAAACCGGTGAGGATGACTTTTTCACCTTTGACCAAAGCTTCTTGAATGGCCAAAACGGTGGCGTTGAGCGCGTTTTCGGCATCCTTCTTCGTCAGGTCGGATAATTCGGCGATGCGGGCAACCAGTTCAGATTTGTTCATATTCGTGATTCCTCCTATGCTTATGATACCATCATTATAGAGAGGGTTTTTCGAAAATGCAAGCGCAAAACCGAAAAAAAGCGCGAAATATTGCGAAAAATGGTCAATCCCGATTACGGAAAAGCAATTTGATCGGAGTGCCTTCAAAATCAAAACGTTCACGGATGCGATTTTCCAAAAAACGGTAGTAGCTGAAATGGACGGCTTCGGAATCGTTGACGAAGAACACAAAAGTCGGGCATTTGACGGCGACCTGAGATGCATAATAAACTCGCAGTTTTACGCCATTGACTTCCTTCGGCGGAAAATAGGAAATCGCATCGGAAACCACTTCGTTCAGAACGGAAGTGGGAATCCGTTTGGTGTAGTTCTCAAAGGCTTTGGCGATAGCCGGGAACAGCGTATAAACCCGTTGTTTGGTTTTGGCCGAGAGGAAAACGATCGGAACGAATGGCAAAAATTGAAACTCGTCGCGAAGGGTTTTGACGTAATCGCCCATCGTATCTCCATCTTTATTGACGGCGTCCCATTTATTGACGACGAGAATCATCGCTTTTCCGTTTTCGAAGGCGTAACCGGCGATGTGTTTGTCTTGTTCCTGAATTCCGGTTGCGGCATCCAAGACGATCAGACAGACATCCGCCCGTTCGATCGCTTCCATCGCTCGAAGCGCACTGTATTTTTCGACGGATTCGAAAATTTTTCCGCGTTTACGCAATCCGGCGGTGTCGATGACGACGTAGTGGGTCCCGTCTTTGTCAAAGGGGGTGTCGATCGAATCCGTGGTCGTGCCTTGTATGTCACTGACGATGACCCGTTCGGTTCCGAGAATGGCGTTGGTCAACGACGATTTTCCGACGTTGGGACGACCGATCACGCATAACCGAACCGTGTCTTCGGCATATTCGTCTTCGGTTTCGGGAGGAAGGTACGCCACTACCTTGTCCAAAAGATCACCGATTCCGATTCCGTGAACCCCGGAAACCGCGATCACGTCGTCGGCCCCCAGGGAATAGAAATCATAGGTATGATCCATCAACGAAAGATCGTCGACCTTGTTGACGGCCACAATCACCGGTTTTTTGGATCCGTAGAGCATTTTCATGATTTCGGAATCATCACCGACCATTCCGGTCCGGACATCGGTGACAAACACGATCAGGCCGCTTTCTTCGATGGCGATTTCGACCTGGGCTTTGATTTCAGCCAAAAAGGGCGCATCGCTGATTTCGATGCCCCCCGTGTCAATGACATGAAATTGGCGCCCGCCCCATTGGGCTTTGGCGTAAATCCGGTCTCGGGTTACTCCCGGGACATCATCGGTGATCGACAAGCGCTCCCCGATGATGCGGTTGAAAAGCGTCGACTTGCCGACATTCGGCCGACCGACGATTGCTACTTTGGGCAGCATGTTATCACCTGATGCTTCTGATTATTTCTTATATTTCGCGAACAAATCGGCTAAAGATTGGTTGCTCGAGACGTTTTCGTTTAAGTGAGCTTCGTACTCGCGGCGTTCGGCTTTGCTGGCAGCACGGCGGAGCGACACTTTCATCTTCCATTCTTTGGGGAAGAATTCGATGACTTCGACTTGCAGGACGTCTCCGACTTTCACTTTGTCGGCGGCTTTTTCAATTCGTTCTTCAGCCAGTTCGGAAATCGGGAGATAGGCTTCGATGCCTTTGACTTCGACGATGGCGCCTTTTTCCTGAACGGTCTTCACCGTTGCGGTGACCAGTTCCCCTTGGCGGACCTTGACATCAGACCACGGATTGTATTCCAGATGTTTCTTGGAAACGGTGAACTGTTCTTTTTCCAAATCGATCGACGTGATTTGCACTTCGAATTGCGCTCCGATTTGAACGGTCCCGGCGAAATTATCCTGCGGATTCCAGGAATAATCGAAACGATTGAGAAGTCCGCGGACTTCTTTTTCCAGTTCGATGATCATCCCGAATTGCATCTTTTTGACCACGGTTCCCAGAACACGGTCGCCGACTTTGTGGTTCTTCACGAACAAATCCCAAGGTTTTTCTTCGAGGGCTTTCATCGAAAGGCTGATCTTGCGTCCGGAAATCTTGATGACTTTGACGGTAATCTCGTCCCCGGGTTTCAAGGCGTCTTCGACTTTGGCAACGCGATAATGGGAGATTTCGCTGATATGCAGCAAGCCTTCCGTGAATTGTCCGATTTTGACGAAAGCTCCGAATTCGGCGAGACGCTGAACGGTTCCTTGCCGGACATCGCCGACTTGGACGGCCGCGAGCTCGTCTTTTTCGCGTTGTTTCAACTCGTCATATTGGACTTGTTTTCGACTGACGATATATTTGTCTTTTCCACGTTCGTTGCGGATTTCCAAAATCCGAACTTTTTGTTCGGTTCCGACCAAACCCAGTTGATCCTTGGGGGTGTTCGCTAAATCGATGAGCGAATCGGGCATAAACAATTCGATGCCATGGAAATCCAACAGCAGTCCGCCGTTGACGCTTTTTTTGGCTTTGGCGACGACATCGTTGCCTTCCGCCAATTCGGCCTTAAACTTTTCAAAGGCTTCTTTCTTTTCCAGGTCCAAACGCGAAAGCAGGAGGACGTTCTCCGATTCCCCTTCGCTGATTTTGGTGACTTTGACGGTGATCACGTCGTCGACTTTGATCACTTCGCTGCAGTCGTCGATTTTCCGCAGAGTCAGGTGATCGCGGTAAATCGTCCCTTCGAACGCATAGCCGATATCGACCAGCGCCTCTTCTTTCGAAACCTTTAAAACTTTTCCGGCGACAACGTCCCCGACTTTCAAATCTTTGATTTCATCCATAGCCTATTCGCTCCTTTTCGCATCGATGATCATCATGAATTGCCGATATATTTGTTCCGACACCTGTTCGATGTCCAGGTGAGAAGTATCCAAGTACACTGCATCCTCCGCTTGACGGAGGGGGTTGTAGGCCCGGGAAGAATCGATTTTATCCCGGCGCTCGATGTCTTTTTGAATTTTCTGGTAATCGCTTTCGATTCCGTTGGCAAGATTTTCTTCGTGACGCCGTCGGGCACGCTCTTCCACCGAAGCGGTCATATAAATTTTAAGGTCGGCTTGCGGAAGGACGATGGTGCCGATGTCGCGGCCGTCCATCACCACATTGTCGTCTTGAGCGATTTTCTGCTGAATGGCAACCAGTTTGTTGCGGACGGGGATATGACTGGCGACCACCGAGACGTTATTGGATACCGAATGGGTTCGGATCTTCTCGGAGACATCCTCTCCATCCATGAAGAGGATTCCGTCACGGAAAGTCATCGGGGTGGAGTCAAGGAATCCGAACGCCTCAGGATCATCAAGATCAACCTTGAGTCGGAGGGCTTTGTATGTGGTTGCACGGTACATTGCCCCGGTGTCGATGTAGGTGTATCCGAGCTTTTTGGCGAGAATTTTCGCCACGGTCGATTTACCCGCGCCTGCCGGGCCGTCGATCGCCAAAGCGTGATGGTTCATCGTATCGCCCCTCAACTTTTTACATTATACCATATCTTCCCAAAAAGCGACCCCATAAAAAGCAAAATTATCGCTCTGGGTTCCCGAAACGGGAGAGATTCCAAAGTTGCTTGATTTCATGCGGTTTCAACCGTCGGTATTCTCCGGGGGAGAGTCCTTCGCAGGTCAGAGTTCCAAAGCGGATCCGGGAGAGTTTGATCACCGGATGACCGACGATTTCGAACATCCGTTTGATCTGATGGTACTTGCCTTCTTCAATGATGATTTTGAGGGAGGTTGAGGTTTTGGCTTGATCGTACCGCACCGAAAGGATTCGGCAGGGAAGGGTATGGAAATCCTCAACATCCAATCCGCGTCCGATTCGGGCGGATTCTTCCTTACGAAGAAGGCCTTCGACCTTGACGGAATATTCTTTTTCAACGTGATGTCGCGGGTGGATCAAGGCGTTCATGAAATCCCCATCGTTTGTCAAAATCAAGGCGCCGGTGGTATCGTAGTCCAACCGACCGACAGGGAATATGCGTTTGTCGGTATCAATCAAATCCACGACGGTTTTTCGGTTTTTGTCGTCGGCGGTCGTCGTGACCACCCCGGCGGGTTTGTTAAGGAGAAAATAGACTTTTTCCTCTGGGGCGGGAAGCGGGCGTCCGTCGATTTCAATTCGATCGGAAGGCTCAACGGGATGGCCGGGACGGGATATGGTTTCCCCGTTGACTTTGACGCGGCCTTGGAGAATCCATTCCTCCGCCGTCCTCCGGGAAGCCGCTCCGGAGGCGGCAATGATTTTCTGAATCCGTTCCATGCGGCACTTCCTTTCGGAGACGATTCATTCTTTGAAAAAAGCGGGCATAAGTTCCTATCCCGCTCGATTTTACGGTTCTTGGGCTTCGGTTGTGTCTTTGGTCCGGACATCGACGGTCAGAAGAACGGCTTTGATCCGCCGTTTTTTGACTTTGAGGATTTCAAAGGACAAAGTTTCGGTGTCTTCCCCGATTAATTCGGAAAGATCGTTAAATACTTGGTTGACTGATTGTTGATATTCGATTTTTTCGCCGACTTCGGGGATGTCTTGGAACTGTTCAAATAACCAGCCCCCCACCGATGTCGCCTCGCTCACCGGGCATTCGCCCAGGTTCAATTCTTCAAATAGGCTCTTTAAATCGAAATCGGCATCGACGACATAGCGGTTTTCTCCGCGTTTGATGATGCTTTGGGCCACTTCGTCGTGTTCGTCGTAGATTTCGCCCACCAGTTCTTCCAAAGCATCTTCCATCGTGACGATGCCATCGACCCCCCCATATTCATCGACGACGATGGCGATATGGCTGTTTTCGATCTGCAGTGTTTCAATCAAGGAATCGACACGGGTAGTGGCGGGAACGAAGAGCGGTTTCTTAAGGATCTTGCGGACGTTGACATGCTGCCCTTTGATCAATTTGGTGAAATAATCCCGTTCATAGAGGATGCCGATGATGTTATCGGAGGTTTCTTCATAGACGGGAATCCGGGAATACTTGTGTTTGAAGAACATCTCGGTGATGGCATTCACGTCCTTGTTCACTTCGATGGCGACCATATCGACCCGCGGGGTCATGATCTCTTCGACCGTGATATCCGAAAGATTCAGGACCCGCTGAAGCATGTCGGCTTCTTCCTCATCGATCGATCCTTCTTCTTCCATCGTGTCGATGATCGTTTCCAGTTCATCTTCGGTTACGGTCGGCTTTTGTTCCGTTTCCACGGCATTGATGACCCGACGGTTGAGTTTGCGGAACAAAAAGGTCAACGGGGACATCACTTTGATTAAAAAATAGAGGAACCCGCTGATTTTCAAGGCGATCTTTTCCGGATTGTTCTTGGCCAGAGATTTCGGAAGAATTTCCCCGAACGTGAGGATGATGACAGTCATGACGACCGTGTTCAAAAGCGTGACGATCGTTTGTGCGTTGGGAAGGGATTGGAAAAAGGCACTAAAAAAGACAACGCTGACGCTGGTGAGAGCGATGTTGGCCAAATTGTTGCCAACGAGAATGGTCGTCAACATCCGGTCGAAGTTTTCGGCGATCCAGTTGGCTTTTTTAGAACCCGGGGCCCCTTGTTCGACGAGGGTTTTCATTCGAACCTTTCCGACAGCGGAATAAGCCATTTCCGTCATCGAGAAAAAGGCGGAGGCCACCAAAAGCCCCAGCATCAACAACAAAAGGAGCGGTTGAAATGTCAACGCTCCGAAACTAGGTCGTATCAGACTACTGTCCAAAATGAGATCACTCCCTGATGTTGGTTATTGTTTGGCCCGGGAATCATATTTCCCGGTGGAAGTGGAAACCACGATTTTCTCGCCGTTCTTGATAAACAGCGGAACCAGCAATTTGAATCCCGTGTTGGTCAAAGCTTCTTTTTGCGCATTGGAGGCCGTGTTCCCGCGGGCGTCTCCTGCGGTTTCGATGATTTCCAATTCGACTTTGTCCGGCAGTTCCAAACCCAAAATTTCTTCACCATAGGACATGACGGTCACCATCATTCCTTCGGTCAAAAAGTTCAGTTCGTTTTCGATCCGCGATTTGTCGAGTTCGATTTGCTCATAGGTTTCCATGTTCATGAAAACATGCATATCCCCCGAAGCGTACAAATACTGCATCTGCGATTTCACGACTTCGGCGGTGTCGATATTGATTCCGCCGTTAAAGTTCTTGTAAATGACCGTTCCGGTCCGAAGGTTGCGGAGTTTGGTCTGCATGATGGCCCCGGCTTTAGCCGTCTTCATGTGCTGGAATTCGATGACCTGATAAATGTTCCCGTCAAACTGGATGGTCATTCCGTTGCGGATTTCGTTGGTGTTGATCATGGCGTTTCCCTCTCTTGAAAATCAAAAATATCTTAAAAGAATTACATTAGTATTATATTACAAAAAATGGCGATTGACAATAAAAATCATATCCTCTATAATTATGGATAGTCATTTCGGGCAAGGAGTGAGTGCAGATGTTTTTGGAGACGAATATTTGGAATTGGGTTTGGCCAATCGTTTTGGGTCTCTTGGTGGGTGTTTTGTTGGCGGGTCGAAAAAATGTCGACTATTCAAAAATCGTCCGCCTCAAACCGGAAGAATTCCGACAAAACATGCGTAAAGGTCAATTGATCGACATCCGAACCGAAACCCAGCATGATACCCGTCGCATCAGCGGTTCGCGCAATTTTCCGAAGATGAGCGCTTTTCAGAACCTATCGAAACTGCGCACCGACCTGGCTGTCTTCGTCTATGACGAGACCGACTCGGGACTTCTCCGCCGGTTTTCCAAAAAGCTGATCCGTAAGGGGTTCGTTCGGGTTTACTGTCTGCAGGGCGGATTGAAACAATGGCCTTTCAACCTCAAGGAAGAATAAAAAAATGTCGGTCGTCCGACATTTTTTATTTTCCCAAGTGGGGGTCCAAAAAGGCGGTGACGTCCGAGAGGGTTCGGGAAAAATTGGCAAGATCGCTCTCGAACCACTGGACATTCATTTGATTGCGAAACCAAGTCATTTGTCGCTTAGCATATCGATGGGAAGCGATTTTGATGGCTTCAACGGCCGATTCCAAAGTACATTTCCCATCAAAAAATGAATACAATTCCTTATATCCGATCGCTGCCAAAGCTTGACCGCGAATATTTCGGTCGTAGAGGGTCCGAACCTCCTCGATCAATCCCCGTTGCAGCATGGCATCCACGCGTTCGTCGATGCGACGAACCAATTCTTCTCGGGGAGCGTAGAGACCGACCGGAAGCGCATCCGGATAATAGAGACGATCGGCGGTTTCGGAGCGTTGGGTTCCCGTCGCTTCCGCCAACTCCAACAGACGGATGATTCTTTTTCGGTTGTTCGGATGATTGATTGCGGCCGCATCCGGGTCTTTCGTTTTCAAAATTTCGAAGAGTTCTCCGTTCGACAGTTGCTCGTAAAACTCCGTCGATCGACGATTTCTTTTTTCTCCTTCAAACCGATAATCGTATAGAACCGAACGGATGTAGAGCCCCGACCCCCCGACAAGAATCGGAAGGACACCACGGTTGCGAAGATCATCGATGGCACCGCGCACCATGGTTTGATATTCGGCCGCGGAAAAGTCGGCTTCGGGATCGAGGATGTCGATCAGGTGATGGGAAACGCCTTCACGGTCCGAAACCGGAAGTTTGGCGGTGCCGATGTCAAATCCTCGATAAAACTGCATCGCATCGGCAGAAATGATTTCTCCCCCATACCGGTGGGCGAGGGCCAGCGACAAGGTGGTTTTTCCGACGGCGGTCGGACCGACAATCGCCACGATCGGTTTCATCATAGGACCCTTCGAAACCATTTTTCGATATCCGTGTGAGCGATCTTGATGACCGCCGGCCGGCCGTGCGGACAGGTGTAGGGGTTGTCGCATCGGCGCAGGTCCGCCACCAATGTCGAAATTTCCTCCGAATTCAAATAATGGTTAGCTTTGATTGAATGTTTGCACGCCAACAGTTTGGCCAATTCGTCGCGAACTTCGGCGACACGCAGGTCTTTTCCCGATAATACCGTTCGGATCACCGTTTCCGCGTAAAGTTCTTCCATCCCGGAAGGAAACCAAGCGGGAACCGATCGCAAGAAAAACGATTGGGGTCCGGAGGGAGAGAGGTTTATACCGAATTCGGCCAAAAGGTCCCCTTTTTGGACGATTTCCATCGCTTCTCCCAAAGAAAAATCAAGATTAAAGGGGACAAGCAGATCGTAATATTGCCGTTGGGGATCGGCCATTTTGCGAAGGTATCGTTCATAACGAATCCGTTCCGCCGCTGCATGTTGGTCCATCAGATAGAGGGCTTCTTCGTTTTGAAAAAGAAGATAGGTTCCGGCATATTGACCCAAAAACGACCATTCGGGAAGCGGATCAAATCCTCGGATTTCCGAACGGTTTTCTTCGACTTGGATGATGAGATCCCGCGGGCTTTCATCGACCCGATCGGCAGAGATTTCCGCAAAGGGTTCCGCGGGACGTTCCGCAGTTTCAAAACGAAGCCTTCCCTGAATGGGATCCCATCCTTCCGATTTGGAAAGGGGGACTTCCTGGATCAGCGAAAAATCTTCCAAACGTTTTCGAAGAACGGAGACGATCTGGGCGAAAAGTTTGGTTTCTTCGGAGAATTTGATTTCCAGTTTGGTGGGATGGACATTGACATCGATCAACATCGGATCGCATTGGATTTCCAACAAGGCGATCGGATAACGACCTTTGGGAATCCGCTGGTCAAATGCCTCGATGACGGCTGCCACCAGCCGGGGATTGCGAATGACACGTCCGTTGGTGATTAAGGTTACGTAACTTTTCGCGCTGCGATTGACCAAGGGATTGGCCAACACTCCGGAAAGCCGGTACTCTGGCCCTTCTCCGTGGAAAGGCAACATCATTTTCGCCACGCCGTATCCATAAAGTTCACCCAAGACTTCGATCTTGTTGCCGTTTCCGTTGGTTTTCAAAAGGTCTTTTCCATCGTGCTGGAGACGAAAAGCGACTTCCGGGTGAGCCAAGGCGAATTTGCCGACCATATCGGTGATAACCGCAGTTTCGGGAATCGGTCCTTTGAAATATTTGAGTCGGGCGGGGGTGTTGTAGAAGAGTTTGGTGACTGAAACCGCGGTTCCTTTTCGCGCTGAGGCGAATCCGGATTCGATCTTTTTTCCGGCTTGGAAAACCACGCGAAACCCCGCGTCGATGCCTTTTGAAGTCGTCAGTTCGACGCGCGCTATGGCCGCCATCGAGGGCAAGGCTTCTCCGCGGAATCCGAGGGAACGGATCCGAAATAAATCCCGTTCTGTTTTGATTTTGGATGTGGCATGACGCTCAAACGCCAACTCCGCGTCCTCCGCATCCATGCCGTTACCATCATCGGAAACGGAGATTCCTTGAAGGCCGCCTTCTTTCAAGATGATATCAATACGGGAAGCCTCGGCGTCCAAGGCGTTTTCGACAAGTTCCTTGACGACGTTCGCCGGCCGTTCAATGACTTCCCCGGCGGCGATCATATTTGCCAAATGTTCATTCAGTCGGACGATGTTGCCCATCGATTCACCTTCTTTCTCCGTAAAAACGGCAAGGGACCTCAGTCCCCCGCTAATTTCTTGATTTCCTCAACGACGTCGGCGAGAATGTTCATCGCTTTGATGGGCGTCAAGGCATTGATGTCCAAGGCCTTCAGCTGCTCAAGGACGGATGCGTATTGATCGCAAGCCGACTCGGCGGCCTCTTGAGCCACTTCAAAATTGAACAAGGTGGTTTCTTGCGGTTTAATGACGTTAGTTCCATGGTTTTTTTCTAATTCGGTCAAAATCAGTTGAGCCCGATGAATCAGACCGGCCGGAAGGGAAGCCAGTTTGGCGACATGGATCCCGTAAGAACGATCCGTGGGGCCGTCGGCGACTTTATGCAGAAAGACGATGTTCCCTCTGTCTTCTTTGGCCATTACATGCACATTGTGAAGCCCTTTGAGTTCATCTTCCAGATAAGTCAGTTCGTGATAGTGGGTCGAAAAGAGGATTTTCGCTTTGATTTTGGCGTGGCAATACTCGATGATCGATTGCGCCAAGGCCATGCCGTCATAGGTTGCCGTCCCTCTCCCGATTTCATCAAAAAGGATCAGGCTGTCCGCCGTGGCGTTTTGGACCGCATGATTGACTTCCAGCATTTCCACCATGAAAGTGGATTTTCCCCCTGTCAAGTCGTCGGCCGCTCCGATGCGGGTGAAGATCTGATCGAAAATCGGTAACCGTGCGCTCTGGCAAGGGACGAAACATCCCATCTGCATCAAAATGATGGCCAAGGCGGTCTGCCGCATATAGGTGGATTTTCCGGACATGTTCGGACCGGTAATCAGCAGGATTGAGGTTTTTTCCGGCATCACGACATCGTTTTCGACGTAACGTTCGTTGTCGAGCATCTTCTCGACGACAGGGTGCCGTCCCCCGATGATTTCAATCGACCGTTCGGGGATGATGAACGGGCGAACGTAACGATTGTCGGCCGAGACTTGGGCAAACGCCAGCAACATATCGATTTCGGAGACCGCGCGTGCCATCTCTTGAAGCGATGCGGTTTCGGCTTTGGCTTGATCTCGAAGTTTGACAAACAAGTCGTATTCCAAGCGGATGGCATCTTCTTCGGAACCGAGAATCAACGTTTCTTTTTCCTTGAGTTCCGGAGTCACGAACCGTTCGGAATTCGATAAGGTTTGTTTGCGTTCATAGCCGAATTCTTCCCGGACCAGATCCAATTGGCCGCGGGTGACTTCGATGTAATATCCGAATACGCGGTTATAGCCGATTCGCAATTTCTTGATTCCGGTGCGCTCCCGTTCGGCGGCTTCGAATTCCGCCAACCAATCCTTGCCGTGCGCAGCGGCGTTCCGGATTCGATCGAGTTCGGGATCATACCCTTCACGGATGAATCCGCCTTCTTTGACCGAAACCGGGGGATTATCGATGATCGCGGCGGAAATAGCGGCTTCCAGTTCCCTTAGGGGATCGAGATTGCCGACCAGTTGGACGGCGTAGGGAATGACCAAACTTTCCATCCTCGCCTTCAAACCCGGCATCACCCGTAAGGAACGGGCTAGATTGACCAAATCCTTGGCGTTGGCGTTCCCAAAGGAAATACGACCGAGGATTCGTTCAAGGTCATACACTTCTCTGAGGTCCGTCTTGAGGTCCTCACGGACCAAAAAATTTTCGTTGAGTGCTTCGAGCAAGGAAAAACGATTTTCGATCTTCTTTTTGTCTACCAGGGGACGAAGGATATTTTGTTTGAGGAATCGGGAACCCATGGCCGTCCGGCATTGATCGAGTAACCAAAAAAGACTTCCCTTCCGAGATCCGAAACGGTAGGTCTCCACCAACTCCAAATTGCGTTTGGAGTTGTAATCCATCCGCAGAAAAGAAGTCGATTCGAACACTTGGACTTTTTGAAAATGGGCAAGTTCCTGCTTTTGCGTGGAGCGAAGGTAATTGATCAACCGACCAAAGGCTTCCAATGATTCTTTGTCATAGAGGTCGGAAACGAGGTGCTTGTAGGCTTGGGGCAGATCGGAGGACTCGAAAACGGAAACGGTCAAAGCTTCCGTCTGTAGAAATCGACGAAGCGGTCGCTGATTGAACCGGGGGCCGATGACGATTTCACGCGTGTGTAGATTGAGAATCTCGCTCCACAACCCTTCGGGATCCTTGGGGGTGGAAACGATGCAGTTCTGTCCCGTGGTCAGATCCGAATAGGCCAGAAGATATTTTTCTTTGGATTCCGCCACCGAAACAATGTAGTTATTCGATTTTTCATCGACAGCACCGTCTTCGACTATCGTCCCGGGGGTAATCAGTTTGATGACTTCGCGACGAACCAATCCCTTGGCCAACGCGGGATCTTCCACCTGTTCGCAGATGGCGACTTTGTAGCCCTTTTCCACCAGTTTTTCCAAATATACGTTGGCGGCGTGAAAAGGAATTCCGCACATGGGGACTCGGCTTTTTTGGCCCGCGTCTTTTCCGGTCAGAACGATTTCCAGTTCCCGTGAGCCGATTTCCGCATCCTCAAAAAACATTTCGTAGAAATCCCCAATCCGAAAAAAGACTATATAGTCGCTATAGTCTTTTTTGATTTCAAGATATTGTTGCATCATGGGGGTGAAACTGTTTTCTGTGGGCTTTTCCAAAATCAAATCACCTGAATCGGCTGGGTCTTACTCCCAGAACACGGGGATTCCAAAGGGGAGGATGTGCGGGTCGTTGATAAAGTAAAAGGCAAGGCAGTAGCCCAAGAAACCGACCACGGCGACTCCCAATGTCACCAAGAGGATGGTCCAGAAGGTTTTCTGGCGACGTTTGCGTTGGTATTTTTTGATGATGAGATTGATCTTCTCATCCAGGAGCGCGCGTTCTTCTTCGGAATAGTTTTTGGATCCTTCGGTCAGCATCGGGCGAAGAACCGGTTCGGGAGCGGGAACTTCTTTGGCCACAGGAGCCGCCGGTTGGGCAGGAAGGACTTCGGCCGGTTTCTCTTCGGGTTGCGGTTCGGGTTCGACCACGGGTTCGGGTTCGACTACGGGTTCGGGTTCGGCCACCGGTTCCGGTTCCTTCGGAGCCACGACTTCCTCTTCGATCGGGGCGGTCTGGATGGGTTCCGAGGGGGGAAGCGGTTCGGGTTCTGTTTTTGCGGGTTCGGTCACGACCGGTTCGGCCAGGACCACGGGGATGTCTTGGTCGTTGGACACGAATTGAACTTCTTCGATTTGGACCGTATCGAGATCGACCGCAAGCGGAACACGGTAATCATGCAGGTCCTTATGGGCTTCTTGGTGATACATGCCCAAAGAAAAGACGATGAATTCGACCATATCGCTCTTTTTGAGGTCGATGGAGATGCTGAAACCCTTATCCTTGGCATAGATTTCCAGATCGAGGACGGATTTATCGTTGAGCAATACGATCTCATCTTCGGAGAGTCGGAAGCGTTTCGCCAGGATTTGGACCAATTGGGTTTTGTTGATGCGCCGGGGGACTTTCACCCCGTATTTTTCTCCGAGTCCGCGCAAATCGCCTAAGGTACTCGAATGAATCATCACATCTTTGAGGATGGATAGACTGACCCCGTCCAAATATCCGGAGGGTTCATACAAAAGATTTCCGAAATGACTCATAAAAGTGGAGTAGGGGATGGTTTCAAAATCGACGGCATACTTGTATTTCAACTTATCCAGTTCGTTGACGAAATGATCTTTGATTCCAAAAAGGTCGGCGTTAAGAAAAAGCATGTTGAAAAAGATCTCTTTGTATTTGGCCGCGTCGAACTCCAAATTATAGTCGACCATCAGTTTTTCCAGAAGGTAGATGGAAAAATCCCGATAACCGCGGAGACGGTATTTCAGTTCGTCGGTAAAGGTCGAATAGAGGGCCGTGGCGAAAACCTTCGGGGAAATCGTTTCCCGAAGGACAAAACGATGGATGTAGGTGGGGACTTTGATTTTGGAAACCGTCAATAGGTTCGCCAAATCTACGGCGGGGATCACGCTGAGGGTTTTCGAATAGGCAAACATTTCTTCATGGGATTTCAGTTTACTCATAATCTCACCCGTTTCTCGACATCTTGATTATATACTACTATAATTGAAAATCTAAATCAAGAGATAAGAACGAAAAATAAAGGTTTTCCGCTCAGGCCGTAACGTCAGGGAAAGTCGCAAAACCGACTGGAAAAAGCGACCATTCGTCCGTTGAAAACAAAAAGACGGAATGCCCGTCTTAATGGAGGTCTTGATTTACTGCCGTCCTGACAATCTCAAGAAGGTCCCCAACGAGGATCTGCAATTCCTCGACGCAGCTCAAATACTCCGCCACCGCCGGAAAAGCCGTCAATTCGGCCATTCCGGTTTCATATTCGGTTTTGGCCAGGAGATAATCCCGAGTGCGCCCGGATTGATGAGCCCGAACCATCTTCTTTTGAATTTCCAACAAAGCGCGAAACCGTTCGGCATACTCGGGATGTGCCTCGATCACGCGTTTCCATTCCTTTGTCCGAAGGACCAGTTCGGATTCCCGCAATGAAACCGACAGACGTTCTTCAACGTTCAAGCGCGACCTCCCCGTCCAACGACCAGGTTTTGGCGCGGACCAGATGAACCGGTACGATGGTTCCGATTAGTTCGGGGGAACCGGGAAAATTAACGAGTTTGTTGTGGGGGGTATACCCGGACAGGATATCGCTTTTGGTCTTGGAAGCCCCGTCGACAAGCACGTCGACGGTTTGGCCGAGAAACCGGGCGTTCCCCCGGGAAAAACCGGCATTGATCCGATCGTTCAAGCGGTAAAGTCTTTCCATTTTTTCCGCTTTTGGCGTAGCGTCGGGGAGGGAAGCGGCAGGGGTTCCGGCTCGGGGTGAAAAAACAAACGTGTACGCCCCTTCAAACTCGGCTCGTTCGACGAGTTCGAGCGTCTCCTGAAAATCGGCTTCGGTCTCTCCGGGAAAACCGACAATCAGATCCGTCGTCAACGAAACCCCGGGAATCGCGGTTCGAATTCTTTGAACCAAGTCGAGATATTGGTCTTTGGTGTATTTTCGATTCATTGCCTTCAAAATCCGATCCGAACCGGATTGCACCGGCAGGTGAATCGAGGGCATCAGATTGCCTCCTTGCGAGAGGACATCGATCAAAAACTGGGAGAAGTCTTTGGGATGACTGGTTGTGAACCGGATGCGGGGGATCGGAAGCAAACGCAGTTCCGCCAGCAAATCGGCAAATCGATAATCGCGGTCGACAAAGTCCAAACCGTACGAATTGACGTTTTGCCCCAAAAGAGTGACTTCACGGTACCCGCGGGAGGCCAATTCGATCACCTCCGCGATGATGTCTTCCGGCCTTCGGCTACGTTCTTTTCCGCGTGCATAAGGGACAATGCAATAGGTGCAGAACTCATCGCAACCGAACATGATGTTGACCCAGGCTTTCGCTCCATTGGCCCGAACCGTCGGTAAATGTTCGACGATCGAACCTTCCTCGCTCCATACGTCGACGACTTGAGGAACTCCGCTCATCACGCTCGCGAGATAATCGGGCAACCGGTGGAGATTGTGGGTCCCGAAGACAATGTCGACTTGGTGATAGGTTTTCAGGATTTTTTCGACGACGACTTCCTCTTGAGGCATACAACCGCCGACGGCGATGATGAGGTCCGGTCGTTGTTCTTTATATTGTTTGACTCTCCCAAGTTCGCCGAAGACTTTATTTTCGGCGTTGGCACGGATGGCACAGGTGTTGAACACCAACAAATCTGCTTCTGCCTCGGATGGAGCCTT
>ERZ795054.2430-NODE-2430-length-15719-cov-18.483976_pt1 | contig 15719 bp, 16 predicted proteins | sample MGYA00375138_ERZ795054 | MGnify/ENA primary metagenome ERZ795054 (study PRJEB30183, sample SAMN05720215) | anaerobic digester metagenome | isolation source: active sludge of municipal wastewater-treating anaerobic digesters | place: USA | collected 2014-12-23 ... | reverse complement strand
TTCGATGGCTGCCCGTCCCGGCCTGCTGCGCCGCTTCTTCGGTTTCCTGTGGTCGGTGGTGGACTCGACCCGCCGCCTGGTGATGAACCTGCTGTTCCTGCTGCTCGTCGCGGCCGTGCTGTGGTGGTGGTTCGCCGATCACAGCCTCAAGGTGCAGAAGGACACGGCGCTGATCCTGGATTTGCAGGGGCGCATCGTCGAGCAGTACACCGCCGGCTCCCGCGAAGTGGCGCTGGCGCAGGCGCTGGGCCGGCGCGAGCCCGAGACGCGCCTGCGCGACATCCTCGATGCCCTCGACGCGGCAGCCGACGACCCCAACATCAAGACCGTGCTGCTCATGCTCGACGAGTTCGACGGCGCGGGGCTGGCCACGCTGCGCGAGGTCGGCGCGGCGCTGGACCGCTTCCGCAAGAGCGGCAAGAAGGTGGTCGCCTGGGGCGGCTCGTATGACCAGCGCCAGTACGCGATCGCCGCGCACGCCGACGAGGTCTATCTGCACCCCTTCGGCAACGTGTTCCTCAAGGGCCTGGGCGGCTACCGCAACTACTACGGCGACACCGTCGAGAAGCTCGGCGTGACGGTGCATGTGTTCAAGGTGGGCTCGTACAAGAGCTTCCCCGAGCCCTTCACCCGCACCGGACCTTCTCCCGAGGCGCTCGAGGCCGACGCCTACTGGCTGGGCGACGCCTGGGGCCAGCTCACCGCGAACCTCGAGGCGGCACGCAAGCTGCCGGCCGGCAGCGTGATGGCCTACATCGACGCGCTGCCCGGGTCGCTGCAGAAGGTCGACGGCGACGCCGCCCGGCTCGCGCTCGAGGCCAAGCTGGTGGATGGCCTGAAGACGCGCGACGAACTGCGCGCCCTGATGCTCGAGCGCGGCGCCAAGGACGAGCGCATCCACAGCTTCCGCCAGCTGCGGCTGGGCGAGTATCTCGGCACGCTCGACGACGGGGACGATGGCGGCCCGGCGGTAGGCGTGATCGTGGCCGAGGGCGACATCATCGACGGCAAGGCCGAGCCCGGCACGGTGAGCGACCTGGGCATGCTCACACTCATCCGGCGCGCGCGCGAGGACGACAAGATCAAGGCCGTGGTGCTGCGCGTGGACTCGCCCGGCGGCAGCGCCTTCGCCAGCGAAGTCATCCGCCGCGAGCTGCAGGTCACGCGCGAGGCCGGCAAGCCGGTGATCGTGTCGATGGGCGACGTGGCGGCCTCGGGCGGCTACTGGATCTCCATGGCCGCAGACGAGGTGATCGCCGACCCGGGCACCATCACCGGCTCGATCGGCGTGTTCGGCCTGGTGCCGACCTTCGAGAAAACGCTCGACAAGGTGGGCGTGAATACCGGTGGCGCGACCACCGCCTGGCTTGCCGGGGCCTTCGATCTGCGCCGGCCCCTGGATCCGCGCGCCGGCGAGCTGATCCAGTCCGGCGTGGGGCGCATCTACCGCGACTTCATCGGACTGGCCGCCACGGCGCGCAGGACCACGCCCGAGAAGATCAACGAGGTGGCCCAGGGCCGCGTTTGGACCGGCGTGCAGGCCAAGGAACGCAACCTGGTCGATCGCCTGGGCGGGCTGGACGACGCGCTGGCCGCGGCGCGCGGCCGCGCCAAGCTGGCCGATGACGCGCCGGTGCGCTACATCGAGCCGGACGAGCGCGGCTTCGGGTGGCTGATCGAGTTCCTGTTCGCCAAGGTGCGCGGCCAGTTCGCGCGGGCCAGCGGGCTCGAGATCCTGGACGCGCCCGTGCTGCGCCCGGCGGCGCGCGACGCGGGCTGGCTGCGCCAGGCCGCCCAGCGGCCCCTGAATCCGCTCAGCCACTGCCTGTGCGACCAGCCCTGAGGCGGGGCGGCGACAGCGCGGCTGCGCCATCCCGCATCCTGGCCAGAGGGGACTGGGCCGCGCGCGTGCCGCTCCGCTAAGCTGGCGAGCACTTCCTGACCGACCCCGACCCGCCAACGTGACCGACGCCGCCGCACCTGCCGCCAAGCTGCCCCGCCAACGCGGCGCGCGGCGTCTGCAGATCCTGCAGACGCTGGCCAGCATGCTCGAGGACCCCAAGGGCGAGAAGGTCACCACCGCCGCGCTGGCGGCGCGGCTCGAAGTTTCGGAGGCGGCGCTCTATCGCCACTTCGCGAGCAAGGCCCAGATGTTCGAGGGGCTGATCGAGTTCATCGAGACCAGCGTCTTCGGGCTGATCAACGAGATCTCGGTGCGCGAGCCCTCCGGGCTGCGCCAAGTGCGCGCCACGGTGCTCATGCTGCTCGAGTTCGCGCAGACCAACCGCGGTATGACGCGCGTGCTGGTGGGCGACGCGCTGGTCAACGAGCACGAGCGCCTGCAGGAGCGCATGAACCAGGGCTTCGAGCGCATCGAGGCCTCGCTCAAGCAAAGCTATCGCGTGGCGGTCACCGCGGGCGAGCTGCCGACGGACTTCGACGTGGGTGCGCGCGCCAATCTGGTGATGTCTTACGTGCTGGGGCGCTGGCTGCGCTTCGCCAAGTCGGGCTTCAAGCGCCTGCCCCAGGAAGGGCTGGACGCCCAGTTGCCCGCGCTGCTGGTCTGAGCGGCGCGCAGCGCGGCAGGAAAGCGCTGGCAGAAAATGGAAAGCCCCGCGCGAGCGGGGCTTTCGGTTTCAGAGGGCGCGCGGGGCGCCCTCGTGAGGGCCGTGCTCAGCGCGCCGAGCGCCGGCGAGTGACCGTCGTCAGCGTCAGCAGCGCCAGGGCCAGCAGGGCCAGCGAGCCCGGCTCCGGCACCATCGAGGCGCGGATGAAGGCGGTGTGCAGGTAGGTCGGCACGTAGCCGCTGAACTCTCCGAAGCTGCTGTTAAGGCAGTTGCCGGGCACGCAGAAGAAGTCGCCAAAGGCCGTTCCAAAGGTCAAGCCGAAGGAGTTGACCCCCGAGATCAGACTCCCGATGAATTGCGGGCCGCCCGAATCCCCTCCCGCCACGCCCACTTCCCTGGCACCCGTGCCGAGATTGCAGTACTTGGACGAGGGCGCGAGGCCCAAGCCGGCGGTGGCGACCAGGCAGGAAGCGTCATTGGCCGCGAGGCCGTTGTCGAAGTCCGACATCCAGACCTCGTCGATCTGCGACATGGGCTCGCCCAGGACGAGAGACCAGTCGGTGCCGAAGTCGGGGTCGCCGAGGCGGATGTCGTAGCGGTTGTCGCCGTTGCGCAGGCGCGAGGTGAAGCCGTTTGCCCCGGTGGCGCCGTCACCCAGGCGGCCGTAACCCTCCACCATGAAGGTCTTGCTTTGCAGGTCGTTGGACTCGTACAGGTCGTACGAGAGCGCCCAGTCTGGCGCCAGGGTGGACAGGCGCAGCACGGCGATGTCGTTCTTGTCGATCACGTCGCCCGTGTAGGCCGAGTTCACGAAGTACTGCGAGACGTCGCGGGTCACGGCGCCGCCGTTGGGCACGTTGCCGGGCCCGATGATGCGGGTGCCCGCCGGCAGACCGCCGGGCGGCTGGAAGTACACGGTGGTCGACAGCGGGTTGGCAGTGCCCGCGCCGTCCGACACGCAGTGCGCCGCGGTCACGATAGAGCGGCGGTCGCCGAGCAAAGAGCCTGAGCAGATGAATTGCCCCACCGTCGGACCGTAGTCCATCAGCAGCTGCACCACCCCGCTGTCGCGCGGGTAAGACGGCCAGTAGATCGGGTCGCCACCGTTGGTGACGGGGCCGCCGGCCTGAGTGTTGGTCGTGCCGGTCAGGGTGCTGCCGGCGGTCCAGGTCAGGGCGCCAAAGCCACCACTGATGGTTCCGCCTGGCGAGGTCTGCGCTTGCGCCGCGCCCATGGCGGCGAGGAAGGCCAGGGCGGGCAGCAACTTCAAGTACCGCGGGGTGCTTCGCATGGTGACTTTCTCCTGTGGTCGACGGCGCGCCGCTCGTAACGGCACCCGTTCCGGGACTAAAAGCAATCGGCGTGCCTGCCGACCAACCCCGGCATACCTGATTGAATTCATAGGAATTTCGCCCGACCGAGTCGGGCTACGGGAGAACACCCGTAAAGCGATCCGACAGTCCGGACCTAGCCCGTCGCGATTGCCGAGTCCCCTGCGGCAGCGCGGTGCGAACACACCGGGCAGCCAGGATCGCGCGGCACGCGCACGGCGTGCCAGCGCATCGCCAGGGCTTCGAGCATCAGCAGGCGCCCGACCAGGGGCTCGCCCGCGCCGGTGGCGAGCTTGAGCGCTTCGGCGGCCTGGACGGTGCCGATGATGCCGGTGAGCGGAGCGAACACGCCCATCACCGCGCACAGTTCGTCTTCGCCGTCGCCTTCGGGGAAGAGGCAGGCGTAGCAGGGCGAGTCGGCGCGGCGCGTGTCGAACACCGCCACCTGGCCGTCGAAGCGGATCGCCGCGCCCGACACCAGCGGGCGCGCGTGGCGCACGCAGGCGCGATTGGCGGCGTGGCGGGTGGCGAAGTTGTCGCTGCAGTCGAGCACGATGTCGTGCGCGGCCACGAGTTCGTCGAGCTCGGCCTGGCCGACGCGGCGCAGGTCGGGCACGACCTCGACCTCGGGATTGATCCCGGCGAGCGTGAGGCGCCCGCTCTCGGCCTTGGGCGCGCCGATGCGCTCCACGGTATGCAGGATCTGGCGCTGCAGGTTGGTCAGGTCGACGCGGTCGTCGTCGACCAGGGTGATCCGGCCCACGCCGGCCGAGGCGAGGTAGAAGCTCGCCGGCGAGCCCAGCCCCCCGGCGCCGAGCACGAGCATGGAGCTGGCGCGGATCGCGGCCTGGCCCTCGACGCCGATCTCGTTGAGCAGGATGTGGCGCGAGTAGCGCAGCAGGTCGCGGTCGTTCATCGCGTCAAGCAAACGGGCCGCTTGCGCGGCCCGTGTGGCAGGGGACGGAGACGGAAGCTTACTTCTTGGGGGCCGCCGCGACCGCCTCGCGGGGCTTGGCGGTCTCGACCGGCTTGCCCTTGAGGTGGTTGAGCGCCTGCTGCAGCTGGTAGTCGTCCGTTGCTCCGAACTCGTAGCGGCGCTGCGGCGGGGGCGCCTTCTCTTCGGCCTGGCTCTCGGGCTTGGCTTCGGGCTTGGGCGCCGCGCCGGCCTTGTCCTCGAGGTGGTTGGCCAGATCGGCCTCGCGCACCCGGAAGCTGGCGAAGTTGCCTTCGGGCGTGTCTTCCACGATCAGGTCCGGCGTGATGCCCTTGGCCTGGATCGAACGGCCGCTGGGGGTGTAGTAGCGCGCCGTGGTGAGCTTGATCGCCGCCGGCTTGTCGCCGTCGAGGCGCAGCGGAATGATGGTCTGCACCGAGCCCTTGCCGAAGGTCTGGGTGCCTATCACCGTGGCGCGCTTGTGGTCCTGCAGCGCACCGGCAACGATCTCCGAGGCCGAGGCCGAGGCGCCGTTGACCAGCACGACCATGGGCACGGATTTGACCGAGGCCGGCAGCTTGGCGATCGCGTCGTCGCCGCGGGTGCGCAGGTAGTCCTCGGGCGCGGCCACGAACTTGCGGCGCGCGTCGGGGGTGCGTCCGTCGGTCGAGACCACCGCCACGCGCGGCGGCAGGAACGCGGCAGACACGCCGACCGCGGAGTTGAGCAGGCCGCCCGGGTCGTTGCGCAGGTCCAGCACCAGGCCCTTGAGCTGGCCGGACTTCTGCAGATCGTTCAGGTGCCGGGCGAGGTCTTCGCCGGTGCGCTCCTGGAACTGGGCGATGCGCACGTAGCCGTAGCCGGGCTCGACCTGCTTGGAGCGCACGGACTGGACCTTGATCACGTCGCGCATCAGCTTGAGCTCGATGGGCTGGGGCACGTCCTTGCGGCCGATGGTCAGGGTGATGGGCGTGCGCGGCTTGCCGCGCATCAGCTTGACGGCCTCGGGCAGGGCCATGCCGCGGGTGACCTTGTCGTCGATCTTGATGATGATGTCGCCGGCCTTCACGCCGGCGCGCGCGGCCGGTGTGTCGTCGATCGGGGCGATCACGCGCACGCCGAACTCGTCGGTGCCGACCTCGATGCCCAGGCCGCCGAACTCGCCCTGCGTGCCTTCCTGCAGGTCCTTGAAGGCGGCGGCGTCGAGGTAGGCCGAGTGCGGGTCGAGCCCGGTGAGCATGCCGGAGATGGCCTCCTGCATGAGCTTCTTGTCGTCCACCGGCTCGACGTAGTTGGCCTTGACCGCGCCGAACACGTCGGTGAACTGGCGGATTTCCTCGAGCGGGATGGGGCCCTTGGTGTCGCGGAACGCGTAGGCCGAAATGCCGACACTGACCAGCACGCCGGCGACCGCGCCGATGCTGATCAGACTCGCCGTACGAAGCCTGCCTGCCATGCGAACCTCCGAGAATTCAGGCCGCCAGTCTGAAGTGGCTTGGGCGCATGCACAAGCTAGCGGGATCCCGTCCACTTGCGGGGGTCGAAGGGAAACCCCTGAGGCCTGAGCGCAAAGTATAGGGCGGGCCCGCCCACCCCTGGGGCACCGCCCCGGGGGCGAGGCCTTCGCTTCAGGTCTTGGCCTTGCCCTGCGCGGCCACGGCAGCCATGGCCGCGGCAATCTCGGCCTGGTCGCCGAGGTAGTAATGGCGCAGCGGCTTGAGCCCGGCGTCGAGCTCGTAGACCAGCGGGCGCGCCGTGGGAATGTTCAGCCCCACGATGTCCTCGTCGCTCACGCCGTCCAGATACTTGATCAGCGCGCGCAGGGAGTTGCCGTGCGCCGCTACCAGCACGCGCCGTCCGCGCTGGATGGCCGGGGCGATCGAGTCCTTCCAGAACGGCACCACGCGCGCGACCGTGTCCTGGAGGCACTCGGTGGCGGGGATCTCGTTGGGCGCGAGGTGCTTGTAGCGCGGGTCGCGTCCGGCCCAGCGGGGATCGTCCGGGCTCAGCGGATCGGGCGCGATGGCGTAGGCGCGGCGCCAGACCAGCACCTGCTGCTCGCCGAACCGGGCAGCGGTCTCGGCCTTGTCCAGGCCCTGGAGCGCGCCGTAATGGCGCTCGTTCAGGCGCCAGGAATGGACCACCGGCAGGTACATCTGGTCGAGCGCGTCGAGGCTGATCCACAGGGTGCGGATGGCGCGCTTGAGCAGCGAGGTGTAGGCGATGTCGAAGGCGTAGCCCTCGCGGCGCAGCAATTCGCCGGCGGCGCGGGCCTCGTCGCGGCCACGCTCGGTGAGGTCGACGTCCGTCCACCCCGTGAACCGGTTCTCGAGGTTCCACTGGCTTTCGCCGTGGCGCATCAGCACAAGCTTGTACATGGCGGTAGCGCGGGAGTCGGGGCTCCGCGGGGGCAGGTCGGGGGTGGCATGCATTCTATAATCGGCGCTCTTTGGCTCATGCCTGACTCCGGGGACGCCTTCCGTGCTCCAGTTTCTGACCGACAACATCCTGCTGATCGCCATCGCCTTCGTGTCGGGCGCGCTGCTTGTCTGGCCCCTGGTGCGGAGCCGCGCGGGCGGGCCGTCGGTCTCGACCCTGCAGGCGACCCAGCTCATCAACGGCAAGCACGCGCAGGTGGTCGACATCCGGGCCGCCGACGAATTTGCCAAGGGCTCGCTGCCCAATGCGCGCAACGTGCCGCGCGACAAGCTCAAGGACGCGCCCGCGGGCCTCAAGAAGGACAAGCCGGTGATCGTGGTGTGCAACACCGGCTCCACCGCCGCCAGCGCCGCCGCGCAATTGCGCGCGCTGGGCTACGGCGAGGTCTATGTGCTGGGCGGCGGCCTGGCTGCCTGGCGCGCCGCCGGCCTGCCCGTGCGCTGATCGAGAGGAGTCCGCATGACTGCCAAAGTAGTGATGTACAGCACCGCCGTGTGCCCCTACTGCCAGCGCGCCGAGATGCTGCTCAAGAGCCGCGGCGTGACCGAGATCCACAAGGTCCGCATCGACCTCAAGCCCGAGCTCAAGGACGAGATGATCGCCAAGACCGGCCGGCGCACCGTGCCCCAGATCTTCGTGGGTGAGACCCACGTCGGGGGCTTCGACGACCTCGCCAAGCTCGACGGCGAAGGCAAGCTCACGCCCCTGCTCAATTCCTGACCAACCGCCGGCCGCGTGCCGGCTCCCTAGAGAATCCCATGGCCGAAACCAACCCTGTCGCCGGCGACAACCAGCCGGTGTTCCAACTGCAGCGCATGTACCTCAAGGACGCGTCGCTCGAGATGCCCAACGCGCCGCAGATCTTCCTCGAGATGGACAACCCCGCGATCGACATCCAGCTCGAGGTGCAACAAAGCGCGCTGCCCCAGGACGGCATGCACGAAGTCGTGGTGCGCGCCACCGTCACCGGCCGGATCAAGGACAAGGTCCTGTTCCTGATCGAGGGCAAGCAGGCTGGCATCTTCGAGATCCGCAACGTGCCCGCCGACCAGATGGAGCCGGTGCTCGGCATCGTCTGCCCGGGCATCGTGTATCCGTACTTGCGCGCCAACGTGAGCGACCTGCTGTCGCGCACCGGCATGCCGCCGGTGCATCTGGCCGAGATCAACTTCGAGGCCTTCTACCAGCAGCGCCTCGCGCAGCAGGCGCAGCAGGCCGCCAACGGCGGCAACGGCGCACTCAACGCCTGACGATCCATGAAGATCGCGGTGCTCGGCGCTGGCGCCTGGGGCACCGCGATCGCCTGCGCGGCCGCCGCCTCGGCGGCGCACGAGGTGCTGCTCTACGCACGCGACCCGGCGCAGGCCCAGGCCTTGCGGCAGGCGGGCTCCAATGCGCGCTACCTGCCCGGAGTGGCGCTGCCGCCCGCGCTAGCCATCTCTGATTCCATCGGCGATGCGCTCGAGCACGCGGGCGCGGATCTGCTGGTCTGTGCCGCGCCCACGGCGGCGCTGCGTGATTTGGCGCGCGCGGCGCGACCCTCGGATGCCGCTTTCGTCTGGCTGTGCAAGGGCTTCGAGCGAGACACCGGCCGCCTGCCGCACCAAGTGGTTGCCGAGGAACTCGGCGCGGAGCCGGCGGCACGGCGCAGCGGCCCGCTGTCGGGACCGAGCTTCGCCCAGGAGGTCGCGGCCGGCCTGCCCACCGCCCTCACGGTGGCGGGCGGCGCCGACTTCTGCGCGCGCGTCACGCACGCCTTTCACGCCGGCGCGCTGCGCATCTATTCCACCGACGATGTGATCGGCGTCGAGGTCGGCGGCGCGGTGAAGAACGTGCTGGCCATCGCCACCGGCATCGCCGACGCGCAGAGGCTGGGCGCTAACGCGCGCGCGGCGCTCATCACGCGCGGCCTGGCCGAGATCACCCGCCTGGGCGTGGCCCTGGGCGCGCGCCCCGAGACCTTCATGGGGCTCACGGGCATGGGCGATCTCATCCTCACCTGCACGGGCGAGCTCTCGCGCAACCGCAGGGTGGGCCTGATGCTGGGCCAGGGGAGGAGCCTCGCGGAGGCGCTCGCTGAGCTTGGTCACGTGGCCGAAGGAGTGCGTAGCGCCCCGGCGATCGCCGCGCGCGCGCGCGCGGCCGGGATCGAGATGCCGATTACGATGGCCACCTGCGCCGTGCTGGAGGGGCGGCTCACGCCGCGTGCTGCGCTGGGGGCGCTGCTGGCGCGGGATCCGAAGCGCGAGGGAGGGGAGGCATGAACGCATTGCGTTCAGTGTGCGTGTTCTGCGGCTCGCAACCGGGAGCGCGCCCCGAGTACGTCGCGGCGGCGCGTGAGCTGGGCGCTCTGCTGGCGCGGCGCGGCCTGCGCCTCGTCTATGGCGGCGGGCACGTGGGCCTGATGGGCGCCTTGGCCGACGCGGCGCTGGGCGCGGGGGGGCAGGTGGCGGGCGTGATTCCCGAGCACCTCATGCGGCCCGAGGTCGCCCACCAGGGCCTGACCGAACTGCTCGTGGTGGACAGCATGCACACGCGCAAGCGCGAGATGGCCGCGCGTGCCGATGCCTTCGTGGTGCTGCCCGGCGGCTACGGCACCTTCGAAGAGATGTTCGAGATGGTCACCTGGCTGCAGCTGCAGTTGCACTCCAAGCCCATCGGCCTGCTCAACGTCGAGGGCTACTACGACGCGCTGCTCGACTTCCTGCGCCACGCGGCGGGCGAGGGGTTCATCCGCGCACAGCACTGGGATCTGCTGATCGTCGAATCGGCGCCCGAGCTGCTGCTCCAGCGGCTGCGCTTGCACCTGCCGGGCGTGGCGCGGCCGGGCCGCGAAGATCTGGGGCATACGTGAGCAGGTGCCCGCCGCGTGCTCGGTGAACTATGCGCAGAAGAATCGAGGGGCGGCCCTCGTTCGCTGAGGCGCGGCACGGCGACTTCGTCCAGCGTTAGTGGTGCGTGCGGCGCGGTGATCGATGCGGTCTTCTGTTGTCGCACCAGGGGAATTTGCTCGGTGGCCACCTCAAGATGGCCTCGGACTTCGCGAAGGGAAGGCACCTCATGATCGACGCACAGTGGTTGCTGTTTCTGGTGGCGTCCGTGGTGGTCATCGCCACGCCGGGGCAGGACATGCTGCTGGTGATGTCGAGATCGATCACCCATGGCACCCGTGCCGGCCTGGCCACGGCCGCTGGCGTGAGTGTCGGGTTGCTGGGTCACACGGCGCTCGCGACGGCTGGGCTCGGTGCGCTGCTGCGCACGTCCGAGTGGCTCTTCACCGTGGTCAAGTTGGTCGGCGCCGCCTATCTTCTGTATCTGGGCGTGCAATTGCTCATGACGAGAAGCGCGAGTATCTCCGCGGCTGCTTCGCGGCCACAGTCCCTCTCGCGCCAGTTCATCTCCGGTGCGGCGTCGAACATCACCAACCCCAAGATCGCCGTCTTCTACTTTGCGTTCTTGCCGCAGTTCATCGCGCCCACCGCAGGTCAACCGACGCTGACCATCCTGGTCCTGGGTGTCCTGTTTGCTGCGCTCACGTTCCTCATCAAGGGTCCCGTTGCGGTGTTTGCGGGCAGCCTCTCCGCATGGCTTCGAGCAAGGCCTGCGGTGTTGATCTGGCTCTACCGCTGCAGCGGCCTTGTCATGGTCGGACTGGCGCTGCGCCTCGCACTTTCGCGCCGTGAGGCCTGACGCCTCGCTCACGCTACCCGCCGCCGGCGTAGCCGTTCTGCCGCCAAGCCTCGAACACCACCACCGCCACCGCGTTCGAGAGGTTCAGGCTGCGGTTGCCGGGGCGCATGGGCAGGCGTATGCGTTGTGCCGGCGGGAAGCGCTCGCGCAGGCTGTCCGATAGGCCGGCGGACTCGCTGCCGAACACGAACCAGTCGCCGGGCGCGAAGCGCGACTGCGCGAAGGGATGCGAGCCGCGGGTGGTCAGGGCAAACAGGCGCGCGGGGTCGGGGTGCTGTGACTCGAGCAGGGCGGCGAAGCTCTCGTGCACCTTGAGCGTGGCGTACTCGTGATAGTCGAGCCCGGCTCGCCTCAGTTGCTTGTCATCGAGCTCGAAGCCCAGCGGCTTGACCAGATGCAGTTGCGCGCCGGTATTGGCGGCGAGCCGGATCACGTTGCCGGTGTTGGGCGGGATCTCGGGCGCGACCAGGACGATGTTGAACATGCGCCGATTATGGAGTCCGGGCTACGACGGCCACGCAGACCCGGGAGGCGCCGGCCGAGAGCAGCGCGCCCGCGGCCTCGTCGAGCGTGGCGCCGGTGGTCATCACGTCGTCGACCAGCAGTACGGCGCGTCCCTGCAGGGGCCGCGCAGCGGCGAAGGCGCCGCGCACGTTGCGCCGGCGCGCGTCGAGGGCAAGCGCTTGCTGGGGCACGCCATGGCGCACGCGCAGCAGCAGTTGCGCTTCGAGCGGCAGGCGTGCTTCTTGCGCCAGCGCCGAGGCGAGCAGTTCCGACTGGTTGTAGCCGCGCTCTGTGCGGCGCTCGGGTGACAGCGGCACGGGGGCCACGCAATCGGCCGGTGCTTCCGCAGCAGGAAGCGTCCGGGCGAGCATGCGGGCCAGCGGGAGGGCGAGGTCGAGTCGCGCCGACGACTTGAGCGCCAGCACCATGCCGCTCACTGGCGGGGCGTAGTCGGCGCAGGCCCACGCGGCGGCGAATCGTGGCGGATCGCGCAGGCAGGCGCCGCAAAGCTCGCCCGCCGGGATGCGCAGCGCGCATCGGCGGCAGCGCAGCACCTGGGGGAAATAGTCATGCGCGCAGTTGGCGCATACCGGGTCGCCGGGAGCGAGTCCGCAGGCCAGGCAGCGCGACGGCAGCGCGACGGCGGCGCGGTGCAGGATAGAGCTGAACCATCCCGTCATGGCTGGGCGCAGGGGGTGCCGCGTTCGGGAGTGCGGGCGTTCGAGCATAGTGCCCAAGCCGATACACTCGGCGCCCCATGGCGCTCGGACCCGGCACCTCAGAGATCACTCCCAGCATCGTCGATCCCCCGCGCCTGCCGGTTCGGGTCGAGACGGTGCGGCGCCAGTTCGATGCGCGGGTGGCGCGTTGGCCCCGGCACGAGGCCGTGGTGCGCGAGGTCGGGCGGCGGCTGATCGAGCGTCTGGACCTGATGCGCCTCGCGCCCCGACTGGTGGCTGACGTGGGCGCGGGCGGGGGGGCGGCGCGAACTGCGCTGATGGGAAAGTTCCCGCAGTCGCGCTGGCTGGGCTTGGATCTGTCGGCTGCCATGCTGGCGTCGGGTCGGAAGGCGGGCTGGTCGGGCCGGCTGGCGGCCTGGGCTGGAAGCTCCCCCTGGCTGGTCTGTGCCGAAGCCGGCCAGTTGCCGCTGCCCGCGGGGGCGGTCGACCTGGTTCACTCCAACCTGATGCTGCACTGGCATCCGGCGCCGCACACGCTCTTTGTCGAGTGGGCGCGGGTGCTGGGTACCGACGGGTTGCTGCTGTTCAGCGCCTTCGGTCCGGACACGCTCAAGGAACTGCGCGCAGCCATGACCGAAGCCTGGCCCGCCGCGCGGCCGGTGAGCTTCGTGGATATGCACGACTACGGCGACATGATGGTCGCGGCGGGCCTGGCCACGCCAGTGATGGACGTGGAGACGCTGACCCTGACGTACGCCAGCGCCGATGCGCTAATTTCCGAGGCCCGCGCCCTCGGCGCGAATCCGCGCGACGACCGCCCCGACTGGCTGCCGGGCGGGGCCGCGGGGCGCCGCCTGCGCGAGGCGCTGACGCGGCGCGCTGGGGCGGACGGCCGCATTGCCCTGAGCTTCGAGGTGGTCTACGGGCACGCCTGGAAGCCTGCGCCACGCGTGCGAGGGCAGACCGCCGTGACCCTGGAGGCCTTGCGCGCGGAGTTGGGCGCACGCAAAAAAGCCCCGTCGTGACAGGGCTTTGGGCGACAGGCGAGGGCGGCTCGCCACAAAAAGCGAGAGGGCAAGTTGTTGGGGTAAGTACGCCACCCCTATAATCCGCCCACTTTGCGCCGATCCTAGCTCGGCATGCTTGAGGGAACAGTGTGTCAGGGTCCTCGGCTCGGTGGTTGATCAAGCGCAACTGCTCGGCCAGTCCGCGGCAGCTTGCCTGGGTGTTTTGCTCCCTGGTGGCCGTCTCGTTCGTGATCGGTGCCGCGTTCGCAAGTCGCGGTCTGTGGTTGGTGTTGCCCTTCGTGGGTCTCGAGTTCGTGGCGATGGTCCTCGCCTACGTGATGACCGCGCGACATGCGACCGACGCCGAGAGCATCGAGATCGTCGATGGCGAGTTGAAGGTGCAACGGTGGCAGGCGCAGCAGCACAGCGAGTGGCGCATGCCGCTGGCCTGGGTGCGCATCGAGGTCGAGGAGACCGGGCGCGAGTTGGGAGCGCGCGTGCGCGTCGAGGCGGCGTGCGGGGCGCGCAGGCTGGAACTGGGGCGCTTGCTGACAACCGATCGGCGGCGCCTGCTGGCCCGTGAGTTGAAGGCCGCCCTGGCGCAAGCACGCGGGGCAATGGTGTGACGATTTGGTTTGCAGTTCGAGACACGCGCCAGGCGACTGGCAAGGAACCGGTGAAAGCGCAATGAAGTTGAAGCTCGCAATCCTGAAATCTGCCGCCCTCGCGGCCGGCCTGGGCTTGGCGGGAGCCGCCGCCGCGGCGTTGCCGATCCAGAGCAAGTTCAACCTTGCACCGCCGGTCACCCAGATCGCCGAGGAGATCTACTCGCTGCACACCCTGATGCTGGTGATCTGCGGCGTGATCTTCGTCGCGGTGTTCGGGGTGATGTTCTATTCGATCTGGAAGCACCGCGCCTCCAAGGGCGCGGTGGCCGAGACCTGGCACGAGAACACCAAGGTCGAGATCATCTGGACCGTGATCCCCTTCCTGATCGTGATCGGGATGGCGATCCCGGCCACCAAGACGGTGGTGGCCATGAAGGACACCTCCAACGCCGACCTGACGATCAAGGTCACCGGCTACCAGTGGAAGTGGGGCTACGACTACCTGCGCGGCGAGGGCGAGGGCATCTCGTTCGTGTCCTCGCTGGCCACGCCCATATCGCAGATCATGGGCAGGGATCCCAAGAACGCCAACTACCTGCTCGAGGTCACCGAGCCGCTGGTCGTGCCGGTCGACAAGAAGGTGCGCATCATCACCACCGCGGCCGACGTGATCCACGCCTGGTGGGTGCCCGCTTTCGGCGTCAAGCAGGACGCGATCCCCGGTTTCGCGCGTGACACTTGGTTCCGCGCCGAGAAGGTCGGAACCTACCGCGGCGAATGCGCCGAACTGTGCGGCAAGGACCACGCGTTCATGCCCGTGGTCGTCGTGGTCAAGAGCGCCGAGGACTACGCCGCGTGGGTGGCCGACCGCAAGAAGGCGATGGCCGCCGCCGCCGAGGATCCCAGCAAGGTGTACGAACTGGTCGCGCTCAAGACCATGGGCGCCAAGGTCTACGAGGCCAACTGCCAGGTCTGTCATCAGGCCAACGGCAAGGGCGTGCCCAACGCCTTTCCCGCGCTCGACGGCAGCAAGGTGGTGAATGGCCCGCAGGCCGACGTGATCGCGCTGCTGCTCAACGGCAAGGGCGCGATGCCGGCCTGGAAGGGCAATCTCTCGGCCACGCAGATTGCCTCGGTGATCACCTACGTCGAGAACAGCTGGGGCAATGCCACCGGCAAGGCGATTCAGCCCGCCGAAGTCTTGGCCGCCAAGAAGTAAGCGGACCGCACAGGAATCAGGAGAAGCAGATGAGCGCAGTGCTGCCCCACGGCCACGCCGACCACGACCACCACGACGAGCATCCGCACGGCTGGCGCCGGTGGCTATTTGCCACCAACCACAAGGACATCGGCACGATGTACCTGTGGTTCTCCTTCACCATGTTCCTGGTGGGGGGCGTGCTGGCCCTGGGGATCCGCTCCGAGCTGTTTCAGCCGGGGATGCAGATCGTGAGCCCCGAGGTCTTCAACCAGCTCACCACCATGCACGGGCTGATCATGGTGTTCGGCGCGATCATGCCCGCCTTCGTGGGCTTCGCGAACTGGATGATCCCGCTGCAGATCGGCGCGCCCGACATGGCCTTCGCGCGCATGAACAACTTCAGCTTCTGGCTCATGCCGCCGGCCGCTCTGCTCCTGATGACTTCGTTCTTCGTGCCGGGTGGCGCGGTGGCGGCGGGCTGGACGCTCTACGCGCCGCTGACGGTGCAGATGGGCCCTGGCATGGACATGGCCATCTTCGCCATGCACATCCTGGGCGCGAGCTCGATCATGGGCTCGATCAACATCGTCACCACCATCCTGAACATGCGCGCCCCGGGCATGACGCTCATGAAGATGCCCATGTTCTGCTGGACCTGGCTGATCACCGCCTACCTGCTGATCGCGGTGATGCCCGTGCTGGCCGGCGCCATCACCATGACGCTGACCGACCGCCACTTCGGCACCAGCTTCTTCAAC
>ERZ795054.2429-NODE-2429-length-15733-cov-4.377918_pt1 | contig 15733 bp, 12 predicted proteins | sample MGYA00375138_ERZ795054 | MGnify/ENA primary metagenome ERZ795054 (study PRJEB30183, sample SAMN05720215) | anaerobic digester metagenome | isolation source: active sludge of municipal wastewater-treating anaerobic digesters | place: USA | collected 2014-12-23 ... | reverse complement strand
CGCCCGAATCGAAGCGATCTGGGCGTCGAGATAATGAGCCATCGTCCAATCCGGCACCGCTTGACACCATTCCAAGGCGAAACGCCGCAAGAGGTTTCGCCCTTCCACGGTGTGTTCGACCTCGGGGTGAAATTGCACTCCGGCCCAGAGATGTTGATGATGTTCAAATCCCGCGATCACCCCGGAAGCGGACACGGCGGTAACCCGGTACCCGGGGGGGACTTCAGTAATCCGATCGCCATGGCTCATCCAGACTTCCTGAGAATTCGGAAGACCGGCAAACAACCGGGAATCGGATTCCGTACGGATGGTGTTCCGCCCGTATTCGCGATGGGGAGCGGATTCGACTTGACCGCCGCCCTGTCGGGCCATCCATTGCATCCCGTAACAAATGCCCAAAATCGGAATCCCCAACGTAAAAATCCCCGGATCGCAGGAATACGCTCCCGGTTCGTAGACCGACCGCGGTCCCCCGGAAAGAACGATTCCTTTGAGATCAGGGAGGGATTGGATGCGGGAAAGCGGGATATCATATGGGGCCAATTCGCTATAGACGCCCATCTCGCGGAACCGCCGGACGATCAACTGATTGTATTGGCTGCCAAAATCGAGGACGAGGATTTGATCCATGGGTGATCCTTTCTATTTCGTGTAATTCGGAGCTTCTTGGGTGATTTCGACATCGTGGGGGTGGCTTTCTTGCAATCCGGCATTGGTGATGCGGATGAATTGCCCTTCCTTCTGCAAATCCGGAATGGTGGCGGTCCCGCAATACCCCATCCCCGAACGCAACCCGCCACACAATTGGTAAACGGTATCGCGCAAATCGCCTTTGAAGGCGACGCGCCCTTCGATGCCTTCGGGAACCATCTTTTTCAGTTCGGCTCCGCCTTCTTGGAAATATCGATCCGCGGAGCCGCGGCGCATGGCCGCAAGCGATCCCATGCCGACATAGACTTTGAACCGCCGACCTTGGAAAATCACTTCTTCTCCGGGAGCTTCCTTGCATCCCGCCAACAATCCGCCCAACATTACCGTGTCCGCACCCGCCGCGAGCGCCTTGACGATGTCTCCCGAAAGTTTGATGCCTCCGTCCGCGATGACGGGGATATCTTGGGTCTTGGCATAGGCAACGACGTCCGCGATCGCGGTGATCTGCGGAACGCCGACCCCGGCGACCACCCGAGTGGTGCAGATCGAACCGGGTCCGATGCCGACCTTGAGGGCTTTGGCACCGGCTTCGATCAGGTCTTTCGCGGCTTCCGCGGTCACGATGTTCCCGGCAATCAATTCCAAATCGGGAAAAGCCGCCCGGATTTGGCGAACGGTCTTCAGGACGTTTTCGGAATGACCGTGCGCGGAATCGACGCAGACCACATCGACTCCGGCCTTGATCAGGGCTTGAACGCGTTCGACGGTATCTTTACCGATGCCGACGGCCGCACCGACGCGGAGACGACCGCGGGCATCCTTGCAGGCGTTGGGATAGTTGATGACATTATCGATGTCTTTGGAGGTGATCAAACCCTTGAGTTTGAAATCACGGTCGACGATGGGCAGTTTTTCGATGCGGTGCGCCCAGAGGATTTGTTTGGCTTCGGCCAAACCGGTTCCCTCCGGAGCAGTGACCAGGTGATCCTTGGTCATTACCACCGAAACCGGGGTATCGTCGATGTCCAAGTATTTCAAATCGCGGTTGGTGACGATTCCCAGCAACAGATTGTTTTCGTCGACGACCGGCAACCCGCTGATTTTGTATTGCCGGAGGATCGCGTGGGCTTCACGGACGGTGGAATGGACATTGAGGGTTACGGGATCGATGATCATCCCGGATTCGCTGCGTTTCACGAGATCGACCTGATGGGCCTGCTCTTCGATCGTCATATTCTTGTGCAGAAACCCGATGCCACCCTCTCGGGCCATGGCAATGGCCATTTGGTACTCGGTAACCGTATCCATCGCCGCGGAAACAACCGGTATATTCAACGGGATAGCCGCGGTCAATCGGGTTTTCAGGGACACCGCCGAGGGATGAACGGCGGAACGGCGGGGAACGAGCAGGACGTCGTCAAATGTCAGGGCAGTGCGCAATTCGGATTGAAGCGTCATCGAAATCCCTCCTTCGGGAAAAAAGAAAACGCCTTCGGGGAAGGCATAAACGATACCGGAAAAACCGAAGATTCGGATTTTCCGTTTATGCCGTAGTACCCGCATTTACGGCGCGGGTGTAGAAACATTTGAACCGTATCATCAAATTTATACGACGTTTCTTTTCTTGTATTGTACTCTATCCCTGCCGGTAAGTAAAGGGATTTTTGGGGAGTAAAGGCGGATTCCGACGGAACAGCCTCCGGCACTCAAGTCCGCGGAACAGGGATACCGCGTTTCTTTTCTTCGATCAGTTCCCGGTACCGGATGCCGGCATTCTCGACCGCTTGGTCCCAAGATTGGTAAAGGTCTCGGAGCGCTCCGCGAGAAACCGTCCGCAAGCGGTCGGGGTCTTTCAAAATTTCCAAGACGGTCCGGCTGAAAATCTCCGGGTCGTTAGGCGCCAAGAAACCATTGATTTGGTCGCAAACGGTATCGGCGGTGGCCGCCCCTTCAATGAAAAAGGTCGGGGTGCTTTGGCTGGCGGCTTCGATTTGCACGAGCGAACTGGCATCGTAAAGCGAAGGAAACAAGAAGAGATCCGCTAATCGATAATGGCGGGCAAGTTCGGTGCGATCTACGATCCGTCCGACCAAGCGGACGGTTTCCTGCAACCCTTTTTCCTTCACTTTGGCTTCCAAATCCGCCATTGCCGGACCTGACCCGACATACAACATTCGGATCGGCCATCCGGTCCGATGGATTCTTTCCACCACATCCAGAGAAAAAAAGATGTTTTTGATCGGGTCGATCCGCCCGACGAACAACAGAACGGAGTCCCCCTCCCGGATCCCGTATTTGCTCTTAAGATCCGTGTCGTCCCCCGGAGGCAGAGGAACCAGATCGGTGGCGTTGTAGCGAACGATCAGCGGTTTTTTGATTCCGAACCCGCGATAGAGTTCGGCGATCGGGCGATTCACCGCCCAACATTCGTCACAAGCATTGAATATCGTCGCCACTCCCTCGGCGCCGATTTTGGCCAACCAAGGACTTTTGGTCTTTTCCAGAAAATCCCGCTGATATTGGCTATGAAGGGTCGCAACCACGGGGATTCGATGGACTTTGGCATATTCGATCCCGATTTGCCCAATAAAGAACGGGGAGTGGACATGCACGATATCCAATCGGCTTTCCATCAGGTGTTTGGCGAACGCGGGGTCGATCAACGGGAGACTCAGATCGTAATCGGACTTGGGAATCGGGACTTTACGGCATCGGATCACACGATAAGGAAAAGCGTCGATATACTCCTGCGACCGCGCTTTTGGGCAAAAGACCGTGACATCCATTGTTTTGGCCAGACGTCGGGCATAATTGTCAACAACAACGGCGACTCCGTCGACCATCGGAAAAAAGACGTCAACGAATAAACCGATCTTCAAACGGGTTGAATCCATGAGAACACCTGCTTTCGCGAAGTCCCGTAGGAAACGATTCCTGTTCACGGGTCTTCTAAGAGGGAGAAATCCAGTTTCTTGTCCTATTACCATTATATCAAATTATTACCCGGTGGAATCCCCATTCCGCAGGTGACGTTGGACGGAAACATATAAAAAAACAATGTCGGCGGACATTGTTCGGAGACTTTGGAGCAAGCGAGGGGAATCGAACCCCCATCTTCAGCATGGCAAGCTGACATACTAACCGTTGTACTACACCTGCAAGCTCGTTTGGTTTTGCACTATGATTTTATCATAGCCGCTCTTCCGCTGTCAAGCAATATTTTTGGAAAAAACCTTTCCGGAGAGGATTCGCGGAAACCTCTTCGGCTTTCCAAGAATTCCCGGGTTCGTGCGAAAAAAAGGCCGTTCCCGGCGTGGGAACGGCCTTACAAAATTTGCAAACGTCATTCGGTCAATGATACCGAATAAAATTCCGAATGGTGGTACATCCCTCCGAACCCCATCTGGAATGCAACCGCCCAAGATCCTTCTGAATAGGAGATGCCATAACCGGTGGTGATCCCCGATGCGGCGAAGGTGACGACATAATTGGCGCCGTCCAAGGCAACGACGGAGGCAATCGGGACTTCGATTCCATCTTGGTCATAGATCGTGAAATCAGCGACATTCATGCCATCGACGGTATGTTCAAGATGAATGACGAATCCCTCGGCGGTGGCGTCGGTGATATAGGCGCGGTTCATCAGCGCAACTTCGGTTTGAATGATCCTCTGGAGATATCCGCCGACGTGGACGCCGTCCCCTTCCGCACGGAAGGCAATGTAATAACCCGCATCCGCGGCCGTGGTGATGTACGCACTCCCAGTCGCATCCGGAATCAAGGTCATTTGGAACGTGACGGGATCGACGCGGTACCAACGGATCGTAACCCATTGGGAAACATCGACGCTTTCTCCGGAACTCCAGTTGCTGGCGAGTCCGTAAACATCATAAATGGCAAATCCGGCGAAAGGCATCATCACGCCCGTGCCTCCGCTCATTCCCCAGGAATATCCCCAGGACGAGAACTCGCTGTCGATCGCCACCGGGGCATAGTCGACGGTGTTGGAAACGAATCCGTCCAACGGTCCCCCCTGCATCAGGAGACGCAGCGAATAAGCGGTATCCAAATCCAAAACGAGGTTATCCCAAGTGGCGTCAAAGGGTTGGGAAAGCCCATCGTAAACCAACGGTTTCCAAAGCGTATCTGCCGTATCGAAGTATTGAAGGATAAAACCGGTCCCACCCAACGAAGAAGCCGAAGGGAATTCCAGATCCGCGACATAATCGGTGATGGGAGTGTTTTCAAACCAGAAAGCAAGGTTCCTTCCGACTTCGGCCAAATACAGGCCCGAGAATTGACCGGGAATCGAGGCTGTCGGAGTAGGCGGGTTCAATTCTCCTCCTTCCCCGGGGACGAAAGGCGGAGGAACCACAGGATCAGAAACGGTCAGCACGTGCCATTTTCCCTGATTCGGTTCAAATACATGAATCACGGCGTCCACCGTCACGGTTTGTCCAACCAACATCGGATAGGGATTGTTTCCCGAGGGAGCGAAAGATTTAAAGTTGATGACGATAAACCCAACCGAGGTCGTATCGTCCTTGAAAATTACTTGTGACCCGAACGGAGTATCCATTACATCGACGGTCATCGTCAAACGTAGGGTGGATCCATAAAAAGCAACATCGGATTGCGGATGGGCAACGATATCCGCGACCGAAGCGGGCACATAGGTCGGAAGAGTCGTAAAAACGTTGGATTCCGCAAAGGAAGAAACATTCACCAATTGCGGTGCGGGAGACTGAGTATCATAAACCGCCTCCAAACGAACTCCCTGACCAACGGTCACAGAATGCGAATCATTATAAACCAAAATGGTCCCGGTTCCGTCGTAGACGTAGTAAGAAGGCAATTCGGGCGTGGCGATTACATAATAGACGACACCGGTCACCGAAACCGTTCCGGACGGCGATTGGGCCAAAATTTCGGCAATGGTATCCGGTAAATTTTCCGTGGTAGTCGTCGTCGGAGCCGCCGTGGTCGTAGTAGTCGTAGTCGGAGCCGCCGTGGTCGTAGTAGTTGTGGTCGTGGTAGTCGTGGTCGTGGTAGTTGTAGTCGGAGCGGCCGTGGTCGTGGTAGTCGTAGTCGGAGCCGTCGTGGTCGTGGTAGTCGTGGTGGTCGGTTCCGGGGTGGTCGTGGTAGGAATCGTCGTGGTAGGAACCGTCGTGGTCATCGGATCCTCGGTCGATACCGTGGTCGTTTCCATCGTGTTGGTCGTAATGGTCGGCAAGGTTCCCGTATCGGACGTAGTCGTCAGCGTCGAAGAGTTGACGTTGGCGGAGGAGGTCCCCCCCGAACTCGAGACGGTGGTCGTCGTTGTCACAACTGATTCGGACGTCGTGGTGACGACGGATTCGGTCGTCGATTCAGACAAGGTCGTCGTATCGGCCGGGGCCCTGTCGCACATGCTTGCGGAAAATGAAGAAACAAATAAGAAGGCAATCATCACAAGTCGTTTCATTGCTACTTCCCCCCATTGATTTTCTGTTATCCATTTCCATTATATCATCGATTCAGAAAAAAAAACAAGTCAACCCCAAAAACGATTCTCATTCGGTTGACTGTTCGGACGGAACTCGCGTTTTCCTTTCGTCCATTTTTCGAAGAAGACAATACAATCCGAATACGAGATGAAACATCACGATCACCGAAAAGATGAAACCAGCGATCCACCAAGGATCCCCCAACCAAGAAAACAAAGGCTCCGCTGCTTCGGGAAGATGATCCATGAACAAATGATTGGTTCCCAACCAAGGATTGATGACCAACATCGCCATCGACAACAGAAAAAGGACCGTTGCGGAAATCCAGAGCGAACGATAGGTGAAAGTCCATTTCCGCACGACGACGAACCATAAGTTGGCCAACAGAAAAATCCCATGGTTGAGAAAATAATGGAAAAAGCGGAAATGCGGGAATTCATAACTAAGATCGGCGATCACCAAACTGAGAATCGCCCCCATGACCGCCCATGGGAAGATGAACCGGAACCCCTTCTCCCAACGGAAAAATAGTGTAATGCTGGTGATAAACATCGAAAGGTGGCAAACCCCGAGCGGCAACAGGTCCCAGGTGGCTTCGCCCAGGGCAAAGGTCCACGCATAAAAGATGGCTTGGAGGATTAACATCAGGCTTCCGGCCCCGATCTCGAGGCCACGCATCCACCGGGGGTGCCGGGGGAAAACGTTGCGAAATAACAACAGCCCCGTGATGAGCACCGCAAAGAAACCGATGGCCAGTATGTGAGACAAGGAAAAGATGGAAAAGATTTTCAGCGATTCGTCAAACCATCCCATGGTGCCGCTCCTAAAGAATGACATAGGTGATGCCATCATTGCCCCGGCGGAAATCTTCGTCGTTTTCCAACCATTTCTTATATTGGCGAATATCCGCGTCGAACCCCATCAAATCCACCGTCGCTTCTCCGGGAATAAAAGCTTTGATCTGACGAAGTCGACGTTTTTCCGAAAGCGTCGTTCGGATCGCGGTCCGAATCGCTCCCCCGGATCCATGGGAACCGTATCCGTGGATGATCTTGATGATTTTTTCTTTGCCTTTGCACAAACCAAGGATCGTCGAGAGGCGCAATTGCGCGACAGCGACCGTGGGCATGTCGGACTTGATGTCGAATTCACGCATGTAAATTCCTTCCTTTCTTCGCTTTCATTGTATCATCTTTTGCTCTTTGCGTCATCATCGATCCGAACAGTTTTAAGGAAAAAGATGGCTGCCCGGAGGCAACCATCTTTGGGAAAACGACGGGGAAGGAAGAACCCTATTTTCCTTCGATGTAGGCGTGGGTCAAGTCGATCGTTCCCAGAACGGAACGGGTCCAGCCCTTGACATAGCTTTGAACCATCAGAATGTCCGCGTAATAGTAAATCGGGATGACGGGCATGTCGGCCATCAAAACTTCCTGCGCATCGTAGAGTTTTTCGAAGTGCAGAGCGGAGGTCGTGGCGCTCATCGCTTCAGCGATCAGGGTGTCGAACGCTTCGCTTACATAGTTCGGATCGTTGTAGGCATTGCCTTCGGTGAAGATGGCCAGCATGCCGGAGGGATCCATGTAGTCGGTCAGCCAGCCGCCGCGGGCGATGTCATATTCGCCGTTCTGACGGGATTCCTGGAAAACAGCCCATTCCTGATTTTGCAGTTGGATCGTGAAGCCAAGGTTGTCGGCCCAGTAAGCTTGCAGCATTTCACCGACGAGTTGGTGGCCGGAACTGGTGTTATAGAGATACACCATGCCGCCGAGGGCGGTCCGCAAAGCTTCCACGGTCATGCCGAGTTCGCCGGCCGCTTGAGCAAACAAAACCACGGCTTCGTCAAACAAGGAATCATCGGTAACGGTTCCATAATCGCCGGCGACCGTCGAGAAGTCAGCGCCGTTATGATCGGCAAATCCGACCGGGACGAATCCTTGAGCGGGAATTTGTCCGCCGGCCAAGGTTTCGCAAATTTCCTCGCGGTTGATCGAATAGGAGAGAGCCAATCTCAGTTTATTGTTGGATAGAATCGGATCATCCATGTTGAAGTTGGCATAGTAGGTCCCGAGCAACGCGAAGGAATAGAATTCGGGATCTTCGGCGACCAAGGTCGGGACCATCGCGGCCGGGACGGTGGGGATCACGTCGAGTTCTTCTTGCAGGTAAGCATAGTAGGCGGAGGCGTCTTCATCGATGAACTTGCCGTTGATTTGCGTCAATTTGACGTTTTCAGCATCCCAGTAGTTGGCGTTCTTCGAGAGAACCAAGCCGTCGCCAGTGGTGTAGGCGGTCAGGACGAAGGCGCCATTGCAGACGACTTTGGCCGGATCGATGGCCCAAGTTCCGTCGGCGATGTCATCTTCCACGACCGATTCTTTGATCGGCATGAAGTGATAGAAGGACAACAAGCTGACGATATACTCGGTGCGTTGAGTCAGATGGATCACGAGCGTGTAATCATCGGGGGCTTCGATGCCGACATCGTCGAGGGATCCGCCTTCATAGACGGCTTCCAAAGCGCCGACGATGTTGGTGTATTCCCAGATCCAGGCATACTCAGAAGCGGTTTCCGGGTTCATTCCGCGTTTCCATCCGTAGATGAAATCATTGGCGGTCAGATTCGATCCGTCGCTCCATTTGGATTGGCGAAGATTGAACGTGACCGTCAGGCCGTCAGAGGAAACTTCCCATGTTTCGGCGATTCCCGGGTAGACGATTCCGTTTTTCTCACGGGTCAATCCTTCAAACGTCTGGCTGATGACGTCACCGCCATCCGATGCGCCGTTGAGCGTCGGGTCGATGTATTGCGGTTCGGCTCCGATGTTCCAGTTGAGGACGGTGACGGGCGGTTGGGTGGTTGTCGTGGTGGTGGTTCCACTGGTGGTCGTTCCACTGGTGGTCGACGTGGTCGTGGTTTGTCCGCAAGCGGCAAGCACGAAAACAAACATCACGGCAGACAGGACAAGAAACAATCTTTTCATTTTTTTCTCCTTTTCTCCTTTTTGATTTTTTATAATTTAGTCGCACAAGCGATTAAATTAACTTAGGGTTGAATCTTTTCTTCTTTTTTGACATTGGGAACGAGATTTTCGGCATAATGGCAAGAAACGAAATGATCCGGCCGGAGTTCTCGCAGTTCGGGTGATACGGTGAAACAGTCGGGTTTGGCATAGCGGCAACGGCTGGCAAAACGGCAGCCGGGTTTGGGGTTGATCGGGGATCCGATTTCGCCTTCGAGCATGATGCGATTGAGGAAGTTTTTTTGCCGCGGATTGGCCAAGGGGATCGAGGACAAGAGCGATTGGGTGTAGGGATGGAGAGGTTCTTCGTATAAATCGTCGCTTCCGGCGATTTCCATCATTTTCCCCAAATACATGACTCCGATCCGGTCGCTGATGTGGCGGACCATCGATAGGTCGTGGGCGATGAAGAGATACGTGAGGTTGAACTCTTTTTGAAGATCTTCGAGCATGTTCACGACTTGGGCCTGGATGGAAACGTCCAGGGCGGAAATCGGTTCGTCGCAGACGATGACCTCCGGGTTCAAAGCCAGAGCCCGGGCGATTCCGATCCGTTGGCGCTGTCCTCCGGAAAACTCGTGAGGATACCGGGTCGCATGTTCGCGCTTCAAGCCGACTTTATCCAAGAGCTGGTAGATCCGCTCTTGCCGCTCTTCGCCTTTGGCGAGTTTGTAGGTGTCGATGCCTTCGGCGATAATGTCTTGAACGGTCATCCGGGGATTAAGGGAAGCATAGGGGTCTTGGAAAATCATCTGCAGTTTAGGACGATACGAACGGAGTTCGCGATCGGTCATCTTGGCGATATCAACGCCTTCGAACAGGATTTGGCCGTCCGTCGGGTTGTACAACCGGGCGATGGTCCGGCCTGCGGTGGTTTTACCGCATCCAGATTCGCCGACCAACCCGAAAGTTTCGCCTTTGCGGATGGAAAAACTGATGCCATCCACCGCGGTCAATACTTTTCGGCCTTTCCCATGACCGGTGATGAAATGTTTTTTAAGATTCTTGATTTCCAGCATCGCCGACATCACTCCTCACCCACTTTCGATTGGACGTATCCGGGCACTTGGGGTGCTTCGGGGCTGTGAAGCCAACAAGCGGCGCAATGGCGGTCGTTGATTCGGAACAGGGGCGCTGCTTCTTTTTGACAGATGCCCATTGTATGCGGGCACCGCGGCGAGAAGGGACATCCCGACGGGGGTTTCAATAGATCCGGGGGGGTGCCGTCGATCGGAATCAACCGAGCTTTTTCTCCGCGGACATTGATGGGAACCGATTGAAGCAACCCATTCGTGTACGGATGTTGCGGGTTTTCAAATAGATCGATGACATCCGAGGATTCCATCACCAATCCGCCGTACATGACGTTGACCTTGGTGCAGATTTCGGAAACGACTCCGAGGTCGTGGGTGATGAGGATGACCGTGGAATCCAGTTTGGTTTTGAGATTTTGAATCAATTCGAGAATTTGGGCTTGGATGGTAACATCCAAAGCCGTGGTCGGTTCGTCGGCAATCAAGACTTTGGGGTTGCAGGAAACGGCCATGGCGATCATCACCCGTTGGCGCATTCCTCCGGAAAACTGATGAGGATACTGGCGGACCCGCAACTCGGGTTCCGGGATTCCGACCATGCGGAGGAGTTGGATTGCCCGCTCATGGGCTTCCGCACCGGTCAAGGAAGTGTGGGTGAGGATGACTTCCTTCAACTGCTGCCCGATGGTGAAAACGGGGTTGAGAGAGGTCATCGGATCTTGGAAAATCATTGAGATTTCTTTACCGCGAAGCTGATTCATTTCGGAGTCTTTGAGTTTCGTCAATTCCAAGTTGCCGTAACGGATCGATCCCCCGGAAACCCGTCCGGGTTCGTCAACCAGTCCCATGATGGACATGGCAGTAACGCTTTTTCCGGATCCGGATTCCCCGACAATGCCCAGAATTTCGCCTTTTCGAAGATCGAAACTGACGCCGCGAACGGCTTTCACTTGGCCCATGTGGGTGTAAAACGTGGTTTGAAGGTGATCGACTTTCAAAATCAAGTCGTCTTCAAATTGGATGTTTTTCAAAATATCTTCTTGAAACAAGCGCATTTTTTTCATGATGTCATCCCCTCCTCAGCCGCGGATCGAAGGCGGATCGCATGCCGTCACCGAAGAAGTTGAAACTCAACATCGCCAAGGCAATGCCGATCGAGGGTTCCAGTAATTGATAGAAGGCCGTTTGAATCGAACGCGCGCCATCGTTGGCCAAAGTACCCCAAGAGGCGTGCGGGGCCGAAACACCCAGACCGATGAAGGAAAGGAAGGCTTCGGTGAAGACGGCCGTGGGAATCATCATCGTCATGGAAACGAGGATGGGACCAAGGGCATTGGGAATCAAATGCCGGAAAACGATTTTGTGTTTGGGAACACCGATCATCCGCGCGGCGAGGACATATTCCTGTTCTTTGAGCTGCAACACTTGTCCGCGTACCATTCGGGCCATTCCCACCCAATAAACCAAGCCCAAGGTCAAGATGATCGTCTGCAAGCCGGTGTCGTTCAAAACGACCATCAGGAGGATGACATAGAGTAACAACGGAATCGAGTCGATGATGTCGATGATGCGCATCATGATGTCATCCGTCCGACCGCCCGCATAACCGGCGATCGCCCCGTAGGTGATGCCGATAAACAGGTTGACGACGGTGGCGACGACGGCGACCAAAAGCGAGATGCGGGCCCCTTCCATCAATCGAGAAAGCATATCGCGACCGAGATTGTCGGTTCCCAACGGATAGGTCTTGTTCCAGACCGTTTTGGCTTTTTCTTTATACTCCACGCCGTCATAAATAAAGGAGTACGCGATTCCTTCTCCGGCCTTTTCCGGCACTTGTTTGTAGGAATAGTCCAAAATCAGGTCTTTTCCATTCAAATTGTAATGATATCGCCAAATGCCTTCGGCGATGTTCTTTTCCGGGCGTTTTCCCGAGAGACGGTCGATCAATTCGCCCTTTTCGGAAATTTGGTAGGCATAGTAGTCGATGTTCACGAAAACAAAGACGCCCTCATCCACTTCGTATACATTCAGAAACGGTTCGACGTTTTTGTACTTGTTCACCTGTTGGTCATAAGTGAATTGCGTGAACAGCGGCCCGATGACGGCGAACAAGACGATGGCGAGGATGCCGAACAAACCGACCATCGCCCCTTTGTTCCGCCGCAGACGCCGCCAAGAGTCTTTCCAATAAGTCAAACTGGGACGGGTCTGCTCTTTGTCGCTTTTCGCTTCGGGAGGCAGAAAATCAAAATTGTTATAGGCCACTTTATTCACTTCTCTTTCCCAGCCGGATGCGCGGGTCAATCAGTGAATACGCCACATCTACGAGCAGAATCATGACAATGTATAGAGCCGCATAGAAAGCCGTCGTCCCGACAATGACGGTATAGTCGCGGTCGGTGACGCTTTGGGTGAAATATTGACCGATTCCCGGGATCGAAAAGACTTTTTCGACCACGAACGACCCGGTGAGAATGCCGGCGATCATCGGACCGAGATAAGTGATGGCCGGGATCAAAGCGTTTTTCAAAGCGTGTTTGAAAATGACTTTGGAACGAGGGATACCGTTGGCGCGAGCGGTACGGATGTAATCCTGCCGCATGACCTCAAGCATCGAAGAACGGGTCAAACGGGAGACGAAGGACAAGGAATATCCGGATAGAGCAACGACGGGTCCAAGGAACTGGAGGAAAGTCGGATTGATTCCGGGCTCCGTCGGCCAGAGCACGGAAATATATCCCCCCTTATACGCCAAAAAATAAAGAAATAGGTTGGCGACCACGAAGGAGGGAACGGTGACACCCAGAGTGGCGATGAACATAACGAAATAATCCACGGGTTTGTTCTGCTTGAGGGCGGAGATGATTCCCAAGGGGACCCCCAACAGAATGATCAGCAAGATCGCGTAAAACCCGACTTCCATGCTGTAAGGCAATCCGAGAGTGATCAACTCGCTGACCGAGTATCCCGGTTTTTTGAAAGATAGTCCGACGTCGAAGGTGATCAAACCGACCATGTAATCAAAATACTGTTTGATCAACGGATCGTCGAGATTGTATTTTTCTTCCAAATGTTGTTGAATCTGGGGGGGAAGACTGCGTTCCCGGGAGAAGGGTCCACCGGGAATCGCATGCATCATGAAGAAGGTCAGCGACGCAATCAAAAACAGGGTCAAGATCGCCGACAAAATTCTTTGGATGTAGTAATTCCTCATTCTTTCACCTGATTTCTGATTATGTGTATAATACAATATTCATCTAAAAAAACAAGAGGATTTGTAAAAAAAGACTGTTTAATTACCCCGTTCAGTTTGCAATTCATTTAAGTAAAAAGAGAGATTCCTATGAAAGGGTTTTCTTTTGTTGATTAGTTTTCACAAATGGGGCACAAAATCGGGGTTCTTCTATTACTGAGCGTTATTTGGTCTATCGAGAAATACTTCTTCCCGTTTGGATATTCATACGAACAATTGAAATTGGGGTTTTGTTGAAAAAATAAAAAACGGGAATTTTTTAAAATTCCCGTCTTTCCATCGATGGCTGGGCTAGCTAGATTCGAACTAGCGGTTTCGGAGTCAGAGTCCGATGCCTTGACCAACTTGGCCATAGCCCAATGTCGACGAATATTATACCATGCGTTTCATTGTCATGCAAGATTAAAATATCGCGAGGAAAAGAAAAACCGGAGCGTCGATGACCCGCTCCGGGCATTTCTCAATCAAGGAACGTTTACGCCTTTTTTTGCCGTTTCGATTCGATGGCTTCAAAGAGGATGAAGAGCGCATTCAACACGATTCCGAGGATGGAAGCCGTTGCGATGGCGGGAAGATTCATCCCGAAAACCGAAATGGATCCGTTCCCGTTGAATCCGTAATATCCGCCGACACCGAAAATCAGGATGACGGCGATGATGGCGAGATTCTTCGAAGAAAACATATTGACTTTTTTCTCGATCATGATGGCGACTCCCTGAGCGGCGATGACCCCAAAGAGGTAGAGAGAAGCTCCCCCGATCACCGCTTGCGGGATCGTATTCAGGATGTCGGACAACGGGCTGATGAAGGAGAGCAGCATCGTGATGATCGAAGCTCCGCCCAACACCCACACCGAAAAGTTCTTGGTGATGGCCATCGTCGAAATGTTTTCTCCGTAGTTGGTTCCCGCAGGACCCCCAACCAAGGCGGAAACCATGTCTCCCACCCCGTCACCGATGAGATTCAGACCCAGTTTGTCGGCAATGTCATATTTTTTGACCGCGCCTTTTTCCCGGGCCAATTCATTGACGTAAAGATCGATCTGGTAAAGATGCGCCGTGGACTCGGGGATCGTCGCCAAGGCGATCGGCATGATGGCGAGAACAGCCGCCCAGTTGGGAACCGGCAGGGTGAAATGGGGAACATTGAGGATTCCCTGGGCGCCAACCCCGGAAAAGTCGACGAGATGAGTTTGAAAGATCAGATCGATCAATAACGATACCAGATAACCGGTCATGATTCCCAAAAGAATCGGAAGTTGGCTGAGCATTCCCTTTTTGAAAATGACGGTGAACAGAATGATGGAAAACAAGGTGATCAAGGCCACGGCCCAGAACCCGCCGTTGGCTTGGCCCAAAGCGGTGAATCCGGAACCTTGATTAACCGCAGTGGCCGCCAATGACAATCCGATGATCATTGCGACCGGTCCGGTGACCACCGGGGGAAGGAAGCGTTCGATTTTCTTGAAGCCGAAGAGATTGATCAGCAACCCCACGCCGATCGACACCAAACCGGAAAGGATGATCCCAAACTGGGCTTTTCCGATCAGATCGTCGGGGGCCGTCTGACCGAACCCGCCAATCATCGTGATCCCGACGATGGCGGAAATGTAGGAGAAGCTGGAGCCGTAATACAGCGGGATTTTCCCTTTGGTCACGAAGATGAAACAGAGGGTGGCGAGGCCGCTGGCGAAAATGGTGGTGGAGATGTGGAACCCGGTCAAAAGGGCGACCAGGACCGTGGCGGGAAACATGACCAAAATGTGCTGCAAAGCAAACAGAATCAGTTTTCCCCACGAGGGGCGTTCATCGGGGAGATACCCAATGATGTTGCGTTTTTCCATACTCGTTCTCCTTTTCATTTTTTTGTTTGGCCCCTTTTCCAATCAAAAAGGACACCCGTCGGTGTCCTTTTAAGGTAAAAGAAGAATGGCTACCTTCCGAAGCTCACGGGCGACGGTTAAAGGACCTAAACTATTAACAGTATATCATGCTTTTTCCGAAAAGCAATCGGAATTTGCGGGAATTTGTCCAACTTCCGTTTTCATGCTTTTTTCACGAACAGCGGCCGATAAACGATTCGTCCCGCCTCGCGGATGGACTCCATCAGGAAGAAGCGGTCCGCAAGGAATTCGGCTTGGGGTATTTGGGGATCGGGACGACCCATCCACTCCTGCTTCATCCGGATTTCTCTGCCGATCGTCAAATGGGGAACAAAGGGTTTGGGGTCGAAGGCAAATCCCCCGCGCCGAAGGCCGCCGCGGATTGCATCGGCCAAGCGCAT
>ERZ795054.2428-NODE-2428-length-15735-cov-5.561543_pt1 | contig 15735 bp, 13 predicted proteins | sample MGYA00375138_ERZ795054 | MGnify/ENA primary metagenome ERZ795054 (study PRJEB30183, sample SAMN05720215) | anaerobic digester metagenome | isolation source: active sludge of municipal wastewater-treating anaerobic digesters | place: USA | collected 2014-12-23 ... | reverse complement strand
CTGCGGGTGTATTCCACAATTATTATTCTTCCTAATTGCTTTAGTCATTCTAACAATTATTCTGCCGTTCCCCCTAACCTCCCGGGACTTCCCGGTAATACCGCCTAATTTTCCCCGCGGAAGTGTCCGCAAAGGCCTGCCCTTCGCGGACACTTCTCTTCCGCGAGGGCTTTAAGGCGGCTGGCGGCTTAGGTTGTTCTGGCTAAGATCGAAAAAATGCTGCGCGCGTCATACCAAAGAGGTGCCGCTAGGTCAGCTTCTCGCGCGCTCGATTTCGAAATAGCCATTCGGCAAGCCGCCGGATGGGGGACGAACGGGGCGCTCCTCGCCGTAACTGAGTGAGTTCGCGTATCGCCCGATGTCGCAAGGAAGTATACAGCGCTATTGGGCCGGACGCAAACGAAATTGCGGCGCCGCGCGGGCGCCCGGCCCGGCCTGGTCGCCCCCGTTCCGGCGCCCTTCTCCTCCAGGTCAGGCTAGAGCGCGTCCAGGGGGCTCCTGACGCCCGAGGGGCCGCGGTTCAGGACGTGGGTGTAGATCATGGTCGTGGAGACGTCGCTGTGCCCCAGGAGCTCCTGGACGGTCCTGATGTCGTGGCCGTCCTCCAGGAGGTGGGTGGCGAAGGAGTGGCGGAAGCTGTGGCAGCTCGCGCGCTTGGCGATGCCGGCCGCCTGGACGGCCGCGTGGACCGCCCGCTGGAGGAGGGACTCGTCCATGTGGTGGCGGCCTTCCTGGCCAGAGGCGGGGTCCTTCCAGCGCCGCTCCTGGGGGAAGACCCACTGCCAGGCCCAGTCCCGGTCGGCGCCCGGATACTTGCGGTCCAGCGCCTCGGGTAGGGCGACGCGGCCGAAGCCCGCCTTCAGGTCCTTCTCGTGGACGGCCCTGGCCCGCGCAAGCTGCTCCGTGAGGGCGGGCTTCAGGGCCGCGGGGAGCATCGTGACGCGGTCCTTCGCCCCCTTGCCGTCGCGCACGAGGATCTCGTTCCGCCCGAAGTCCAGGTCCTGGACGCGGAGCCCCAGGCACTCGGAGAGGCGCATGCCGGTGCCGTACATGAGGGCGGCCGCGAGGCGCTTGTCGCCCCGGAGGCCCGCGAGCACGGCCCGCACCTCCTCGCGGGAAAGGACGACGGGGAGCCTCGCGGCCTTCTTCGCCCGGACGAGCTCCTTGAGCTCGCCCACGGGGCGCATGAGGACCTGCCTGAACAGGAAGAGGACCGCCGCCAGGGCCTGGTTCTGGGTGGAGGCGCTCACCTTCCCCTCCACCGCCAGATGGGTCAAGAACTCGTTGATCTCCTCCTCGCCCATTCGCCGGGGGTCGCGGCCGGGGAAGCGCGCCAGGAAGCGCTCCACCCAGGGCCCGTAGCTGCGGGCCGTCCGCCCGCTGTAGTGCCGCGCCTCCAGGGCGTCGCGGTAGCGAGCCAGGAGCTCGGCCTCGTCCGCGGGCAGCCAGGTGGGAGCCGCGGGCTCGGGCTCGGGGGCGTCGAAGATGCGCAGCCCGGCCAGGGCCGAGAGGAGCCGCTCGACGGTCTCGCGGGTCGCGGGGACGCGCCAGGCTTGCGCCTCCTTGCTCCAGCTCCTGCCCGGCAGGCTCCTGATCGCGTCCATGACCCGCCAGTCGAAGGGGTAGCTGAGGGTCAGGGAGAGGAAGCCCTCGTCGGTGCCGCGGATGCTGAGCGTCATGCGCGGTTCGCCTCCCCTGGGTGTACGCGCGTAGGGAGGCTTCCCGCTTGAGGAGCGGCGGCGCGGCCCTAGAAGATCAGGTCCTTGAGCCGCTTCTCGTCGCGGCGCCAGTCAGGGTCCACGCGGACCTGGAGGCGGAGGTTCACCTTGTAGTCGAAGATGCCCTCGAGCTCGGCCTCGGCCTCCTCGCGGATGGTCCTGATCATCGAGCCGCCCTTGCCGATCAGGATGCCCTTCTGGGAGTCGCGCTCCACGACCAGGTCGTATTCGGCCTCCAGGCTCCCGTCCTCGCCCTTGCGCGAGTCCTCGTAGTGGACGTAGACCGCATGGGGCAGCTCCTCCCTCGTGTGGAGCATGATCTTCTCGCGGATGATCTCCGCGATGCGGAAGACGGGCTCCTGGTCGGTGTAGTACTCCTCGGGGTACCAGGCCGGGCCCTCGGGAGCGCGGCCGTAGAGGCCGGCAAGGAGGAGGTCCAGGCCCGCGCCGGTGAGGGCGGAGATCTCGAAGACCGGGGCGGCGGGGAAGCGCGCCTCCACGAAGGCGCGGGAGCGCGCGGGCTCGGCCTCGCGGGCGTCCAGCTTGTTGATGGCGACGACGAGGCGGGAGGAGGCGTTCTTGAGCTGCTCGGCCAGGGCCTCCTCCTCGGCGCCGATCTCCCGGGACGCGTCCAGGAGGTAGAGGACGATGTCCGCGTCGGCGAAGGCGTCGACGGCGACGTTCTTGAGCATCTTGTTGAGGCGCTTGTCCGAGAGGTGGAAGCCCGGCGTGTCCAGGAGGACGAGCTGGCCCTCGGGCTTGTTGACGATGCCGCGCACCGCGTTGCGGGTCGTCTGGGGCACGGGGCTCACGATGGAGACCTTGCCGCCGCAGAGGGCGTTGACGAGGGTCGACTTGCCCGCGGAGGGGCGTCCGGCGATCGCGACGAATGCTGACTTGGCCATGGGTTACCTCACTCGAAATAGGTTCGGGGCGGCTCTAGGCCGGTCCAGATGCGGAACTGCTCGGCGGCCTGGTAGCGCAGCATGGTCCAGCCGTTGGAGATCCTGGCGCCCGAGGCCTTCGCGCGCTTGAGGAGCGCGGTGCGGTCGGGGCGGTAGACCAGGTCGAAGACGGCCTCGCGGCCCGTGAAGTCGTACCATTCCAGGGGGTCGCCCGGCGGCCCGCCGTCCATGCCGACGCTCGTCGCGTTGACGATGAGGTCGGCGTGGTCGGCGACGAGCTCGGCGGCCCGCTCGTCGTTCGTGGCCCAGGCGAAGCCGCGGGACTTCGCGAGGGCCTTGGCCTTGGCGGCGCTGCGGTTCAGGACCAGGCAGGAGACGCCGGAGGCCGCGAAGACGTGGGCCACGGCCTTCGCCGCGCCGCCCGCGCCCACCAGGGTCGCCCTGAGGCCCGAAAGGTCGGTGCGGCCCAGGAATTCGTGCAGGGCCCTCTCGAAGCCGGGCGCGTCCGTGTTGCTGCCCTCCCAGCCTTCGGGGCCGCGGAAGAGGGTGTTGCAGGCGCCGATCTCCGCCGCCTCGGGGGAGAGCCGCGCCATGAGGGGCGCGAAGGCCTCCTTGTGCGGCACGGTGACGGCGGCGCCCCGGACGCCCACGGCCTCCGCCGCGGCCAGGAAGGCCGCGGCGTCCTCGGCGGGGAAGGGCAGGTAGACGGCGTCCATGCCGGCCGCGCGGAAGGCCGCGTTGTGGAGGGCGGGCGAGCGGGCGCCCACGACGCTCCGTCCGCCCGTGAGGGCGTAGACGGCCGTGGCCTTGCCGATCTCTCGGAAGCGGTAGGTGCTCGACAGGGCCTCCGGGTCCAGGTGTCCGGGGGCCGCGTGGGGCAGGCCCGCCTCCAGGGCGCTCGCGTAGGTGAGGAGGGAGCCCGTGCGCTCGGCCAGGATGCGGGAGGGGAAGCCGTAGTCGCCCATCCCGGCGACGATGCGCTCGCGCGGAGGCAGGCCCTCCGCCCAGGAGAAGAGGCGGGACAGGTCGGAGGCGCTCTCGCAGGCCAGGGCGAGCTTGGGTATCTCGTCGGGGGTCTCGGCCAGCTCGTCCCAGAGGGCGTCCAGGTCGGCGGGCAGGCTCTTGGGCGAGTGGACGGAGCGGATGATCCTCGTGCCGAAGGCCCGGCAGGCCTCCTCCACGGCGGGGATGCGGAAGTCGGACTCCAGGTCCACGTAGGCGAAGTTGGCGAGCCGCTCCGACCGCGCGTAGGCCAGGCCCTTCGCGATCATCACGAGGCGCACGCCCTCGCCCTCGGCGAAGGCCCCGCCGTCCACGCGCCGCCTCACGGTGAGGATGCAGGGCAGGCCGGCCCGCTCGGGGAAGGAGCGGATCAGGAACTTCTCGCTCGGGTCCAGGTAGTCGGCCCTGAGCTCGACCAGGTCCACCTGGCCGCGGTAGAGGTCCAGCACGGCCAGGTCCTCGGCGAGGCTCTTTCCGGTCAGGGACAGGCAGACGAGGGACAAGGCTCCTCCTAGAAATCGGCCCGGTAGAGATAGAGGTCGGCCACGCGTCCCTCGGCGACGACGACGCGGAGGCGGACCGGGTAGCCGCGGTAGGGCAGGCGGTAGACCAGGCTCCCCTCGGCCTCGTAGAAGGGCGCGCCCAGGAGGGAGTAGACCTTGTCCTTGCCGTCGCCCAGGAAGAGGCCGTAGACGGAGCCTCCGTAGCCGGGCGTGAAGCGGATCTGCCAGAGGCGGTCGCCGAACCAGAAGAGGGAGTAGCCCGAGCCGAAGCTGAAGACCACGTCGTCCTGCCAGGCCTCCACGCCGCGGAAGGCGGCCACGGAGGCCGGCGCTCCCAGGCGGAGGTAGGACTCGGCCAGGCTAAGGCCCAAGAGGGGCGCGGGGTCGTCGGGGAGGATGGGGCAGGAGGGGAGGGAGGCCGAGGCGCCCGGCGCCGCTCCGCCCGACTGGGCGGCGGCCGACGGACCCGGGGAGCCCAGGCCCGTCGCGGCTGGAGCCGCGGAGGCGTTGGCCGCGGCCGGACCGGCGGGGCCGGAGGAGGCCTCCGCCTCCAAGGGCGGCGCGAGAAGGAGGAGGCAGAGGAGCCCGGCGGGCACGAGGGGAAGTTTCTGCGGGAGCATGCTCCCGCTACTGTAGCGGATAGGCGGGGCGCGGACAAGCTCCATGGGGCCCTCGGCCAGCCGGACCAGGCCGGCGGCCATGCAGGCCTCGGCCTTGCCGCGGCCTTGCCGCGGCCTGGACGCGGCCTGGACGCGGCCCCCTCGCCGGCCGCCTCGGCGCGCGCCTCAAAAAGCCCCGGAAGCGCCTTGCGGAGCGCGCTGTTTTAGGAGAGAATCGCCTGAGAACAGCACCGCATCAAGGAGTCCGAAGTGCCGAAGCCCCGTCCTGCGGCAGAAGCGCCCGCAGGGGCCGCCCTCGCTCACATCGACCGGATTCTCGCCGAGCTCAGCTCGCCCTCCGATCCCGAAGCCCTGAACGAAGTGCGCGCCGCATTCAGGAAAAAGGTCCCCCTCCATCTCCGCTCCTACGCCGCCGCCGCCCTCCTCCTCGAGGCGTCCCGCCAGGGAGCCCAGCGCGGCGACCGCCGCCGGGACGAGCCCAAGGCCGGCGGCAAGCGCCGCGGCAAGGGCGAGTCCGCCCGCGGGGAGTCCTCGCGCGGCGACGAGCCAAGGCCTGAGTCCCAGCGCGGCGAATCGCGCGGCGAGGGCCGCGGCGCCCGCCGCGAGCGCGCCCCCGAGCCCCGCGAGGCCGCGCCGGAAGAGCAGCGCCCCCGCCTCCAGGGCGAGGGGACCACGATCTTCTTCGGGATGGGCAAGCGCCAGCGCCTCTATTCCCGCGTCCTCCTCCGCGTCCTCTCCGAAGAGGGCGGCCTCGCCCTCGAGGACATCGGGGACATCCGCTCCTTCGACAACTACTCCTTCGCCGACGTGGCGCCGGAGCGGGCCGAGGAGCTGATCGCCGCCCTCGCCTCCTTCGAGTTCCGCGGCCGCGTCCTTCCCGTCAACAAGGCGCGCAAGCGCGGCGAGGCCGCCCCGGAGCCTCGCGAGGATCGCGGGGAAGGCGGTCGCCGCGACGAGGGCGAGGCCCTCGCCGTGGAGGCCGGCTTCGACGAGTCCCTGGAGGACGCGTCCATGGACGACGAGGCCTACGGCGACGAGGCTCCCCTCGGCGAGGATCTCGCCGAGGACGATGGCTCCGACGCCTCCTACGACGAGGAGCCTGCCGACGAGCCCGAGGACGACCTCGATGAGGAGAAGGACGAGGACAAGGCCCTTTAGCCTGCCCCGTTTTCGCCACGAAAGGCCCGCGGTTCCGCGGGCCTTTTCTTTTGGCGCGCGGCCCCCTAGGGCAGGGAGCGCCAGACCGCGAAGACGAGGCCGAAGTTCAGGGCTCCGCCCGCCGCCAGGGCCAGGACCGCGCCCAGGCCCAGGCGCCGGGCCTTCCCGGCGCAGCGCTCGGCCAGGAGCTCGGGCTCGCCGGGGACGGCCACCCGCTCGGCCGCGGGATCCTCGCAGCCCTCCTCGGGGCCGAAGAGGGTCCAGGAGGCGCCGGCCCCGGGCTTGAGGGGAAGGGCGACGGGACCGTAGCCGGGGGGCGGCGGCCCCGAGGCCGGGCCGCCCAGGCTCCGCCTGTAGGGCGAGCCGCAGGCCAGCCTCGCCTCGGCCAGGTCGGGGCTTCCGAAGAAGCGCAGGGGCAGGCGCAGGAGGTCCCTCGCCACGCGGAGGCCGTGGGCCTCCCTGGCCAGGCGGCGGTACAGGAGATACAGGGCGAGGCCCGGCGGGAGAAACGGCAAGAGGGGAGAGAGGGCGGCCAGGTAGGCGAGGACGCGCACGGTCGGGAGGACGCCGCGTCCCTCCGCGAGGAGGAAGAGGAGGGCGCTCGACAGGGCCAGGCCGAAGGCGACGGAGACCGTGGCGAAGGGGCCGCCGGCCAGGGCGGGCCGGCGCGCGCCGGCGACGAGGCGGGAGAGAAGGTCGCCCTCCCCGCCGCCGTGGATCACGGCGACCAGGGGCTCCCCCGGGGCCTCGGCGAAGACGGGCCTGCCGCCCTCGAAGCGGAGGGGCCCAGCGGCCATGAGCCTCGTCCCCTCGGAGAGGACGCGCACGCGCCGCCAGGAGATCCGCTCCAGCCGCTCGCCGCTCCCCGCGCCCGCCTCCTCCTCGGGGCCGGGGGAGAGCACGTAGAGCGGCGAGCGCGACAGGTCCACCAGGGCGGAGACCTCCTTGCCGCGCAGCCAGACGCGGTCGTCGCCCTCCATCGCCTCGATACGGCCGTAGAGGCGGAAGGGGCCGCGCGCCTCGCCCCTGCCGCCATCTCCCGCGCCGCCCTCCCCGCGCGCGGCGGCGCGGCCCTCCGGCGCGGCTCCGGCCTGGCCCGCCGCGCCGGCTTGGCCTTCGAGGAGGGCGCGGGGCGGGACGGCGTCGCGGTAGCGGAGGAGGGGAGCCCGGGACAGGGCCTCGAGCCTGCGCCGGAACCGTCGCCAGGAGAGGCGGCGGGAGAGGACGGCCGCCTCGGGGAGGAGGAGGTAGAAGACCAGGGCGGCCGCGAGGACCGCGTAGAGCGGTATGAACAAGGCTTGCCCTTACTTGCGTGCCTAGGCTAGATTCACGATACCATGATAGAGCGCCTGACGGTAGGTCCCATCGGCGAGAACGCCTACGTCCTTCCGCTTGACGGCGGCGCGGGCCTGCCCCGCGAGGGCGGGCCTTGCGTCCTCGTCGACCCGGGCGACGAGGCGGAGCGCATCCTCGACTTCCTCGACTCCCGCCGCCTCGTCCCGAGCCTCGTCGTCGCGACCCACGGCCACCTGGACCACGTCGGCGCCCTTCCCTCCCTCATGGCCGCCTTCGCCGCCCGCGGCCGGGCCCTCCTCCTCGCCGTCCACCGCGCGGACGCCGCCTACTTCGGCGAGCGGGGCGAGGAGACGAACCGCCGCGTCTTCCAGGCCATCAGGGCCATGGGCTACTTCAAGAGCTACTGGAAAACCATGCCCGAGGCCGGCCTCCTCCTGGAGGACGGGGCCCTCCTCCCCGGCTCGACCTGGCGGGTCATCCACACGCCCGGCCACACCGCCGGCTCCATCTGCCTCTACGACGAGGCGCGGGGCGTCCTCGTCTCCGGCGACACCCTCTTCCGCGACGGCGTCGGCCGCACGGACGGCCCCGACTCGGATCCCGCCGCCCTCGAGGCCTCGCTCAAGGAGCGGCTCTTCCTCCTCCCCGTCGACACCAGGGTCTTCCCGGGCCACGGCGAGCCGACGACCATCGGCCGCGAGCGCGGCTGACCGGCCGGGCTCGGGCCCCTCGGCCCTTCGTTGAACAAGGGCGGCCTTTTCAGGCATACTCGCCCCGTATGAGAAAGCAAGCCCTGCCCGCGGCCCTGGCCGCCTTCCTCCTCCTCTCCTGCGCCAAGGAAGCCCCCGCGGAGGACGCCCGCACCGAATTCGTCCTCGGCACCGTCTGCTCCCTCCGCCTCGTGTCGGGCGGCGACGCGAAGACCGTGGACGCCGTCTTCGCCCGCCTCCGCGGGATCGAGGACAGGATGAGCGCGAACAAGGAGGGCACGGAGATCGCGGCGGTCAACGCCGCGGCCGGCCTCGCCCCGGTCCGCGTCTCCGCCGACACCTTCTACGTGGTCAAGAAGGGCCTCGAGTACGCCCGGCTCACCGGGGGCGCCTTCGACCCGACGGTCGGCCCCCTCGTCAAGCTCTGGGGGATCGGCACGGACGCGGCCCGCCTCCCCTCTCCCGCGGAGATCAAGGCCGCGACGCGGCTCATCGACTACCGGAAGGTCGGCCTCGACGAGGCCGCCTCCACGGTCTTCCTGGCCGAGAAGGGCATGCGCCTCGACCTGGGCGCGATCGCGAAGGGCTACGCCGCCGACGAGGCCAAGCGCGTCCTCGCCGAGCGCAAGGTGAAGGCGGCCATCATCGACCTCGGAGGCAACGTCTTCGCCTACGGCCAGAAGAAGGACGGCAGCCCCTGGCGCATCGGCGTCCAGGACCCCGCCTCCGACCGCGGCGACTACATCGGCATCGCGACCTGCAAGGACGAGACCGTCGTGACCTCCGGCGTCTACGAGCGCTACTTCGAGGAGGGCGGGAAGCGCTACCACCACATCCTCGACACCAGGACGGGCTACCCCGTGGAGAACGGCCTCGTCTCCGTCTCCATAATCTCCTCGTCGAGCATCGACGCGGACGGCCTGTCCACCTCCCTCTTCGCCCTGGGTCGGGAGGCGGGCTTGAGGCTCGCGGCTACACTCCCGGGCGTGGAGGTCGTGATGATCGACGCGGAGCGCCGCGTCTGGCTCACGCCCGGCGCGACCAAGGTCTTCAGGATCACGAGCGGGAACTACAGGCTGGCCGAATAGCTCAGCCTCGCGCGGACAGGTCCTCCCGTTCCGCGAGCTTGAGCCTGAGGAAGGCCCAGGGCGCTCCCAGGGCCACCCAGGCGCCCAGAAGGCCGTAGCGCAGGAAGCGGAAGAGGGCGTAGAGCTCCGAGCCCTTGCCGGGGAAGACGGCCTTGAGGCCCAGGTAGAGGACGGCGGCGCCGGCCATCCCGAACACGAAGCGCAGGGCCCGCTTGCCCAGGGGGCCCCCGGCGGAGAAGGGCGCCAGGCGGCCGGCGTAGACCAGCCCGATGCCCATCCCGAAGAAGCCGCCCGCGATGGAGGTGTCGCGCATCTCCAGGGCGTTCATCGCGAAGGCCAGGCCCGCGACCAGGGCCACCTTGGCCCGTACGTCCAGGCGGTCCAGGGCACGCTCCGCGCGGTGCCCCGCCAGGGCGTAGGCGCCCAGGAAGAGGCCGCCCAGGGCCCAGCCCGCGAAGACGTCGGTGGGGAAGTGGACGCCCAGGTAGATCCTCGAGAAGCCGATGAGGAGGGGCAGGGCCAGCGCGAGGACGAGGCCCCAGGGCCGGCGGACCTGCGGAGCGGCGAGGCCCCAGAACACGGCGGAATTCTGGGAATGGCCGGAGGGCAGGCCGTGGCTCGACTCCCTCGCCATGCCGACCGAAGGGTCCAGGTCGTAGGGCCTGGGCTGGGCGAAGAGGTCCTTGAGCCAGAGGTTCAGGAAGGCGGAGGCGAGGAAGACGACCCCGAGCCTCTGCCCCTTCCTCCGGTCGACGCACCAATAGACGACGGGCAGCACGGCCAGGTAGAACCACTCGGAGCCCAGGGCCGTGAGCCCCTTCATCGCGATCGTGAGGGCGGGGCTGGCGTGGCGCTGGACGGCGCGGATCAGCTCCACGCCCCAGGAGAGGATGCTTTCCATGCGGCCTACTCTACCGCCTCCGGGAAGGCCCGCGCAAGCTCGGCCTCGAAAGCGTCGGCGGGCAGGGGCCGCGAGAAGAGGAAGCCCTGGAACTCGTCGCAGGAGGCGGACTTGAGCCACTCGAACTGCGCCTCCGTCTCCACCCCCTCCGCGACCGTCGCGAAGCCCAGGCGGTGGGCCAGGTCGATGACGGCGCGCACGATGGTCGGGGCGCGGCCCTCCTCCGGCAGGTGGTCCACGAACTGCTTGGGGATCTTGACCGAGTCCACGGGATAGTCCTTGAGGCGGGCTATCGCGCTGGCGCCGGTCCCGAAGTCGTCGATGGCCAGGCGGAGGCCCAGGGCCTTGAGCTCGGCCAGGCGCAGGGCGGCCTGCCCCTCCATGGAGGCCAGGCCCGTCTCCGTGACCTCGAGCTCCAGGAGGCGGGGGGCAAGGCCGGTCTCCGCCAGGATGGCGCGGATCTCCGCCGGGAAGCCCGGGTCGGCCAGCTGGAGGGGCGAGACGTTGACCGCCATCACCAGGCCGCGGCCCGACGCGCGCTCCACGGCCGCGGCCCGGAGGCAGGACAGCCTGAGCATGCGCAGGCCCAGCCTCCCGATCGCGCCCTGGCGCTCGGCGGCCGGGATGAAGTCGCTCGGCATCCTCGTCGGGCCGTCGTCGCGGGGCCAGCGGGCCAGGGCCTCGGCGCCGACGATCCTCCTGCCCGCGTCCACCTTCGGCTGGAACCAGGGGACGAGCAGGCCCTCCTCCACCGCGGCCTCCAGCTCGCGGCCGTAGCGGATCCGCGCGATCAGGCCGGCGTGGAGGTGGGCGTCGAAGAGGCGGTAGGAGCCCGGCCCCGACTCCTCGGCCAGGCGGAGGGCGGCCCGCGCCGCCTCCAGGAGGGCCTCGGGCCCGGCGCCGTCGTGCGGGTAGAAGGCCAGGCCGACGCTCGCGCTGAGGGACATCCCGGCGCCCGCCGCGGCCATCGCCGGCCCCGCGGCCCCGGCTGGTCCCGCGCCCGCGCCATCGGTCGCCGCCGCGGTCGCCGCGCCCTCGGCGCGGAAGGGCCGCGCAAAGGAGCCCTTCGCCTTCCTGATGAGCTCGCCCGCGTCCCCCGAATCGTTGAGGTTCTCGCAGAGGACGAAGAGGTGGGTCTCGTCGAAGCGGGCGACCAGGTCGTCCTCGCGGAAGGACTCCTTGAGGGCGAGGGCGGCCTCGGCCAGGGCCGCCTCCGAGGCGGCGTGTCCGTACTCGTCGTAGAGCCTGCCCGGTTCGTCGACGCCGACCGCCAGCACCGCCAGGAGGCGCTTGCGCCGCTCCGCGGAGCGGGCCGCGCGCCCGAGCTCGTAGAGGAAGCGCTCGCGGTTCGGGAGCCCCGTGCGGCCGTCGTGGTCCCGGTAGAACTCCGCGAGCCTCTCGGCCCCCCGTCGCTCCTCGGCCTCGCGCTCCAGGGCCGCCTTGCCCTCGGCGAGCTCCGCCCTGAGCCTCTCGCCCGCCTCCAGGGCCTTCCTCAGGGAGCGCACCAGGGAGGCCGCGGCCAGGCCGGCGACCAGGGCGAGGGTGACGGTGTTGAGGGCCAGGATGGCGAGGTAGCTCCCGGCGGCGGACCAGCGGAGGAGGCCCCGGACCGCGGCCAGGCCCAGGCCCCCGAAGGAGAGGGAGACGATGCCCGCCAGCGCGAGGCCGCCCCTGGCGCCGAAGAGGATGGCGGCCAGGACGACGGCGGAGCAGAACCAGGACTCGCCCGCCCCGGCGGGGCCCCGGTAGGCGTAGAGGAAGAAGCCCTGCGCGAAGGCCAGGAGGACTATCCCGTAGGAGGAGAACCTCCTCCTGCCCCGGTCCAGGACGGCCAGGCAGAGGAGGCCGAAGTAGGCGACAAGGTCGGCGGCGAAAAGCGCATAACGCGCCGTGGCCCAGGCGTCGGCCAGGCTGGGCACCAGGAGGACCAGGCCCAGTCCCAGGCTCGCGAGCACGAGGAGGCGGGCCACGCGGGCGCGGAAGGGCCCCAGCCTGTCGCCGCCCGCCGGGGGCGCGGCCTCGTCCCCGTCCTTGCCCGGCCCCGGCCCGGCAAGGGCGGTCTCATCCTCGCTCATCTCTCTCCTCGCCGGAAAATCCGCGCACGTCCCCAGCTTAGGCCAAAACAAGGCGCTTGCAAAGCCGAAAAAGCGTCGCCGCCGGGCCCGCTCCCGCCGCGTCCTTGACGCCGGAGGCCGGCCGGTGTAGAAACAATGGCCCAGTTTTGGCCGGCGTGGCGGAATGGCAGACGCGGCGGACTCAAAATCCGCTGTCAGCGATGGCATGAGGGTTCGAGTCCCTCCGCCGGCACATTGGAAGACCTCGAATGCAGGCCCGGCTGCGCCGCCTGTTGCGTGGCCATCTCGATATCCTCTCCCCTTCCCGGCCTTCCGGCCGGGAAGCCGGCCGGCCTCCCCTGCCCCTTCCTCGACGAAAGCCTCCGCTGCGCCCTCTACGGCCGCCCCGAAAGGCCCGCCGTCTGCGCCTCCCTCAAGCCCCTTCCCGAGATGTGCGGCTCCTCCCGCGAGGAGGCGATGGCCTACCTCTCCGAGCTCGAGCGGCTCACCGCCCCGGAGGCTTCCGGCGACGGGGAAAAGGCCTGAAGCGGGGCGAGCCGGATCGCCCCGCGCGGAAGCGTGGGCGCCGGCGCGGGGCCGGCGCCCCATGCCGCCCTACTTCCCGGCCTTCGCGAAAGCCGCGGCGGACTTGCCCGCGTCCAGGCCGAAGACGATGGCGGGCGCGACGCCGGTGCCGCCCGCGTAGCCGCGGCCGCCCCACTGGCTCGTGCCCATGGCCTCGCCGGCGGCGTAGAGGCCGGCGACCGGCTTCCCGTCCTTGCCCAGGGCGCGCAGGGAGCCGTCCACCCTGACGCCGCCCTGGGTCATGAAGATCGTGCCGTAGCAGAGGACGCCGTAGTAGGGCCCCTTCTCGAAGGGCAGGCCCGTGGTCTTGCCGAAGTAGTCGGCCTGGCCCTGGGCGCTCGCGGCGCTCACGCCGTCGATCGTCGCCTTGAGGCCCTTCGCATCCACGCCGAAGGCCTTCGCGAGCTCCTCGGCCGTGTCCGCCTTCTTCACCGCGTAGCCCTGGGCCAGGCGGGCGTCGAAGTCGCGGATGGGGGTCTTCCCGCCGTTCCTGTCCAGGATGCCCTGGTCGAAGACGATGAGGATCTTCCCGCCCTCGAGCTTGTCGATGGCCGTCTCGCGCGGGTCCTCGTCGCCGTCGTCCTCGTTGACGAAGCGCTTGCCGTCGGATCCGACCCAGATCTCGCCCTTCCAGCGGTCGGCGAAGCCCGAGGTGAGGTCGCCGAAGCCCAGGGCGTAATGGTCGGCCGCCTTGGGCATGCCGCCGAAGTAGCCGACCACGTAGTCCATGTTGACGAGCTCGGCGCCGGCGGCGGCGGCCATCTCGATGCCCTCGCCCGTCGCCCAGGGAGGGGTGACCGTCCGGTACTCGGCGTAGCGGGGGCTGTACTTCTGGATCATCGCGCGGTTCGAGCCGTAGCCGCCCGTCGCCAGGACGACGGCCTTGGCGCGGTAGATCCGCTCGCCCTCGGGACCCGCGGCCTTGACGCCGACGACCCTGCCCTTCTCGGAGACGAGGGCCGTGACCTTGGTGGAGACGAGGGCCGCAAGGCGCTCGCCGTACTTGGCCTTGGCCTGCTCGGCCAGGACGCGGACATACTCGTTCGCGCTGTTCTTGGCCGGGGTCATCGTCCTCGCCACGGAGTAGGGGCTGTGGACGGGGTCGATCACGGGGCCCGCGGGGTTCGGGTTGATCCCCTTGTCGACGAACCACTCCCAGACGCCCGCCGCCTCCTCCGCGAATTTGCGCAGGAGGGCCTGGTCGGCCTTGCCGTGGCCGATGCGGTTGATGTCGTCGATGTGGGCCTGGACGGAGTCCTCGATGCCCTTCTCCTTCTGGATTCTCGTGCCCGCGGCGCTGAAGGTGCCCGTCGAGGTGAGGGAAGTCCCCCCGAGCCTGTCGTTCTTCTCGAGGAGGAGGACGCGGGCCCCTCCCTCCAGGGCGCCGTAGACGGCGCCGTGCCCGGCGAGTCCCGAGCCGACGACGATCACGTCGGCGTCGTAGGCGGGCTTCGAGCCGCCGGGTCCGCCGGCGCAGGAGCAAAGCAGGGCGGCGGCCAGGATGGCGAGGCCCTTGGAAATCTTGTGCATGGTTTCCTCCGCCTCCATTTCGTCCCTTTTGTATAGTTTTGTCAAGATAGATTTACGTTGATATTTAATATCGCCCAACCTATCCTCCGCGATGCCGCGGAGCTATATTTCCAGGATGCGTAAACAAAAGAGTCTCGACGTCATGTCGAGCGCCGCGGAGACCGCGGGCGCCGGCGCCTCTGGCGCGGCTGGCCCGGATCGCGCGGATGCGGCGCCCGCCGGGGCCGCGGCCAGCGTTTCCAAAGGTTCGGGAGCCCTCCCCGGGAGGCTCTGGAATCGCGATTTCACCCTGCTCTGGCAGGGCCAGTTCGTGAGCTCCCTCGGCAAGCAGGCCTTCGGCCTCGCCGCCGTCCTCTGGCTCAAGGAGGCCACGGGCTCGGGCACGATCATGGGCTTCGTGATGATGGCGGCGACCCTGCCCGCCGTCCTCCTCGGCCCCGTCGCCGGCGTCGCGGTCGACCGCTTCGACCGGCGGAAGATCATCGCCTACACGGACCTCGCGGGAGGCCTTTTCGTCCTCCTGGCGGCCCTCCTCTTCCTCCTCCGCCCGGAGGCCACGGGCCTCCTCATCGCGACGGTCTTCGCGGTGACCCTCGCGACGGGCCTCCTCGACACCTTCTCCCAGCCCTCCATCGGCGCGAGCCTGCCCGACCTCGTGCCCAAGGAGAGGCTCGAGGCGGCGAACGGCCTCAACATGGCGGGCGTCCAGCTCGCGGTCTTCGGCGCCCAGGGCTCCTCGGGCATCCTCTACGCCCTCCTGGGCGCGCCCCTCCTCGTCCTCTGGAACGCGGCCACCTACCTCTACGCGGGCTTCACGGAGCTCTTCATCCGCGTCCCGAAAAGCGCCGCGAAGGACGCCGAGAGGGAGGCGCGGCTCGCCGCCCTCCACCCCTTCCACCGCTTCAGGCTCGAGCTGGGCGAGGGCCTTTCCTTCCTCCGCGGCCACCGCGGGATGCGGACCCTCATCGTCGTCTTCGCCCTCCTCAACTTCTTCATCAGCCCCGTCCTCGTCGTCCTTCCCTTCTTCGCGCAGGACTTCCTCGGGCTCGGCCCGGCCTGGTACGGCTACCTCATGGCCTCCTACGGCCTCGGCTCGCTCTTCGGCTACCTGGCCGCGGGGGCCCTGCCCTTCCGCGGAAAGGCCCGCGAGCTCGCGGTCAACGGCTGCCTCCTGGCCCAGTCCCTCCTCATGGTCCTCTGCGTCTTCTGGAAGGCGCCCGCGGCGGAGCTCGTCCTCTTCGTCCTCATAGGCCTCTCGGGCGGCGTCCTCAACGTCAACGCGATCAGCGCCATCCAGCTCGCGACGCCGCCGGAATTCCGCGGCCGCGTCCAGGCCCTCGTGATGACGGCCTGCGCGGGCGCGATGCCCCTGGGCATGGCCGTCTCCGGCCTCCTCTTCGACCTCTCGGGAAAGAACGTGGCCCTGATGTTCGGGGCGAGCGCGGCCCTCACCCTCCTCGCGACCCTGGGCGCCCTCGCGGTGAAGGACTACCGCGGCTTCCTGGCCGGGGCGGAGGACGCCTCGCAGGTCGCTCCGCCCGCGGGCGGAGCGCCGACCGCGGGCGCCTGAGGCTGGAGGTCCGGCGTCGATTAGCCGGCCGCCGGGCTCGCGCTGGGCGCGCGCGGGCGGCGGGGCCAGCGGCCTGCGCCGCCGCCGCAGGGGGA
>ERZ795054.2427-NODE-2427-length-15738-cov-3.907607_pt1 | contig 15738 bp, 17 predicted proteins | sample MGYA00375138_ERZ795054 | MGnify/ENA primary metagenome ERZ795054 (study PRJEB30183, sample SAMN05720215) | anaerobic digester metagenome | isolation source: active sludge of municipal wastewater-treating anaerobic digesters | place: USA | collected 2014-12-23 ... | reverse complement strand
TGAAACCATCGCGGGCGGTGGTTTGGGAAAGAAGGTTATAATAAGTTTCGATATGTTTTTTGAGGGTATCTGTAGGGCAGGAAGCGGCGTCATAACGTTCGATGGTGACGCCGTGTTTTTGGGCAACTTTAATATTATAGCGTCCTTTTGGCTTCATTTGGGCTAAAAGCTGTTCCTGTGAAAGAGTGAGGTCGAGGATGAGAGTGCTTTCCGGCTGATAATGGGCATGGGCTGGGAGTAATTTAAAACCGGCCTGTGCCGCTGCCTGCTGAAAAAGTTGTTGGGCCGTGGAGATGGCCTGAGGAGCTGGTTTTAAACCGCCTGCAGAGGAAAAAGCGTGATCGGTGATGTCGGCGTCAAAGCGGAAAAAGACGGCATTTTGCTTTTTGGCGAGATTGGCTACCTGCCTGAAAGTGTTTGCAAGAGCGGCGGTAACAGCTAGTGGATCTGCGGATAAATCGACTAACGGGCCGCGAGGCATGTAAAGCCAACATTTGTTGTGGGGCAAGCGCTGGCGAATGACCAGCTCCGGGAGCTGGCCGGCTCCCGGAGCTGCGAGGTTAGGAACGGTACGGTTAAAAGATTTGGACTGAAACTCTCCCCACTGAACTGTCTGATGGATATTTTTGAGCATTGTTTGTTCTTGCAATCGTTATTTGCGCCAACAGATTACCCTATTTTGAATTTTAATAAACTTTACCGAATGCCTTAAATGTGGTATTATTTATAGATTATTTGAAGCTTCTATGCCAATGCTATCAAAAGCAAAATTCACATTGGAGGAACTGATAACCCTGATCAGGAAATCGAGGGCCATGCAGTCTTTTACGGAGGCAGAAAAAAGACTGATGATTGAGCAAGCGCGTGATCCTGAATCGGACAGGGCACAGCAGCTTTATAAAGCGCTTATACAGGAACAGCAGAACTATCAGATGATTGAGAAAGATTATATTAAAAATACGAATGGAATAATGGCCAATTTTGAAAATGAAGTGATGGATATGAAAGCAAAAGCAATGAGAACCGAGAGGGAAAAGGCTGAATCAAGTGTTGAAAAGAAAGAAAAGGAAGCCGCCCAAAACATTTTAAAATCATTAATGTAAATTTTATGGGAGGAGAAAAACCAACAATAAATCCCGACTTACAATTCACTGAAAGATTAATGCAGGATGCCCTGAAAGAGGCGAAATCCGAAGAAGAGTTTGGCAAAAAAATTGACGAAATTGTGCGGAGCGTAAAGGAAAGATACAGGGATTCAAATCCAAAGCTGATTGAAGATGTGGAAATTGCGGCTGAAAGGGTGAAAAAACTGATCCACGAGGAGATGGTTTTTACGTTACAAAGGACTGATGTAGTTAAAAAACAAACCGCAGTGAAAGTGAGGCGGATATTTTTACCCGGGACAGCGGAACCATCGGTTGAAACCAGGGAAGGCAAGACAAGGAAGTCTCTTGCTGAAATAGACCGACGAATGCAATATCTTCCCGACCTGGAAGATCTTAATAATCTAAAAGCACAGCAACTTTTGAACAAGATTCAACTTGAACGAAAGGCGATTGCGGATGATTTGAGCAGGAATGTACCAATTGTATTTTTAGAACAAAGAATTAAAGCTTTATTTGCCTTGTTTCCGCCGGATAACAAAACGGCAGAGGCCGGAATACTTATTGCGGCCAGGAATAAAAACAGGGAAGAAAAACGAAATGAAGAAGAAAGGCAAAAAGAGCGAACTGAATTGGCACGGCTATCACGGGAGTTAGTGAATAAAGTGCTTGATCCAAGATCTAACCCATCCGATCTGCAGGTGGCGCTGGATGGGCTTTCCGGCCAATTAAAGAAAAGTTATCTGCTTTTTAACGAAAATACCAGGTGGGAATACAAAGATATGATCGGTGATGTTCCGGTTCAATTTGTCGCTTTTGAAGATAAAGGTAAAGTGGCAATAACTTTATTCTGCTACTCGTCAGCCAGCGGCCCGCATGTGGAATATGCGGAGGGTAAACCTATTGATAATAATGTAAGTAAGCGCTTTATTCGTGATCTGCGGCAGGCTAATGAAGCCAATCCGAATCGAGGCAGAACGGCTTAGAAATTGGCTTTAAATCGACAAATCTTGACTTTTTATATATAAGTGTTACAATTGACTCCTTTTGGGTTAATTGACGTCTTTTTATGCCTAAATTGCTCGATTCTTTGGCTTTGTCACTGGCTCTATCTGCAACCGCCTGCGGAGCCGCGAACGGGGTTAAAGGTTCTTTGAGGCATGACGAATTAAATGCACAAAAAGCCCATTTTGTGGCCACAAATGAGATTATGCCCGACGGGTATGACTGTCGCCCGATTCAGGAAAAGACGAAAAGGAATGTCTGGGCATGCTGCCTTACGATTGCGCCTTTTAAGGATTGCCAAAATATGCCGCTCCATGAGGTTAGGAACTTTACTCAAGCTAATACAACCCCTATAAATGGCTCCAGGGTCGCTAATTATAGGCCTTTTAAGGATTATATCCCGGCAGAAACCTATCTGGATTATCTGGTTAAACTGGCTGGAAACGCGGAAGGTCTGGCAAAAGCCATGTCCAGTTTTTTGCACTATGAGGATGTTAGTGATGATCGCCTGCTACCAGCCGTGGAGATAATGGCAGAGGGTGGCGGAGACTGTGATAATCAGGCGAATCTGTTTGTCGAATTGTTAAAAAAACTGGGCAAGCATACCGGGCATGATTATAAAGCCAGGATTATTGGGATGGCGGAAAGTAAGCATGCCGTAGCTATATTTTTAGATACTGACAATATCTGGAAAAGCTTTGACCAAAGGCTCCCATTTAACCAAATTGGAACCAGCAATTCGCCACTAGATCTGCTAAAGGCTTCGCAGGAGTTTGGGAAATCTAAAGCAAAAGAACATAGTTTTTTTGAGAGGAGTCCATTGACTAGAAACGCCGGGAAAGGCGCAAGAATGGACGTTTATATTGATCCAAATACACTTTTGCCAAACGGCGGGGAATTAGCGATTACCCCGGAAATTTACTATCAGGAGAGGATGAGTCCGGATGATTTTATGGCGGGAAAGGAATGGCGTAAATTCGCACTAACACATGTTCATTTTAAAAACGGCGTTGAAGTTTATTACAATCACGGAGTTTTGACACAGGTTTCAGACAGGGAAAAAACCAGTTTTTATAAAAATAATGTTGTCATCCAAATCCAGTATGAAGGAGGATCTCCAGTTAAACGGGAAGATTTTAATGATAACGGAATTTTAATCAGAAGAGCTTATAGAAGCGGTATTGAGGAGGTATATGAAAACGGGGTTTTATACCAAAAGATATATGAAAAAGGCCTAATTGATTTTGAAGTATTTTTTAGGTCCGGAGGAATAAGGCAACGCAGCTACAGAGATGGAAGAGTGGAATTATTTGATGAATCAGGGCGCCGAAAAAGAAAGTGATTGTTTGAGTAACTTTGGTGTGCTTTATTGAGTTTTTGCCTTAAATGTGATATATTATTATGATTATTTCATAAATAATTTTTATGTTACAAAAATTACTTTTTACACAAAATTGCCGGGCAAGAAAAATATCTTGGCGTTAAACGTCTGGTATTTGAAACTGTTAATACTCCGGGTGAACGCTATGTTGAGCCAAATAAGCCCAAAGAAGGGCCGGCGAAGGAAGAGAAACAGCTGAAGATGTAAAAGCACAATATAAGAAAAACTTTTACATGGCCGAGCAGTATCTGCAGGATTTACAAAAAATGCTGAATAATCAAAAGCCTACAGCTCCTGAGGCTGATGATCCGGTTGAAAAAGAGATGCGCCAAATGGGACAAAATATTGCCTTTGAAAATTTCAAGGTTATTAGGCAAAAAAAAGATCCTCAATTGGAGAAACAATATTTAGAAAAAATTTCCAATGCTAAAATTGTAATGTCCCGGTTACCAAAACCGATTGCTGTATATGCGACACCTGACTTGCAGGCAGCTCAAATAGATATTCAAAACCTTTTGGCTATTGGAAGGCGTTTTCCAGGTGAAGAACCTGCAAAACCAGCTGACACAGCAGTGGCAAGAAGAGCGCCGGCAGCACCAGCGCCCCAGCCTAGGACGGCAAGACCAGCGCCAGTGGCAGCCGCGCCAGTTCCTACAGTAGGCCTGGGTGCCGTTGGCATCGTCAGAGGACCGGAGGTGCCAAGGGAAGAAGTCAAACCAGCAGACGCACTGGATGCTTACGGAAAAGAACAACTTCGTAATGCTACAAACAATCCTGATAAGCCGACCAGGTTTGCTGATATTACAGAAGAAAACGTTAATACACGTACTTTTGCCGGCATGCCCCGGGTTGCTCCAAATTCTCCCGAATATGCAAGAATCAAACAATTAACCCTGAATACTGTTGGAGAAGCCGCTCTTGGCCACTATCTGATCAGTAATAATAATAGTGTTTATTATATCAAGAAGGGCAGCGGTATATTTGATGTGCGTAAAGTGGCTTAAACAATAACGAAATAATATAAATGGATTCATCAGAGAAAATAAAAGATCCGGAATTAAAAAGACTGGTTGAAAATTCACCGGCTATTGCCGGCCTGAATGGTGATGAAAAAGAAAATGTGATTAACCATCTGGCAGGGCTTTCCGGTGAAGATGTTGATAAAGCCAAGGATTATCTGTGGAAAGAGATCAGCAGGGTGAATGTTCCGGTAAAGCCGGAGGATTCTGCGGCTTCACTGGATGAGCTTACTAACAGCCTTAAAGTGCTGGATAGAATCCAAAAGGATTTTAAGAATATGGAACTGTCTTCCAACCAGAAATATGATGAACAGGAATCAGCCGAAAAGGCTGAAGAGGTATTGGGGGAAATAAATAAAATTGAAAAGCCGGCGGCAGAGGGAAAAAAGAAAAAGCACTCAATTAAGGTTCCTGCGCTAATCACGCTTGTGGTGGTACTGATTATTGCCGGAGTGGTTATTTATAAGTTTTACATAAATCCCTGATTTTGTACTCTAAAAGACTTAAAAAGCGCGCTTCGGAATGAAGCGCGCTTTTAATTTATCGGGTTTTAGTCTAATTGCGGCGGTTTTGTAAGTGTATTTTACCGCTATGCCACAATTTTTAGTTCATCTTTTTGCGGATGAATGCCGGAATATCGAGTTCGTTTTCGCTGAATTTTACCGGCTGATTGTTGCTCTGGCTGTTTGAGCTGTTGGATGTGGCACTGATAACTGATGGGCCTCCGAGTGTGTTATTGAGGGACATGTGAGTGCGCATCATGGTTGGCCTTTCGCGCAGGGTGTCATCAAAGCCTGTGGCTACAACGGTAATCTTTACTTCACCGGTATAAGAATCGTTGATAACGGCGCCAAAGATAATGTTGGCTTCAGGATCAGCGGCTTCGGTAATAATGCGGGCGGCTTCATCGACTTCGAACATGCTTAAGTCATTGCCACCAGTAATGTTGAAGAGAACACCCTTGGCTCCATCAATGGAAAGTTCAAGTAATGGTGATTCAATGGCGGCCTTGGCAGCTTCGACGGCGCGATTTTCACCGCTGCCGTAACCGATACCCATGAGGGCTGAACCGGCGTTTTCCATGACGGTCTTAACATCGGCAAAGTCGACGTTGATCATGCCATGAACGGTGATAAGGTCGGCAATGCCCTGAACACCCTGGCGAAGGACATCATCCACAACAGTGAAGGCTTCGGTAATAGGTGTCTTTTTGTCGATAATAGAAAGGATTTTGTCGTTTGGAATGGTAATAAGAGTATCCACTTTGTTGCGCAGGTTTTCGAGACCTTCTTCGGCCTGCTGGCGGCGTCTGTGACCTTCAAAGCTGAACGGTTTGGTAACAACGGCAACAGTGAGAATGCCCATCTCTTTGGCAATTTCGGCAATGACAGGGGCGCCTCCGGTACCGGTTCCTCCACCCATACCACCGGTGATGAAGACCATGTCGGCTCCTTCAATGGCCTGGCGAATTTCTTCGGCGCTTTCTTCGGCTGCCTGACGGCCAATATCGGGGTTGCTGCCTGCACCAAGTCCACGGGTTGTAGCCTTGCCAATGTTGATTTTGGTCGGGGCTTCATTATGGTACAAAGCCTGTGCATCGGTGTTAACTGCAATGAACTCAATGCCTTTAAGATTGGCCTTGATCATGCGGTTTAAAGCGTTACAACCACCTCCACCAACGCCGATAACCTTGATTAAAGCAACCGGAGTAATGTCTGGAGTGATTTCCTGTGTGCGCTTGTTACCAAGTTGAGCTGCCGAAAACAGGTTTCTTAAGGCGTCTTTTTGTTGTGGAGTTGCCATAGAGTGCTATTACAAATAAAAAATTAGAATGGTTTAAAGCGGAGTCTAATTTTTACCTATTGTTTGATAATTTGTCAATAATATTTTTTAGGGAATCTTTCGGAGAGCCATCACGGAAAAAGGTTCTTAACCCAGTCACCCAGACCACCCAAATGTTTCTTTATATTAAGCCCTTTTAACGAGAAACCATAAGAGCGTCCTTCGAGACGGGAGCCCCATAAAATCAGACCGATGGCGGTGGCGTAGGCGGGGTCATCGATTTTATCGACGACGCCGTCGAAATTTTGCGGAAAGCCGATTTGGACCGGCAGATTAAGCGTTTCGCGGGCGAGATCGATGGTGCCGGGCATTTTGACGGCGGCGCCGGTTAAAACTACGCCTGCGGGCAGCATGCCGTCGCGGTGGATTTTGGCCAGTTCATCTTTAACTAAAACAAAAATCTCATGGTACCTTGCCTGGATGATTTCGGCCATGAGCTTTTTGCTTACTTTTTGCGTGTCGATTTTACTTACCAGTGAAAGATCAATAATTTCACGGTCGTTTACGTCCTGAGGATTGCAAGTGCCATATTCGATTTTGATCTTTTCGGCGGTATCAATGGAAGTGCGAAGACCAATGGCGATATCGTTGGTGACATTTTCGCCGCCAACAGGAAGGACTGCCGTGTGGAGAGTAGTGCCTTCTTCAAAAACGCTGACGCTGGTGCCGCCGCAGCCGATATCGATCACAACAACACCAAGTTCTTTTTGGCGCTTGCTTAAAACGGCTTCGGCACTGGCCAGGCAGGAAGGAATGATGTCATCAATGTCTACGCCGGCCTGAAGCACACACTTTTCGATGTTCTTTACGCTTGGAATAAGGCCGGTGATGATATGGGCATCAACTTCAAGACGGATGCCCGTCATGCCAACCGGATACTTAATGCCTTTTTGTTCATCAACAGTGAAAGATTTGGGAATAATGCGCAAAATGCGCCTGTTGCTGGCGATGGAAACGGCCTGCGCGGCTTCCAGCACACGATCAACATCGTCTTCGGTAATTTCGTTACCGGCATGGGAAACAGCAATAACTCCTTTGGAATTAATGGATTCAATGTGGTTTCCGCCGATGCCAAGAAATACATGGTTAATTGGTTCACCAGCCATTCTTTCGGCATCTTCCAGGGAAGATGAAACACTGTTTATGGTCTCTTCAACATCGATGACGGCACCCTTGCGGAGGCCTGTGGATGGGGCAATCCCCACTCCGATAATGTTTGGTACCTGTGTCTTTTCCTCGAGTGTCCCTACAACTGTCCTGATCTTGGAACTGCCGATGTCTAAGCTGGCTATAACACGTGCTTTTGACATTTAATTAGTGATTATGAGCACAAAGAATATAGTACAGGGAGGCCTTTTTGGCAACAAATAAAAGGATCCTGTGATTATAAATATTAATAAGCTTTTTCAACCTGCCCAAGAAGATCAAAGCCAATTTCATAGAGCTTGAAACCGACCTCTTTGACCTGTTTTTTGGTGTAGGTGGCTTTAATCATCCTGACTATTTCCATGGTGTCAATTGGCTGATTGGAGGCTATCAAGGCTTCCAGTTTACGTTTTTGCGGAGAGTCAGGCGCGCGTTTGATGGCGTAGAAAACAATCAGGCGGTTTACCAGTTCGTAACCCGGGCCGTCGCTATGATGGGCGTATTTCATGAAGGAATAATAACTATCGTCATTGGAATTGAAGAGCTCGCTACCTACAGCGCAGAGTTCATGAAAATTAATAGGATGATAAAAACCGGCAATGGGGAAATGGGTTTTTTCATCAAGAACCATATCAAGGTTGACGTTGACTCTGGCTTTGGCATCATTAATTTTTCCGGCTTTGGGGAATTTCTTCCCAAGATAAGCGTGGGTAGCTTCGTGGATTTTGGTATCACGGATATATTCTGCACGGAACTTTTGTGAATCGAAATTTGAAGGGAGCAGGTTAAATTGTTTCATCTGCTCCTGTCCCGAAGATAAAATCTGTTCAATCTCATTGCGGTTAACAGTGGCTGCATCAATATCGGAATCGTAGATGCCGGATACGCCTTTTTCCGATGAGCTGGCGATGGTGAGAACAGGTAATTCCATCGATCCGGATTTATCTTTGACGGAAAAGGTTTCGTTGGCTTCAACAGGCTGCATGCTCAATGTCATAAGGGCCCTGCCGTCATTGGAAAGAATTTTTTCTGCCCGAAAATATTGGCCAATCTGGATCAGGATTTTTTCAATGATGCGGGCATGGAACTGAAAATTATCCTCATCGGCTTTGCGTTGTTCCGCTGCGGCAAAAGGGGCCAGCACTTTATCCTGCTGGATATGCCTGTAAATATTTTCGATCATAATAGTTATCTCTTTTTCCCTGTCGTTGCTGCCGTAATTCATGTACTGCTGAGTGCTTCTGATTTCGTTTGCAACATAATCATTGAGCTTTTGAGCTGATGCTGAAAGCTGGTCTTTTGAATATGGATAGTTGGCGGGAAGCGGAAAGGAATAAGAAACTTTGCCTGTTTCAACCTGCGGCATAATTGAAAAATCGAGTTTGTCAGCAGTATTCCGGGCTTCCGGAGAATTGGAGGATGCAGCGCTTTCGGCAGTTTGGGGGCCATTGGCCTTTTTTTGCGGTAACACGGCAGCCGGTGAACCGTTAACTGGTTCGGCTTTCTGAGGACTGGAATCAACGCACATGCCGGCAAGAGCAGCGATGGAAAGAATTAACGGGGCGAGCCTGGAAGCAGGAGATTTGGCGCTTTTTAAGCGGGGATTTCCTTCATTGAGATTTGATTCTAAAGATTGATCCTGTTCAATGGTCATTTTGATATGGTTAAATTGATAACGTAAAGGTGTTTACCTTAACAGACTTTACTGATAATGTCAAGCCGGTCGGAAAATCTGATGGCAAAAAATGCCGAGGGCCGGAGTTTGGGGAGACAGAGCAGATGGCAGTAGTTGACGTGGCGGGAGGATGGCCCCGGCGGGAGATGGCCCTGGCAGAGGATGTCCCCGGCGGAAAATGGCTTAAAATAGGCTTTGCTGATTGCCTGATTCGGAATTGTCGGGGGCGGCAGGGATGACTTTTTTGAACTCTTCGATTTTAGGGATGAGAGTTTTAAACTCGAGTTCGGTAATCAGTTCCCTGAACTTTGGGTAATCGGCGGGGCCGATGTTTAAGTGTTCGAGATCGGTATCAACGGGGGTGTTCAGTAGAATGGTGGCTATCTTTTGGCTTAGGTATGCACTATCTTTCCCTTCTGTCAGTTTGCGGGTCTGGGCGGGAGTAAGTTCTTCAAGGTGCTTATAGAGGTTATCCAGAGTTTCATATTTCTGAAGAAATTCGGAAGCCTGTTTGGGGCCGATGCCGGGGACACCGGGAATGTTATCGGAAGTGTCGCCGCAAAGTGCTTTGTAGTCGATAATCTGGTCGGGACGGACGCCAATTTTTTCTTTAACGGAGTGGGGCGTGTAAACAAAAACATCGCTTACTCCTCTGATTGGAGCGATAACATTAGTTCTTTGGGTAACCAACTGGAGTGCGTCACGGTCACCAGTGAGGATAAGCGTTATCACTTCATGATGCTGTGTTTCGGTATGATGGGAAAGCGTTCCCAAAATATCGTCAGCTTCGTAGCCATCCTTTTCAAGCATGGCGATATGCAGTGTTTGAAGCACTTCCTTAAGGCGGGGGAGTTGAGGATAAAGGTCTTCGGGAGGCGCAGCACGGGTCGCCTTGTATTCAGTATACTCCTGATGACGGAAAGTTGGGGCAGCCCGATCCCAGGCTATGCCAACGTAATCCGGCTTCTCTTTTTTAAGTACATCCAGGAACATCTTAAGAAAGCCATAAATGGCGTTGGTTACTTCCCCTTTGGCAGTTTTGAAGGGAGGAAGCGAATGATAGGCACGATGGAGAATGGCGTTGCCATCAATAAGAAGTAGTTTTTTCATTAGCAAAAACAATATTTCGGCCTCGATTTTAAAGGAAAAAACTGATATAATAAATAGATTAAAAATTACCAGTTCCTGCAAAGGAATTCCCGCATGAAAAAAACTGATGATTTCCAAAAAATAAAAGGGCTTAAAAAAGAGGAAAAAGAAGTGCTTTTTGAAAAGTGCTGGCCGGGAGAAAAAGCCGGCACGCCTTTGCTTTTAATTTATGATCCGACTGACCACAAAATGAAGGAGCTTCTTTTGAAGCTGATGGAGGGCTTGCCGGTGCTGCCGATCAAGGTGATTGTTGTTTCCAGTTCAGAGGCTCCAGACCTGATCAAACATCCTTCAGGGAAAATTTCATGGGTCAGCCGTGAGGACGGGCGCAATGATCCGCTTATTGATAAGTACCTTGCCGCATCCGATATGGCGCTGCTTTTTGAAGAACATCATAATGATATTGAGAAAGTTTTGAAAAAAGGAGTGGTGGTTATCGGCCACGAAAAATCCCCGCTGCTTGAAAATTACCATCCAAATGAAGAAACCGGGAACAGTTTTACCTTTAAAGCCAATAACCAGTGGGACATTTTTATGGCTTTAGTACGGGCACTTGAGACATACAAGTTTCCGTATGACTGGGACCACATGATCAGAGGAATGATCTGAGCATTAAAACCTTGCGTACAAAAAAAGCGCCCTGCTATTTTGCCCGGGCGCTTTTTAAATTGTTTGAGATTAATCGAGTGAGCTTCCACCGCCGCCGCTGCTGCTACCAATGCCCTGAATGGTATCGTAGATGGCCTTTGGCTCGATATATTTTACGATATCCAAACCGATGGCCTTACCTACGGCCTGGACGATAACTACAGCCAGAATGGTTATGATTAAGCCGATGATGGCATAACGGATGGTGCTAACAGCTTTTTTGATTTTATCTTCGGCTCCGCCAGACAGAATGAAAGATATACCACCAATGAAGATAAAAATGACGCAGAGGAATCCTGCGACAAGTATGGCATAAGCTAAACCTTTGTTGATGATCTCGATGATCTGATAGTTCTGCGCTGCTTCAATAATGGTTGTTGAGGATCCTGTCATGCTTTTGGCCTAGTTAAGGAGTAGAATATGCCGTTTCGCGGCTAAAGTTTTTGACTAGTCGATGCTGACTTCGCCGCCATCAGGTTCAACAATTTTGAGGTTAACGCGGGCGTTGTTTTTTGAACCGATGACACGAAGAAGTACGCGAAGTGATTTTGCCGTTTGTCCGGCTTTTCCAATAATTTTGCCCATATCGTCCTTGTTCACTTTCAAGGTTATAAGAACGCCCATCTCATCGACGGTGCGGGTCACGATGACATCATCCGGAAACTGGACGATCTGTTTGACCACATATTCCACAAAGTCGCGGTCAGACCCCTGGGTGAAATCTTTGTCGGACATAACGGATTAATTAAAAAGTAGTTTTAAAAAAACTGGTGACTATAGGTTTTAGGCTGCAGGTGTTGCAGATTTTTCTTCGCCCTTCTTGCCGCGCTTTTTATTGCGGGGTTCGATGTACTTATCCATGTTGGCAAAGCCGTTTTTCTTTAAAAGTACGGCTATGCTGTCGGATGGCTGGGCGCCTTTGGAAAGCCAGTATTCTATCCTGGCCTTATCGATGACCAGTTTTTTGTCTTTGCTGGCCGGAGTGAAGTGACCCAACAGTTCCAGATTCTTGCGTTTGACGGCATTGCTGTGCTCTGCAATTACAATACGAAAGCTTTCCTGAGCTGTTTTTCCGGTGCGTGAAAGTCGAATTCTTAACAAGTTAGTGGGGTTTAAAGTATATAAATATTATTAAATTTGTGGCTTTTAAAGCGACTCAAGTTTAGCGCATAGGTTAACGAAGTCAAGGATTTTTGGGCTTTGGGGTGATAGCTACATTATCTGATGAGGATGCGGATTTCCCTGATGATTTGGGCGCCATACTTTTTATTAATCTCTTCCAGAAGCTGATGTTTGTGTATCTGGATGGTCTGGGCAGTGGAAGAATCGCCGGCGTGAACAGTTAAAAGATGATCCTTGTAGGAATGGGCCGTAGAGTTTTTGAGGGCTTCTTCGGGCAGAAAACGGGGTGCCAGGCTGCGGTACTCATGGATGATTTCGAGCGCTTTGAGGGTGCGGCCAAAACTGTATTTATTGGCGATTTTGGGGATGAGGTCTTGAATGTTGTTCCAGCTCATAGGGGGATTTGATATGTCTCTTCGTACAGGACGCTGCGCGGCTGTGTTCAAAAATATAGCCAAATCCTTATGAATAAATCAATGTAGAAAATTCCACAAAAGGCGCGGAGGCATTATTCGAGATTTTGAGTGTATGTCCCGCCCTGCTGGTTTTCGATTTTGACACTGGTGAACTTTTGGGCTGAGCCATGGAGCATTGGGGGCGGTATGAAAACAACCCCTTCCATTGGGATCGGATTGCCCATTTCGTAGCGTTGCCCCAGATTATCAAAAAAATTGATTCTGACTACTCCTCTCCAGCCGAACTCGTCGGCCTGGCCGGAATTTCTGGCATAGCTTATAAACAGGTATCCTTTCTTTTCACTATCGGAAAATGGGACAAAAGCCATATTTTCGCCGCTGGTACCCCGTTCAAGGATCTTATGCGAAATTCCGAACTGCCCTAAAAAAGCGGATACATTATCAAAGTTGAGATCATGACGTTGCAGGGCTGCCTTGATAACAGTAGGCCACTTTTGACTGTGCTGCCTGCCGACCGACTGCATGGCGGCATACCTGAAGCCGGCCAGCGGGCCGTTATACATGGACATTTCCACGGGCATCTGTACCCAGGGCTGATTTAAATCCTTATCCCGAAAAACATTTTCCGGGACATCCACTGCGCCGGAAATCACCTCCTGCAGGACGACCGGCCACTTTCTGGCATCCGGGCCCAGCAAAAAATGGATGAGTTCATGAGGCAGGTGTTCGGGATGGGAGATAATCTGATCCAGATTGTCGTTGGTGAAACTGGCTTTGGAACCGGGTTCCAGCATAGCCGGATTGTCACCGAAATGGGTCTTGCTGACATCGCCGTATTCAACGGAAAGTTTTTGGGGTTTCCAGTGCAGGCCACCTGTAATGGTTTTGGCCTGTTGATAGGCTTCACGGAATTTGGCTTCGGGGACGGACTTGCTGGTGATCTCAAAGCCATCGATGGTGAATTTATTTTGATTGTCCGTGTTTTCCTTAACGCCTGTGGCTATATTCATTTTGGACTTATTGTCCGTTGTTCCTGACGGAAGAACATAGGCTCCGCCGACTAACAGCGCAACCGCCAATGCCGTTGCTTTGCGATGTTTGGAAATAAAAGCGACAAGCGGCGACTGCTTATTTGCCTCAATTTGCCGCGCATGTTCTTTTAGTTTTTTGAGTGAGGTGCGCGGTTTGTTGGGAGGGTGCGTACTTTGGGGCGCCGGAAGGGGACTTGCGTGACATATGTTATTTTTAATGGATTTTTAAAGGATGCGGATTATATACTTATTTCCGCAATCGTCAATAACTGTTGCCTATGCAACTGTTGCTTATGCAAACATTTTGGGGCAAATGATGGCTTATTGCAGCCACTCATATCTAAACGCATTTCTGATAGAGCGCAAGCGTTTCTTTGGCCATTTTAAGCCATTCGAAGCGGGTGATGTGGCGAAGGCCGTTTTGGATGAGGGTGGTACGGAGGGATTCTTCGCTGATGAGGCGGAAGGTCTGGGAGGCGATTTCTTTGGGGTTGTCGGGGTTGAAAAAGAGGGCTGTGGGTATACCAGGTATGGAACTTATATCGGGAGAACTACCACATATTTCCGGTATGCAGGAACGGTTGGAGCAGGCTACCGGAGTGCCAACGGACATGGCTTCCAGCGGCGGCAATCCGAAGCCTTCATAATAGGAAGGGAAGACGTAAACCTGGGCGCCTTTATAAAGGGCGATGAGCTCTTCTTCGCTGACGAGGCCGGTGAAAATAATGTCGTTTTCCAGTTGCAGGGTTTGGGTATGCTCCATGATTTCGGGGGCGTAAACGGGGTCGCTTTTGCCGGTGATGACCAGGCTGCCATCGTAGCCGTAATCATTTTTGAGGATGTGGAAAGCCTTAATGAGGTTTGGCAGGTTTTTGTGACTGCGCCAGACGCCGGTGTATAAAAGATACGAACCGGGGATTTCGTATTTCTTTTTTGTTTGATCTACCAGGTTTGACGGAATGAGCTTTTTGAAATTTTCGTTGATGCCTTCGTAGATGACTTCAATTTTTTCGGCGGGAATTTTGAGGATTTTTTCGATATCTTTTTTAGTATTTTGGGATACGGCAATGACTTTTTGGGCCTTGCGGACGGCATTATTGATTATGAGGTGATAGGCAAGGCGGTGAAGAGGCGAGGTCATTTTTTTGCCCGGGTAAAAAGACAAAGTGAGATCGTGGATGGTAACAACAGAGGGCCGGCGGTAAAGAAGTGGGGCATTGAAATGGGTGAAATGCATCAGGTCTAGGTGCTCGCGGTTGAGAAGTTTGAGGAAGTGCGTCTGCTCTTTCAGCGAGTAGTGGCGGGCGTTGACGAGGACTTTGGTGATACGGGAGTTTGGCGGCTGGAAAGCGGTATATTCGTGGTCATTAAAAAAAAGGACGTATTCATTTTTGTGGTCGATGTTGAAGAGATTCTGCGTCAATTCAAAAACATAACGGCCAATGCCGGTGAACTGGGTGGAATACATTCTGCAGTCGATGCCTATTTTCATGGCACAATATTAGCAGTTTAAAGGGGGGTCCGGAAGGTGTGGCGTTTTGGGGCGCTTTGACTAAATTTAAGGTTTAACTCCTTTTTTGATTCTTGCGCGCAGTTTGGAGAGGCTTTTGGCCTGGATCTGGCGGATGCGTTCGCGGGTTACGCCCATGGTGTCACCGATTTCTTCGAGTGTTTCGGGGTCATGGCCTCTGCGGCTGTCAAAATCAAAGCGCCTTCTGATGACGGAACGTTCCCTGTCGGTTAATACACCCAATGTGGCCATTACTTCGGATGCGGTTTCTTTGGAAATAACAATATCTTCCGGGGATGGTTCCTGATCTGGTATTAAATCACGGAACATGAGGCCACTGCCCTGGATGGAGGGGGTATCGATGGAAAGGTGTTTTTGCTGATTTTCCGCCTCAAGCAGGGCTTCCACTTTGACAGGTTTAAGGCCAAGGGCCGAAGCGAGTTCTTCCGGGCTGTTTTCATTTTTTCCCTGCAGGATGAGCTTTTCCTGAACTGCCCTTAGTTTGTTTCGGGTTTCACGGACATGAACCGGTTGCCTTATATTGTGACCTTTATCAGAAATGGCACGGCTGATAGCCTGTCTTATCCACCAGGTGGCATAGGTGCTGAACTTAAATCCTTTAGTGTGATCGAATTTTTCGGCGGCACGAATCAATCCGAGGTTACCCTCTTGAATCAAGTCTTGAAACGGC
>ERZ795054.2425-NODE-2425-length-15740-cov-5.069684_pt1 | contig 15740 bp, 12 predicted proteins | sample MGYA00375138_ERZ795054 | MGnify/ENA primary metagenome ERZ795054 (study PRJEB30183, sample SAMN05720215) | anaerobic digester metagenome | isolation source: active sludge of municipal wastewater-treating anaerobic digesters | place: USA | collected 2014-12-23 ... | reverse complement strand
ATACACTCCCTCCCTCGGGCCTCGCATCTGGCCCGGCGGCGCTCCCGCCAAAATCAGAAGTAATTTTTGCACAGACCCTTAGGCGAGGATTCTGGGACTGCAATCCGTGTCGCCGGCAGCCACCGCCTTCACTCGCGTTGGCCGCCGTCGGGCCGTCAGGTGTGGCTTTGCTGCGGGAGGAGATTCTGTAGCCGGAGATCTCGGCTGCAGGCCTCGATTTCCGGGGTGTATTTCGCTTGCAGGGCGAGAGCTTCGGTCATCACCCCCTCGAAGGCCGCGCGGATCTGGTCGGCGGTGAGGTTCTGCCCGCCTCCGTAGTATTGGGCAGCCACCTGGCCGAGCGCGTGCGTGGTGGCAAACGCGGTCCTCGCAGAGGGGGCCTCGTCGCGGTTGGAAAGGCGGTCTCCACCGAGGCATTTCCCGAGCCATCCTTGCGCCAGTCTGGTGGCGTAACCTCGGAGGACCTGCGAGGTCGTCCCGACGCCAGCCGACGCGATCAGGTCGCGGATCCGGCCGCGACCGGCGTCGATCCCATGAATCTGAGCGATCTGCTGGATCATCTTCATCTGGGTCGGCAACACGGCCATTGTGGCCAGGGTCTCCGGCATTCGCTCGAGAGCGCCACACAGGATGGCGTGTTCGAGGATGACGCGTCGGGGGCCGGCCAGGGGCGGCAGGTCGATCGCGGGGGAGGCTGCGGGCGCGCCCTGCGGAGCGAGCACCTGCTCCTGGAGTTGCCGGGTGGCGGCTCGAGCGGATTCAATCGACGCGCTCTCGAGCCCCAAAGCGCCTTGGAGTTCGTCGAGAAACGCGCGCTCGGGGCCATTCACCGCGTCGTCGGCCTCGCAGATGCCCAGCGCCATTTCGTATGCCAGCAGACGCGATTCCGGGCGGCTCAGCGACGGTGTCAGCGCGCTGACTGAGAGAACCCCCGACGCCGCATGGTCGTAAAGCTCGGGAACATCGAGAGGACCCATGGCCAGGCCGTCGCCGGTCCGCTGGATGCGCTGGCGTTCGGCGTCCGACTGCTCGCCGTCGGCGAAGGCGGCGATGAGCGAGATGCCGAGGAGGGCTTTCCTTTCCGCGTCGTTCATGAGCGCAACCTAGCCCAGTTCCTATTTTTGGACACGAAAAACAGGCGGCACTGAAATGCGACCCCATTGCTGTTTTTGCGGGATTGACAACCGGTCCGCGAGGGAAAACCCTGACACCGCACTCTATGAGAACTCCGGCAGGAATCCCACTTTTGGCGCTCGGCGCGGCTCTGTTGTCAGCGTTCGCCGGCGAGACGGCGGTCTTTGAGGACCGGTTTGAGGCCCGGCTTGCGGAAGGCTGGCGCTGGCTGCGCGAGGACGCTTCCGACTGGCGGATCCGTGAAGGCGCACTCGATGTTCATGTCCGCCCGGGTGACGCGCAGACGGTGCGCAACGCGCTGGTGCGCCCAGCGCCGGACCGCCGTCAGGGGCGCTACGCCTTCGAGGTAACGGTCACCAACCTCAAGCCGCCCAGGCAGCAGTTCGAACAAGCCGGGATCACCTGGTACACCGATGGCAAACCGGTCTTCAAACTGGTGAAGGAACTGGTGGACGGACAGCTTATGATCATCCCCGGACGCAAGCCGATGACCAACGACACGGTGCAGCTTCGGCTCCTTGTGTCCGGCAATGCCTGGACCGCGCAGTTCCGTCCGGACAGCAAAGGCGACTACCAGACCGCGGCGACGGGCGAACTGCCCGCGCCGATGACCGACGAGGTCAGTCTGCAGTGTTACCACGGGCCTGCCGACGCAGAGCATTGGATCCGATTCGACGACTTTCGCGTTCTCAGGCTGACGGAGTAGGGGCCAGGCGCATGTTTGGTGAGCAACTGCCACCCCCTCTGCTCAGTGCCCTGGGCCCGACTCTGCGCCAGGATGCAATGACCGGTCTCGTTGAGCGCAGGGATGACTTGCGCCCTCAGCGGGCTGGGCACCTCCCGGCAGGCAGCGGTGGCGCGTGTCCCAATCTCTCCCTGCAAGGCGTTTGCCTTCGTGGCTTCGGCGTTGGCCGCCTCCAGGTCGGGTAGCTTCTGGTACGTTGTCAGTCGGGAATCCAGGTAGCGCCGAAATAACTCGCGCAGCTCGGGTTGGGCCGACGCGGACAACAAGTCGAGCCGCAACCAGGCTGTGCCGATGGCGTTGGCCTCCTGCACGATCAACTGCCGGCGCGTGTCGAAGCGCGTGGCCGCCCCGGAAAACGTGAACGCCACCAGCAAGCCCATCAGCGCGAAGACCGTGCCCTCGACTTGGCCGAGCCCGGCCCGAGCCCCTGCTTCCTCCTTCGCCTGGCGCCGGCGGCCGAGGCGCCGTCCGATTTCGAGCAGCAGCACCATGCCGGCAAACAAGCCGAGGGCCGAAAGGGCGGAAATCAGAGTCAGTGGCATGTGGGTTTTGTTGGCTTCTTCTGCAGATCACCGCCTCGTCTCACTCCTGAACCAAAGACCAAGTGGCGTCGGGGTCGTACACCTTCATGCGCGAAGCGATGGTCGCGGTCTGCGGGCCGAGGTTATTTTGGAACACTTTGCCCTGCTGGTTGACAATGAACGTCATCACGCCGGACTCGTTCCATTGCGCCGGCCAGGCGACCAAGGCGAACCCGGCGACCATGTTGCCGTTGACGATGTCCGTTAGGGCATTGTACCACTCGGCCCGGTGGCGAAGTGAGTTGATCCGGGGCAAGAGTGGCGTGCATCCACCGGGCCCGCGTCCGCCCACGGGCGGGATGGCTGGAGAAGGGTCCGGCATGGGTGTGTCTTTCAGAAGAAAACGAAACGGATGCCCGCGCTGATGCTCCAATCTTCCTTGTGCCAGTCGCCCGCAATGCGGCTGCCGCCATGGATCCACACGCCCGTGGTTTTGCCGACCATCTTGCCGATTTCGCCATCGCAACTGAACTGCACGCGGCCGTCGTTGTGGTAGTCCACCCAAAGCTGCGGGTCCACGAGACACCACCAGCCAGACGTGAAGGTGTGTGCGGCGAGGAGGCGATACTGGCCCTGCACGATCTCATCACGATCTTTGTCGCCGGCGACAGAAAACAAGTGCTTAGCGATGCCGGCGGCAAAAGTCTGGGCGGAGAAGGCATGCACGGCGACGACCGTGGGGTTAAGCTGGTATTTGCCAGAGCCGAGTGTATCCGCGGTGGCGATGGGAAATACGGTTTCAAGCCCAGTGATGTAGATCCACCGGCCACCGCGGAATTGCACGCGACCGCGCACATTGAGATCGCTCACGCCAAAATCGTCCCCGAACCGGGAATCGAAATAGGAGATCGGCAGTTCGAGGTTGATGCCGTACTTGCCCTTGATGGCCCGGTCGTATTTCAACGTGAGCGTACTGAGGGTGACGTCGTTGTCGCCGTCAATCATCGAGAACTTCGGGAGCAACTCGAACTTGGTGAGGTTGTCGGCAGGGTTCACACCACGGACTCCACCCGCTTCCCCCAGTTCCGGCTTATCCCCCGGCCCGTAGTCGGCGCTGGATTCGAGCGAAAGCTTCGGGTTCGAGATCTTGTGGTCATCTCCGTTGGCACTGCCCGCGGCAAGTGGTTTGCCAGTGTGGATAACGGTCAGGCCAAGGCCCGCCGCGAATACCAGCGTGGTGAGGGCTTTCGTTGTCTTGCTGACTGACACTGGAGGGGGGCGGTTCTGGCCGTCGGGATTTCAGAAGCGCACGGTCAGATTGACGAGACCGCCCCACCAGTCGTTTGCGCCTGCCGGGATAAGCTCACGAATACCCTGGCCGGGGAAAGACCCGGCCAACCCCGCCGTCAGGAAGACGTGCTGGCTGAACATGTGGACATACTCGACGTAAAACTCATTCGACAGTTCGCGATCGGGGACGCCGCTGACAAGCACCGGCGTGCCGCCCGAAACCTCCAACCGCGCGGCCTGCCCAAACTGCAGGGGGCTCTTCTCTTCCGCCGCCTGAATGTACCAGTAGTTGAGGTTGAGAAAATCCCTCCGCGATAGCGTCAACTCCAGCCGGACACGCTGCGCGATGACGTTGGCATTGAAGAACGCGAGTGAACTGCTGCCGCCGGAAGCCCACGTGTCGGGGCTGGCCATGTAAAACAGCGGGTCAAAAGTCTCCAATGTGCCGGCGGTGCCCGGGTCGTCGCCCGAGAAGTAACGGGGTGAATAGCTGAGTCGCGGCTGCAGCGGCACCTTGGCAAAACGGTAGCCGATTTCTATACCCCCGCCGTACGCTTCCAAGTTGACGCGGTCATTCCGTTCGAGCGCCGCTTCGCCCAGCAACGAGAACCCGGCGAGGGGACCTTCCGACGGCGCCCATTTCCAATAAGCGTCGTATACCGCCAGCCCATCGCGACCGTTGGGGATGATGGTCACTGGCGCTTGCGCATACGGATACTCGGATGCGAGCGCCTTGATGAACGCCAGGCCGGCAAATTGGCCGGGCTTGGGTTCCCATTTCAGGTTCACGCCGGCGAGCTCATTGTGGAGATCGTTCGATTCGAGTTCGTTGGGGTCAAGGTAAAGACCTTCCAAGGAAAGTTGTTTCCACGTCACTCGGCCCAGTCCCGTCATCTCCCAGGCGCGATACGGAAATGTGGTCAGGCAGCCGCGCTCGAATCCGTTGCCCGCTCCGACCGCAAGGAGCAACTGGTTGCCGAGGATGTAGGATTGCTGGCCGCCGGAAAGGTCCACCCTGAAGTCGCCGGAGGGGTCCTGCCACCGGATGCCAAGGTAGGCGTTTTCCGGCAGGACCTTCCCTTCATTCTCCTCCTCGAAATAATCCTTGCCCAACGTGCTGGAGCCGATCACCGCCACTCCCCCGTAAAACGTGAAGGGATCGGACACCTTGTAGGTTACATTCAAGGCGAGCTTGGCGTAGCTCTCCAGCCAGTAATGTTCCGTGGGATAATCCACGTCCGGCGAGAGGGTCTGGGCGAGCCCCCAGAAGGCGTTATCGCCGGCCACGCCTTGCGTACTGGCCTCGATGGAGAATCGCAAGTCCACTGGCCCATTGGTGGAGTGGAGCGGATTCCTTGGCGCGGCTGGACCGGGCCCCGTGGCGGTGGCTTCGGCGGCGAAGCTGGAGCACGCCGCGGCGAACAACAGGACCACGGAAGCCGGCAGGCAGCGGAATCTGATGTTCATTCGAGACGGACTGATTCTCGGCTCGCGTTTACGGGCGCGGTGTGAGCGTGCCGCCTTTCTGGCGCGGCGGGAAATCCTCCAACGACTTGAGGTGCGCGGCGAGGGCATCCTGCACTTGGCCGCCCCACGCGATGCCCAGCTTCATGGCCATCTCCTGCGACTTCCAACCGTCGTGTTTCTCAAACGGGTCCATCCGCAGGTTGAAGAGGAGCGCGCTGGGCTTGTTGTAGTCGAAGAAGCCTTCCCGCACCATGAAGTGCGACTTCCAATTGCCGATGCGGATCGCGGTCAGTTGGGCTTCGTTGTAGTAGAACTCGATGTTCCGGGCCGAGGGCGCAGAACCGGTCCAATGCGCCAGATTGTTCACCCCGTCAATGTGAACCCGGTGCGATTTCTTCAACTGTTCCGCCACATCCGGCAGGCCGGCCGCCGCGGCCAAGGTCGTGAACAAGTCCGTGTTGTCCTGGATCCCGTTCGACACCTTGCCGGCTGGAATTTGCGCCGGCCACCGAATCAACATCGGCACGCGCACGCCGCCTTCCCAAGTCGTTGCCTTCTCACAGCGGAACGGCGTGGTACCGGCGTCCGGCCACCAGGTCACCATGGCGCCGTTGTCAGCGGTGAAGAGCACGATGGTGTCCTTGGCCACACCAAGATCATCGAGTTTCTTCAGCAACTCACCGACCTGCATGTCGAGTTCCATCATGCCGCTGCCATACAGGTCCATTTCCGACGAATAGGGTGCCGCCAGTTTCTCCCGCCCGGGACGCAGGTGCGTGTAGATGTGCATCCGCGCCGGCGCATGCCAGACGAAGAATGGTCTCCCCTCCTTCACCGCCTTGTCCATGAACTGCATCGAGCGCTCGAGGAATTCATCGTCCACGGTCTCCATGCGCTTGCGCGTCAGCGCGCCGGTATCCTTGATTCTCTGTTTGCCGACGCGGCCAAAGCGGCCGTCAACCGTCGGATCGTCGGTATCGGTGGCCACGCAATCCAGCACGCCGCGCGGGCGGTAGCGTTGGTTGAAGCCCTCGTCTTTCGGCCAGTCGCCCAATTCCGGCTCCTCCTCGGTGTTGAGGTGATACAAGTTGCCGTAGAACTCGTCAAAGCCGTGCACCGTGGGCAGGTGTTCATTCCGATCACCCAGATGGTTCTTTCCGAACTGCCCACAACGATAGCCCAGCGGCTTGAGCACCTCGGCAAGCGTGGGATCGCGCTTATCCAGTCCGATGGGCGACCCGGCCATTCCCACCGTGGTCAACCCCGTGCGGATGGGAAGCTGTCCGGTGATGAACGCCGCGCGACCGGGAGTGCAGGTCGGCTGCGCATAGTGGTCGGTGAACAGAATTCCTTCCTTCGCCAACCGGTCGATGTTGGGCGTCGGCACCATCATCCCGTGACTGTAAGCGCCCACGTTCCAATAGCCCACGTCATCCGTCATGATCATGAGGATGTTCGGGTGTTTGGTTGCAGCTTGGGAGACCGTTCCCGTTGTGGCTGCCGCCAGCAGCAGGATCAGTGATCGAATGGTGGTCATTCTCATTATGCCTACTTCCTTTCTGGTTGGGGGAAAGGCCCTTCCGCCAAGCTCATGGCTTGTTGCCCCACACAACGACTTCAGCTCGGCCTTTGCTGCCGCCGCCCACACCGCGGTAGCGGAACACAATCTTCTTGATGAGCCGAGCCTCCCCGGGCAGATCAATGATCCGGCTCCGCTCCCCGGCTCGCACCACCGCCCGCAGCGGAACATCCACCACCGTGCCGTTGACCAGATGGACGTTCATATCGTCGAAATTCACAGCGGTTTTGCGAACCTCCACGACGATCTGCCGGACAAACCCCTTGCCGGCACAGCGAATCTCGTCCCGGTCGCTCGAGAAGTTCACCGGAACCGACCCCAGCTTGCGCCAGTCCTTGGCCCAGTCGGTGCCGGCTTGCACAGAGAAGACGAAGCTCAAAGCTGCAAGCACCACAGTCAGCGCAATGAAACTGCGCGTTCTGCCCGACATCCTGCTCATATCATGAAACACGTTTGCGGTTCGGTATGCGGGGCATTGGTTGCTCCATTGCCCCCGCCTCCGGCCTAAAACCGGAAGCATGATGCACACCGCTTATCGACACTGTAAGCAGGAAACCGCACCGGTCAACTGTCTGACTGCCCATTTTGGGCATTCGTGCTTCCTGGCAGGCAGCCCAGCCCCGTCCTCACCTCACTGCTTGGACATTGGCCGCGCTGAATGACCTCTTTCGCTCGGGGTAGAATCTAGCAGCTTCTTCAGCTCCTCGCTGACTTCCAGCAGTTCCAGCAACAAGCGGACGTTGAAGTCGGGCCGGAAGTGTTGTCCCACGGACGGCCGGATGCGCACGGAGCTATCGGGATCCCTCCGCAGCCAACCGCGCTTCACCAACTGGCCAATCTTGCGACGCACCGTCTCCCGCGGAATGCCCGTAGCGGCCGCCAGCGAAAAGGCATTGCAGGGCTCGAGGGTCGCATACAGGGCGGGATCGTAGTAATTCGTTTCCTGGAGGGGTCCGAGCGGACCTTCTGCGCTGAACATCCGGCAGACATTGTGGTGCGCAATCTCTCCCAGTACAATCACGAGGGCCAGGTCCCCATCGAATTCCCGGTAGAGCGTGTTGAGATAGCGCAACAGAAAATGGCTCATTCGCAGTGCGATTTCCCCCTGGTGCTGTTCGTAACCAGGCGGGGGCACCGGTCTTGGTTCCGTGGCCCGTGAGTTCGGCTGAGACTTGTTGTGCTTTTTCAAGGTCATACGCTTGCAGGATTTACGCACTGCCTGATTGAGTAGAGTGATGTCTTGCTCGCGCCCATTAAGGGTCTGTGCAAAAATTACTTCCGGTTTTGGCGGGAGCGCCACCGGGCCAGATGCGAGGCCCGAGGGAGGGAGTGTATCCGTTGAGATACTCGGCTCCTTGTGTCCGGCAATGCCTGGACCGCGCAGTTCCGTGCCGACAACAAAGGCGACTACCAGACCGCGGCGACGGGCGAACTGCCCGCGCCGATGCACGACGAAGTGAGCCTGCAATGTTATCACGGACCCGCCGACGCAGAGCATTGGATCCGATTCGACGACTTTCGCGTTCTCAGGCTGACGGAGTAGGGGTCAACCTCATGCTTCCAGTCGGCTTTTGCCCCAGATACCCGGGAAAAGAGCCGCTTTTTCGGCCGATGCAAGCCGACCACGGATCGGCGCTCTGCGGTGCTAGCCCGGATCAGGTGTTCAGCGCGGAGCGTGTGAAGATCCGGGCTAAAGGTCAGAGCGTCCGGCGGCCTCGGGCTGGTAGATCACCTTCTCGACCCGCAGGCGCACAGGCCCGGCCGGAACCTCCCACTCGAACTCGTCACCCTCGCGCTGGCCGAGCATGGCGGTGCCGATCGGCGCGAGCACGGAGATGCGCCCCGCCTCATAATCCGCCCGGTCCGGAAAGACCAGCGTGTAGGTCATCACGTCGTCCGTCAGCAGTTCGCGCAACTGGGCCGTCGAGTTCATCGTGATGATGTCCTGCGGGATCTCCTCCGGGGCGACCACCCGGGCGCGATCGAGCTCGGCGGCCAGTTTTTCGAGAGCCTCACCCGCGTTCTTCTGGCTGGTCAGCAGCGCCCGAAGGCGGGTCATGTCGGCCGTGGTTATGTAAATCGTCCGGTCGTCTGACATAATGGTGTTCAGGTCCGAGCCCTCTCGCTATCCGTCGGGAGTGGCTTGTAATCGTAGTGGGCATGGTAATTCCTTCCGCCCCGATTGCAAGCCAGTCTGATCGAATCCGCTTCTCGAAGATCCATCCCGCATCCGCCTTCAATAAGCGGACGCGGTGATCGAGCTGGGAGCCGACGTCACGGGCGCGGCGTTGTGCGGATGGTAGCGAGCGATGACCGTGACGCGATCGGATGGCAGCAATCGGGGCATCCAGCTCAGAACCAGGCGATACCCGGTGCCGAGCACCGTGGTGAACTCGTTATGGGCCAGCTCGGCCGGAGTGAACGTCCAGCGATGGAACGGCATCGGCGCAGCGGTTGGGCTGGGCGTGCCCTCGTAGGCGATCAGTTCGAGCGTGCCGGATCGGAGAGGCATGGCGCGCGGGCTCGATCGGCTTGTGGCAAAGAGCTTCACCACCACGCCGTCCGCACCCGGTCGGACGTCCAGGTTGACCGCGACCGGCAGACCGAGGAGGTTCAACTCGTCAATGGCCGAGGACGAAGCCCCGCGGGGCGCCTTGCTGTTGGTGACGCAGCCGCAGAGCGCCGCGGCAAGCAGGCAGGCCGCGCAAGCCAGCGAGGTCCGCCGCAGGCCGTCATGGATCCCGGATTGAATCGACATCATTCGTGAAAAATGCAGTTTCTATGTTGAGAACGCGGCGCACCCATACGCCCCGGCCCATTGTGGGATACCATTGCGGTGCTGAAGCACAAGCACTCTCCCGCAGCGCGCACTCGCGTCAAACTGAGCGGGGTTACACAATCGCAGCCAGGATGCATGCGCTTGCAGCCATCCAATTCGCTGGCAAGGGCTGGCTTCCAGAAGGGGAACAGCCTCTGTCCAATCGGCAGTGGAGTGGGGACGTCCTCGTCCCCATCGGATGGGATCGCGGAATGCGTTCGCGGGCGACGAGGACCTCGCCCCTCCAGACGCTTTGCGTTGTCGAGAATGCTTCCGCCCAAGCAGATCTGTCGGATCTGTGCATCTCAGCGGGCTCAGGATTGACGCGTATGCGCGACCACGGGATCGGCCCTCCGAGAGAGGCGGTTCATGAGAAGCGTTGACATTCCAACAGTTACTGGGGGTCGGCAGCATACGCGACAGGAACCCCTTACCCCGGCCCTCTCCCATCCGATGGGAGAGGGTGCCCGGCTTGTCCCGCCGTAGCCTTGGCGAAGGCGGAAGGGCGGGTGAGGGTGACGATGGAGTGCATCCTGGTGATTCCTGAGCAATCCGCATGGCAAAACGTTCAACGCTCAACATTCAACGCTCAACGCTCAACGCTCAACCATCGACAATCGACCATCAACCATCAACCTTCACTGCGGAGTCTGGCTTTCGAGGGTCTTTGGGGGCAGCAAGGGATCGAGCACACGGCGCTGAAGCGGATCGCGCTGGAACTCGCCCTGGATGGTCGACCCCCGCAGTTCCTCTTCGGTGAAGGCTTGGGCGTCGACGCTTCTGCCCTCGCCTTCTCCCTTGAGCAGGATTTGCGGGGTTAGAACAACGAGCAGTTCCTTCCGGGTCTGGCCTTTGCTCTTGCTTCGGAACAAGACCCCCAGACCCGGAATGTCACCCAGGAGAGGCACCTTTTTCGTTCGCTCGTCGTCAATCGTCCCGATCAACCCGCCGATCAGGACCGACTGCCCGCTCTTGACGGTCACGGTCGTGGTCGCGGTGCGCTGGTTGATGATCGGCAAGTCCTCCCCCTTCGAGATGGTGACCTTCGAACTCGACAGATCCGAGATGCTCGGCGCCACGTCCATCTTCACGTAGCCGTCGGGACTGATCCGCGGGGTGACGGTGAGCATCACACCGACGTCCCGGTACTCGATGGCGCTGACGGTTCCGCCCTGCGGAGTGACCTGGGTGCTTTGGACGACCGGGACGCTCTGGCCGATGTTGATCGTGGCCTCCTGGTTGTCGGCCGTCAGAATCTGGGGGCGGCTCAATACCTCGAGCCGGCCTTGGTTTTGGAGGGCGCGCACCAGAAACCGGTAGTTGCTGCCGGTGACGGAGGCCCAGTACCCGCCGTAGTCCTGGAGGAGCTCCCGCTGTCCAAAATCCGTCCCGGTATTCACCACGGGGTCGGTGTCCGACGTGTAGTCCCATTCCACGCCCAGCTCGGTGGTCGAGTCGAGCGTGACCTCGGCAAGCAGGACCTGGATCAGCACTTGCGGCTGGGGTTGATCGAGTTCCTCGACCAGTTCCCGGACTTCCTCGAAGTAGCGGGGGCTGGCGGAGATCAGCAGGCTGTTGCTGTTGGTCTCTGACACGATGCTGACTTCGCGGTCGAGGATGTTCTGGGCCGTGCCCACGCCGGTCGGGCCGAGGATGGACATGATCCGTTGGAGGTCCTGCTGGAGGAAGGTGCGCAGCGACGACTCGACGGCCTGCGAGCGCGCGTTCTTGAGCCGGTACACCTTGGCCGTGCGCTCCTGGGCCGGCGTGGAATCGAGAGTGGTGATGATCTGCGTGGCGAGGGCGACGTAGTGTTCCGTGCCCCCGACCAGCAGGCTGTTGGTCCGGAAGTCCACGGTCACCGAGAGGGCGTCCTCCTGGGCGGATCCGACCACCGCGCCGGTGGCATCGGCCGGCGCCTGGCCCTCGGGAGCGGTCGCGTCCGCCGCGGGCATGACATATTGAACCGATTGCTGGCTCGAGCCCGCAGGCCCGACCCGCTGCAGGCGAAAGAGGCTGGTGAGGACCTGGGCCATCTGGCGGGCATCGGCGTTCTTCAGATGGAACACCTTGATCTGCGCCATCGTGGGGGCCGTGGCGTCCAGGTGCGAGATGACCTCGTTGAGCAACGGCATGTAATCGAGCGGGGCGGACACCACCAGCGAATTCGCCCGGGAATCGGGCACGATCAGAATGCCCTCCTTGAGCGCGCTGGTGATCAGCCGCTCCCCTTCCTCGGTCTTGGTGATGAACTGGAGCAGGGACTGCCGGTTCGGACTGGCCTCGGTGAGGGCCCGGGGATTGTTGTTCAGCACGTTGTTGAGCACCAGGGCCATCTCGACCGCACGCCCGTTCTGCAACGGGAAGATCCGGATCTCAGCCACCCGCGCCACCTGGTCCGTGTCGAGCTTCTTGACGAGGTCGGCGATGCGTTTGAGATCCGTCTCGCCGGCTGAGACGATGATGGCATTGAGGCGCTCGTCGACATCGAGCACCACCGGGGCCAGTGCGGCGCCCGGAGCCGCCCCGACGCCCGCACTGCCCCTGAAAAGCGACTGGAGTGTCTGCTGGACGCGCCGCGCGTCGGCCTTGGCCATCTGAAACACCTGGACCTGCGCGCCGCCGGACGGCTGCTCGGTATCGAGCTTCTCGATCAGCGAGGCGACCATCGCGAGGTCGTCATCGGACGCCCCGATGATCAGGGCGTTGGCCCAGCCGTCTGCAATCACGGTCACCGGTTCGGGCGGCTGGCCCTGGATGCGCGGGGGGCGGTTGGTGAAGAGCCGCTGGAGTGTGGCCTGCAGTTTTGTGGCGGTGGTGTGGCGCAGTTCATACACCCGGAAGTTGGTGCGCGCCATCGCCGTGTCGGTATCGAGTTGCTCGATCATCCGCTCCACAGCGTCGAAACTCTCCTTGCCGCCCGTGATCAAGAGCGTGTTGGTGCGGTCGTCGGCGGTGACGGTGACGGGGGCGGACCGCTGGGCGGCGCCCACGGCGGTCTCGCTGGCGCGTCGGGCGCGAAAGAACTGTTCGAGCACCGTGGCCAGGTGCGAGGCGCGCGCGCGCTTGAGCGCAAAGAGGCGGATATCGCTGGCCCCGGTGAAATCGGCGGTATCGAGTTGACGGATGAGTTCCTTGACGATCAGGAGATTCTCGGGGCTGGCCGAGACGATCAGCGTGTTCGAGCGCGCATCGGTGGCCAGGGCGAGCGCGTCACGCCGGCTGCGGCGCCCGCCCTCAACCGCCAACCCCGGGCGGTAGAGGCCCTGATCGAGCAGCGACCGCATCAGGGTCGAGACACGCTGAACGTCCGCATGTTCGAGCGTGAAGGTCTCGATGAGCCCGCCGGTGGCCACCGGCTCGGCATCGAGCTTGGCCACCAACTCGCGCACCAGCTCGAGGTTCGGCTTGCTGGCCGAGATGACCAGCGCGTTGCTGAGGGTGTCCGCCTCGACCTCGACGCGATCCGAGGGCGCGGGCTGCTGGCCGACGGGCGTCATGCTCCGAAGCCGGGCGGCGAACACGCTGCGGATCGTGACGGCCATGCGGGCCGAATCGTTGTATTGCAATCCGAGGACGCTCAGTTCGACCGACGGATTCTCCGGAGGGCGGTCGAGTTTGACCAGCAGGGCGTCGATGGCCTGGTTGTCGTCCACCCCGGCGGCGACCAGGAGGCTGTTGCTGCGCGGATCGGCGAGGATGACGGGTCGGTTGCGCTGCATGTCGGGCGTGCGCGCGGCCTGATAGCGCCGGGTGAAAAGGTCGCTCAGCGTTGTTGCGAGCGTCCCGGCATCGGCGTGCTCCAGGGGAATCAGCCGCACCTGACCGACGAGCGAGGTGCCCGGCTGGTCCAACTGCGCCACCAGCGTCTGGACAAGATCGAAGCCGTCCGGACCGCCGCTGATCAGCAAGCTGTTGCTCCGGGCATCGGGAATCACCGCCACGCGCGAGGATGGGCTCATCCGGCGCCCCCCGCCCCGGGGGCGGGCCCGTTCATCGAGCAGGCGCTGGAGGGAGGAGGCGATGGTTGTGGCGTCGGCATGGGTGAGGGGCAGAATGCGGATGCCGCGCAGGTCGTCGGGCAGTTCGCGATCGAGTTGCTCGACGAGTTCGGCGATGCGTTCGAGGGCCTTGGCGGTGCCCGCGGCGAGCAGCGTGTTCGTCCGCTCGTCAACCGACACGTTCGCCCGGTCCTCGGGGCGCGGGCGTCCGGCTCCTGCGGCGCGGGTGGACAGGTCATTGAGCACCTGCAGGAGACTCGATGCGTCCGCATGGGTGAGGGGAAACACGCGGAGCGATTCCGCCCCGGCGGCGGAGGGCGTGTCGAGGAGCGCGACGACGGCGGCGAGGGCCTCGAGGTTTCCGGGTGTCGAGCCGATGACCAGGCGGTTCCCACCCTCGGCATTGGGTTGGGCCGGGTCCGCCACAATCTTGATCGGCTGGGTCAGATCCAGACCAATCGGACGCCCCTGCTCATCGAGCAGCTTCAGGCGGCTGATCTGCTCCTGCAATTGGCGGGCCTCGGCGCTCAGTTCGCTCGCGGCGTCGGGGCGCAAGACGTTCTTCATCAGCGCCGCCAGCGCGGGCGCCTGCGCGTGCTTCAGATCGAGCGTCCGCAGCTCGATCTCGGCGAACTCGGACGACGTGTCCAACTCGTGGATCAGGGCCTCGATCCGGTCCAGCACGCTCAGGCGTCCCACCAGGAAGATGCCCCGGCTGCGCGGGTCGCCCGCAATGGCCGCCGGCTCGCCCGGACGCGCGCTGGTCAACTGGGTCAGCATCTGGCGAAGGAGCGGCAGCACCCGTTCGGGCGTCACGTGTTCGAGGGGCACGAGGCGGTGCGCCAGTTCCGCCGTCAATCCGCCTTCGTCCAGTTGCTCGATGATCGATTCGAGCAGTGCGAAATCCGCCGGACGCGCGCGCACAATGACGCTGTGCGTGCGCGACTCGGCAACCACGGCCACCTTCGGCGCCGCGGCCTGCGGCTGCCCCTGCGGCCGCCCCTGGTTGTCTGGCCGCCCCCCGCCCTGATTCTCGGCCTCTCTGCGTCCGCCCGCCCCGCGCTGGGGCGGAGCGCCGCCCGGCTGGCCCGCCTGTCCCTGGGCCTGCGCGGGAACCGGCTTGAACAATTCGTTCAGCACGCGCGCGACCACGACGGGATCGGCCTCCTTGAGGCGGAACTGGCGGATCTCGAACTCCGGCGAGGCGATCGAGGCGGAGAGTTGATAGACAAGCGAGCTGATGTGATCCAGTTCGTAGGCCGGGCCGGATGCGATCAGCGCGTTGGCCGCCTTGTCCACGGCAATAACGACCTCCGGAGGGGCCGCCGGCGACGCAGGGGCGTCCGGGCCCACCGGCGCGTCGGGCCGCGTGGGCGTGGCGGCAGGCGCGTTGGTCGCGGGCGAGAGAGAGGAAGCCGGACGCGGTGTCGGGCTGGGCAACCGGTCGACGAGCCGGACCTGTCCCTCGTTGAGCTGCGAGTAGAGGTTGGTCAGCATGGCGGCCATGCGCTCGACCGGGACGTCGGTCAGGGGGATCATCCGGACCTGGAGGCTGGTGTCGCGGGCGGCCTCATCGAGCTTCAGCACGACGCTCTCGATCTCGATAAGATCGGCGGGCTTGGCAACGACAGTCAGCGAGTTCGAAAACGAATCGGGCTCAATCAGGGGCCGCTCGGCTCGGGGGCGCTCGGCGAAGAGGGCCTCGGCCTTCAGCGCCACGTCAAAGGCCTGCGCGTTCTTGAGCCAGTAGAATTGCACCTGGCGATCCGAGTGCTGCGGCGCCTGGTCGAGCGTGACAAGAAGTTGCTCGACCAGCTTGAACGAGTCGGCCGAGCCCGACACCAGCAGCGCGTTCGTCCGCTCGTCGGCCGCGACCGTGACGGTGCTGTCCCGCTGGAACCGGTTGCCGAAACGCGGGCGCGCCCGCGAAAGCCCCTCGAGCAACTGCGTGAGCACGCGGCTCAACTCGCGCGCATCGCCGTGCTCGAGCTGGAAGACCCGCGTCTCGACCTGGTCGGACGGACTGTCCTGGTCGAGCTCCCGAATCAGGGCGGCCACCTTCCGCACTTCGGCCTCCGGACCGCTGAGCAGCAGGCTGCGCCCGCCCGGCACGGCCGTCACGCTCACCCGCGGCGCGGAGATCGGAAGAGCGTCGTGTAGGGAAAGAGTGTTCATCACCGTGTAG
>ERZ795054.2419-NODE-2419-length-15759-cov-4.671230_pt1 | contig 15759 bp, 15 predicted proteins | sample MGYA00375138_ERZ795054 | MGnify/ENA primary metagenome ERZ795054 (study PRJEB30183, sample SAMN05720215) | anaerobic digester metagenome | isolation source: active sludge of municipal wastewater-treating anaerobic digesters | place: USA | collected 2014-12-23 ... | reverse complement strand
GGCGTTTACCTCCTCCTCGGGGACCAACCGCAGCTCGCGAATGCGGCCCGCAAACCGCCGGGCGACACCTTCGGCTGTCGAGTCAAGATCGAACGGGTGGATGCCCCAGCGTCTCAGATTCAGCAACCCCTCACGCGCCAGGGCTCTTTCGGCAGACGTGCCGCCCTCGGCGCTGAGAAAGTCCAGTTCAATCAGAGCGGTGGGAGGCAGGAACAACCGATAACCCCGACCCAGGAACACTTCGCGGAACTCGTGGGCGAAGTCCCGTTCCTCAGCGAGGTCAAACACCAGATTCGCGTCGAGCGAGAGCTGTTTTCTCGGCATTGGAGCCGCCATAGATTTTCGCCATTGCGGCGTCCAGATGAGCGCGGCGCGCGTCCGCCGTCAACCGGTTGGCGAGCTTGCGGACCTTGGCGGCCACCACGCTGCCGTGGGTGCGGTCCGGGTACTCGGTCTTGTTCTTGGCGACGTGCTCACGCATAACCGGGCGCAATGTCGGGCGATCAGCCGCCGCTGTCAATGCCAGGCACGGCGCCGTTGAAGCCAAGGCGGCGGCGAACCGGGCCGCCAGAGTCGCCTGTGGCGCGCCGCAGTTGCGCCGGGTGTCCCCCCCACCAGACGGTTCGGAACAACGCGCCGGCGCGCCTGCCAGGCAGCAAGTCCAGCGCCTCGGGTGACGGTCTCGATCAGAACCACCCAACCACGCTTGGTCACGCTAAGCTCATTGACTGTTGGACGCGTTGCTGGCGAATTGGGTTACGCGACGTGACCGGCTTCTCCGCCGTCCCAATCGGACGGGCCTAGCCGCGAGCAATGACAGCTTGATTCAGAGCAGCGAGCACGCGCGCAATGAAGGCCCGGTCACGACTTTCGAGCGTTCGGACTTCTTGTGCCGCAGTCGTCAGCATCACCGCGTACTTTGGCTTCAGACGTTTATCGTAAACAATACCGAGAACGATCATTCCGCACCCGATGAGTGTAGGGACAGCGCCTGCGAGCCAGTGCGAGGAGAACAACATCACGCCGAGCGAGAGGAGCAGAAAGCCGAGTAGGAGTAGGGCGATCACCCCCCCTTTCTCTGGCCGGATCATGTACTCTCGAATGGACGTGACGCCTGACAGCAAAAAGGTCCCTCTTCCACAAACGAACCGAGTTCTCGTAAAAACGACGCCGCCTTCCTCCAGGAAAACCTGCTCTACCGATGATAACGACAGGGGCGGCGGCGTGGGCTGCGGAATGGGTGGGGGTGCTGGCGAAGTTCGCGGCGGATTCACCTTGTGGAGTCCAGGTGTCAGGCGGGTCATCTGGCCACAGTCCGGGCAGGGCGCGTCCAGGCCGCTGGAATCCTCTTCAAACTCGATTTGGCCGCCACAGTGAGTGCATTCGGTTTTCATTGCTCTGCGACGGTTACGGCAATTCCACCAGCCGGTAGAACCGCAGGGGCTGGCCGATGGCGGACACGTCGAAGTAGAACTGGCCTGTGTTCGTAACGGTGACGGTCGCAAGTTCCTTCCAGTCGCCAACGGGACCGACGGCATTGACGTACTCGATCCGGTAAGACAGTCCAACCGTTCCGGCGAGGCTGATCGCGGGAACCATCGTGACGGTCAAACCCGGCAAAACACTCAGCATGGCGGGGACGCTAACGGTGTCACCCGCCGCGTTCGACACCGTGACGGAGTAGGCGCCGGAATGGAACGTCTGCGCGCTCGGTATCGAGAGCACGCGAGTCGTTGCCTCGGGGATGAGGTTTCCGTCAAAGTACCACTGAAATCTGAGGAGTCCGGAGGCAATGGTGCCCACCGAGAAGTAGACAGTGGAGCCGATGGCTACGGTTTGGCTCCTCGGCTGGACCAGAATGGTTGGCGGTGCGCCAGCCTGTGTCGGATCAACGAGTGCCATGTTGCTGGACCCTCCCGCCGAGACCGCCAGCGCCCTCGGCAAGTCCAGAGGCACGTCGCATTGGCCGTCAGCGTTCCAACCCCACGCAACGACAGTCCCGTCAGCCCGCAGCGCGAGACTGTGGTAATGGCCCGCGTCGACGGCCACAACGTTCGTCGCATTCGACGGCACATCGCATTCGCCCGTATTGTTGTCGCCCCAAGCGACGACGTTGCCGTCAGCTCGAACGGCGAGGTTGTGCTGATAGCCAGCAGCGATAGCGACAACGTTACTCAAACCGGGAGGCACTTCATTTCGGTGGCCCACGTTATTCCCCCACGCCACGACAGTGCCGTCATCGCGCAAGGCCAAGCTCGCATACCCGCCTGCCGCCACTGCGACGGCATTGGTGAGGCTCGGCGGCACGTCACATTCGTAGTCTCCGTTCCGGCCCCAAGCGACCACGCTTCCGTCGATTCTGAGAGCGAGGTTGTGCCCGTGGCCGACGGCTATGGCGACCACGTTGCTCAACCCTGGGGGAACGTCGCACACGTCGCAGCCTTGGTAATCCTTCTGACCCCAGTGCAGGACCGTTCCGTCGCTGCGAAGTGCGACACAGTGATTGGCCCCTGCCGCAACCGCAAGCGCGTTCGTCAACTCAGCGGGAACCTGTGGAAACGAACCCCACGCCACTACGGTGCCGTCCGCTCTTGCCGCGAGTCCGATGGGACCTTCTCCGAGCGAAACGCTGATCGCGTTGGTCAGGTCCTTTGGCATTTCACTCACCAGAAGACTCGTTTTGTCTCCCCAAGCCCAAACGTTCACAGGCGGTGTTGTCGGTTGCGCGAACGCGGCGAAGGTGGACGCGATGAACACACCGGTGGCGATGAATCGGATCCACTTCATGATGAACAGCTAGCCAGAAACGCAGAAAGCCGTAAAGGACGATCCTGGGTGTCGATTGGGTCGCCTGGTTCGAAAGGACACCCGCCGCCGGCGCAGGGTGTCCCGGAGGGGTTTTGAGCGGTTGCCACCGAGCGCAGCATCCTGGACGTGTCAGGTACCGTCCTTGCGCCCATCCGCGCTAGGCTCCGGCGCTGCTGTGGGGCCAGGAACGTTCGTCTGGACGGGCGTTGCAGCTCGCGCAGCCTCCAGTTCCTTCAACTTCCTGGCAGCGGCCTCGTGGCCGGCGGCAGCCGCAGCTTTCAATAGGCGGATCGCCTCTTTGCTGTCCGCCTCGACACTGCGGCCTTCGAGATAGCAAAGCGCAAGTTCATGGGCCGCCCACGCCGAACCCTGGCGAGCGCGTTCCTTCAAAAACTCGACCGTCGCCAACTCGACGGCAGGTTTGTATCCGCCGGCAGTCGCGAGCTTCAACAGACGGCGCGCCTCATTCGTGTCCTGTTGAACGCCGCGGCCTTCGAGATAACGCAGTGCGAGATCATACTGTGCCGAAGGGAGCGATGTGCTCTGCCTCTTCAACTGGTCCACCCTTTCTTGCTCGGTCATCGGCTTCCGCTCGTCCGCGGCCTGCGTCGCGGGCTGCGCCCTGCGACTGCTCTGCTGTTCCTCGTGTTCAGCCCGCTCGACTGCCAAGCGCCTTCGCCATTCGCCGTCGAGACCCTTGACTGCCTCCCCAAGACCTGTGAGATCGAAGGTGGCCTCAGCGCTGCCGACGCGAACCCGCAGCACCTTCCAGTCTTTGTATGCCGCCGTTGGCGAGAACAAGTACAACAAAACATCATCGCCATCTCGCCCCTTCGATACTCCCAGGTACATGGTTTCGGCCTCGTTCTTGTCGACCCGATACTGGTAGGGGTCAGATTCCCCAGCTCCCGTACGCCCAGGGAACCAGACCGAGTCCGTCAAGCCATCCTCATCCAACATGATATTGTACCGCGCGTAGCCGGCCTCGGACCGCTGGAATACCACTTTCTCCTCGGAGCGCACCCAGATGAAGTAGTTGGTGCAGTCGTTGATTGTGTCAGGAGTAGCTCTTATCCTCCACTTGGATTCCGCAGAAGACGATGCCGGGCGAGATGCTCCATCGCTCGCCGGGGATGCGTTGGTCGAGCCGGTGACCATGTGGCGCTTACTCCCTATGTAGATACCCAAACCCACGAGGATTATGCCCGCGCAGAGACCAGCAACGAGCATCACTACGTTTCTCGGTTTCACAACGGTTTCGTTGAGCCGGCAGCGCCCAGTCACCATCGCGTCGCAGGCGTCCGAACTGCCTGCCGCTAATACTGGCATGATGGCTTCTGACGAGAGGCGGGAGCAAGAAGAAACCGCGCGGCCAGGAGAGCACGCACGCGTTCCTTGCCCCGCACGAACATCACACCCTCACGCGGACACACGCCGGATCATGGAACGGACCCTTCCCGTCACCCCCCCTCAGAGCCTTCACACCGCCACCTTCGGTTTACCCTGCAACCCGCGCCGCCGGCTGTTCGCAAAAAGCGGCGGGGCCAAGGCACGTCCGGCCATGATCGCCTCGGCGTCAACCTCGGGTCAGACTCGCGGTGACGTTGCGCCAGGGCGGCCAATGGCGGGCTAAGGCCTCGTTGGACGTCAGCGGTCCCAGTCCCGAATCCAAATCCTCGTCCGGGCTCACCACGAAGAGCACGAAGAGCACGAAGGCGAGCACCGAGGTCTGGATGGACATTTCGGCTATTCCCCATAAGACAGCAGCGGGTCCGCTCATCGACGCTCCTTCGTGTCCCTTGGTTCTTCGTGGTGAATTCCTAACCGAAGTCGGGCCGCAGTGCAGGAGAACATGCTGTGCCGGCGCCGCGGAGCGAGGCGGATCGTTTCGCGACGACAGCGCAGCCTGAACGACGTATCGGGAAGGCTTGCTGTCCGTCCGCCGACGGCTACGTTAGACGCCGTGAAGACGATCACGAATCGGAAGTTCTACGCCGACTCGGACGCGGTCCACGCCCTCAAGCCAGGCGAGTCGCTGCTTGTCACCACGAAGGGCAAGCCCGCTTTTGTGGTCACCAAGGCCAAGCACGCCAAACCGGGCAAGAAAGCCGCGGACATCCGGGAGGAAACGGAAGAGATCTTCCCCGGAAAGCGGACGCCGTTTGACGGTGTCGCCCTCCTCCGAACGCTGAGATGATCTACCCGGATACCAGCTTCTGGATTGCGCTCCGTATCAAAGGCGAGCTGCATCACGAGGGCCAGCACTTGCTTCATGCGGTGCGCCAAGCTGCATGCCAGTATCGGGGTTTAGGTCTTCGATTTTAGGTCTTCGATGTACGCTTGCCACAGTTCAGTTCCCATCACCCGCTCCGATCCTCGCGTGAAACCTGAGACCGTCCTGATCACCGGCGCGTCGTCGGGCATCGGCAAGGAACTTGCCCGGTGCTTTGCCAGGGACGGAAGCCGGCTCGTGTTGGTGGCGCGGCGACGGGATCCGCTCGAAGTGCTGGCCACCCAGTTGCGTCCGGCCAGCGGCATCGAGGCCGTGGTCCTCGTCGCCGACCTGGCGTGTCCCGAGGGGGCCGCGCGGGTCTTCAGCCAGATCGAACGCGACGGGCTCGAAGTGGACGTTCTCGTCAACAACGCCGGGTTCGGCGCGCAAGGTCTCTTTGCCCAACTGCCCCTGGATCGGCAGCTCGAGATGGTCCAGCTCAACGCCACGACCCTGACCCACCTGACCCGGACCTTCCTGCCCGGCATGATCGCGCGTCGGCGCGGCGGGATCCTGAATATCGCCTCGACGGCGGCCTTCCAGCCCGGCCCGCACATGGCCGTGTACTACGCGTCCAAGGCCTTCGTCCTCTCGTTCAGCGAAGCGCTGTCGGAGGAATTGTCCGGAACGGGAGTGACTGTCACGGCGCTTTGTCCGGGGCCGACCGCGACCGGATTTGGCGAGGCGGCACAAATGCGAAGAACGCCGATGTTCCGGTTGCTCACGATGTCGGCATCGAGTGTGGCGGAGGCCGGGCACCGCGGGTTTCGGCGCAGACGGGCCGTGGTGATTCCAGGGGTGTGGAACCGGCTGCTGACTTTTTCCGTGCGGCTCGTGCCCCGCTGGCTGTCACGCAGAATTGTCGGCGCGATGAACAGGCCGCGCGAGACGTGAGGGCGTCCACTCCCGCGGCGAGCCAATTGGCGGCAAGTGAATGACAATTTCGGCAAAGCGCGTTTGGGCCGGCGCGCTAAGCTGACGGCTGTTGCGTCTGGGACCCGGATGACGGTTCTGGCCGTGCTGTCGAACCACGGACATGTCCCGCACGCGGCGTTTTCTCTTATGGAAACAACTGTGACGGCGCGGAGTGAAGCGCCCCCCCGCAAGCCGCTCGAACACCCGAGCGGGGACAAACGTTTCAAGATGCTGGAGGTGTTCATCAAGCGCCTGCAGCACCGGCAGGACACGTTGATTGAAGTGCTGCACAAGGCACAGGAGCTCTTCGGTTTTCTCGATAACGACCTGTTGATCTATGTGGCGCAGCAACTGCGCCTGCCGCCCAGCCGCGTGTTTGGCGTGGCGACGTTTTATCACTACTTCACCCTCAAGCCGAAGGGCGCGCACACCTGTGTGGTCTGCATGGGAACGGCGTGCTATGTGAAAGGGGCCGATCGGGTCCTGGCGGCGATCGAGCAACATGCCGGGATCAAGGCCGGCGGGACCACATCCGACAATCAGTTGTCGCTGCTGACGGCGCGCTGCATCGGGGCGTGCGGGATCGCCCCGGCGGTGGTTTACGATGGCGCGGTGACGGCGCGGCAGAGCCCGGAAGACGCGCTTGAACGCGTGAAAGGATGGACCAATGGATCTCGCTGACTTGCTGGAAATCAAGGAGAAGGAACTGCGGACGCGCAAGCCGATCCGCCTGCGGTGCTGTCTGGCGGCGGGCTGCATGTCGTCCAATGGCCAGGCGGTCAAGGACAGCCTTGACAAAGCGGTGCAGGAGGCGGGGTTGGCGGACGAGGTGGAGGTGCGGGGGGTCGGCTGCATGCGATTGTGTTGCGAGGGGCCGCTGGTGGCGGTGGATCCGGCCGGCATCCTCTACCAGAAGGTCGCCCCGGAAGATGCGGCGTCGATCGTCGCCGCCCTGAAAGGGGGCGAGACCCAAGTCAGTCGGGGCGATCTGAACCATCCGTTTTTCACCAAGCAGATGTCGATCGTGCTCGAGAACAGCGGTGAAATCGATCCCGAGCGGATCGAATCGTACATTGCCGCCGACGGCTACCAGGCGCTCAACGACGCCCTGGTGGAGATGGAGCCGAAGGAGGTGATCGACGCCATCCTGAAGAGCGGTTTGCGCGGGCGAGGCGGGGCGGGCTACCCCACGGGATTGAAATGGGCCACCGTCGCGAAGATGCAGAGCCCCAAGAAGTATGTGATCTGCAATGCGGACGAGGGCGATCCGGGAGCGTTCATGGACCGAAGCGTCCTCGAAAGCGATCCCCATCGCCTGCTCGAAGGGATGGCCATTGCCGCCTATGCCGTCGGCGCCGACCAGGGTTTCATTTATGTCCGGGCCGAGTACCCGCTGGCCATCAGCCGGCTGCAGACGGCCATCAAACAGGCCAAACAGCATGGGTTGCTGGGCAGTGGCGTGCTCGAAGCCGCGTTCACATTCAACGTCGAAATCCGGATTGGCGCCGGGGCCTTCGTCTGCGGTGAGGAGACCGCCCTGATGGCGTCGATCGAGGGCGAGCGGGGCACACCCCGCCCCCGTCCGCCGTTCCCGGCGGAGCGCGGCCTCTATGCCAGTCCGACGCTGATCAACAACGTCGAGACCTTCGCCAACGTGCCGTCGATCGTCCGGAAAGGGGCGGAGTGGTTTGCGGGCATCGGGACTGAAAAGAGCAAAGGCACCAAGGTGTTCGCTCTGGCGGGCAAGATCACCAACACCGGTCTGATCGAGGTGCCCATGGGCACGTCGCTGCGCACGATCGTCGAGGAGATGGGGGCGGGCGCGCCCGACGGCAATCAGGTGAAGGCGGTCCAGACGGGCGGCCCATCCGGCGGCTGCGTGCCGGCGTCCGAGTTGGACACGCCGGTGGATTACGAGTCGCTGCAGCAACTGGGATCGATCATGGGATCGGGAGGCATGATCGTCATGGATCAGACCACGAACATGGTCGACGTGGCGCGCTTCTTCATGGACTTCTGCATGGACGAATCGTGCGGCAAGTGCATCCCGTGCCGGGCCGGCACGGTGCAGTTGCACGCTCTCCTGGACCGCATTTTGCGCCGTCAGGCCACGGCCCGCGATCTGGGACTGCTCGAAGAACTCTGCGACCTGGTGAAGCACACCAGCCTGTGCGGCCTGGGCCAGACGGCGCCCAACCCGGTGCTGAGCACGCTGCGCTTTTTCAGGAACGAGTATCTCGAATTACTGCAACCCGAGATCGGCGCGCCGGCCGGTCCCGGCAACGCTCCCAAGCCCGACGCGAATCCGACGCGTTGAGTCTCGAAGAGGCGCGCTGTGTAAAACGATTGGGTTGAGCAACGGGAAATCGCATTATGCCTGTCAGAACACTCACGATCGATGGCAAACCGGTCAGCGCGGTCGAGGGCCAGACCGTGCTGGACGCGGCGCAGGACGCGGGGATTACCATCCCGACGCTCTGTCACCTGGATGGGGTGTCGGATGTCGGCGCCTGCCGGCTCTGTCTGGTCGAGGTCACCGGCGTGTCGCGGCTCTTGCCCGCCTGCGTCACCAAGGTGACCGAGGGCATGGAGGTGCGGACGGAAAGCGAGCGGCTGAAGCGGTATCGCCGGATGATTCTCGAGCTGCTCTTTGCCGAACGCAATCACGTCTGCGCCGTCTGCGTGTCCAACGGGCGCTGCGAGCTGCAGAATCTGGCGGTCGCGCAGGGAATGGACCATGTGCGATTCGCCTATCGGTTTCCGCCGTACGAGGTCGACATCACGCATCGGATGTTCGGCATGGATCACAACCGGTGCGTGCTTTGCAGCCGGTGTGTTCGGGTGTGCTGGTTCATCGAGGGCGCTGCGACCAAGAACGTGGCTGGCCGCGGCGCGGGCGCGCGCATCATCACCGACCTGAGTCAACCGTGGGGGAAATCGGAGACATGCACGTCCTGCGGCAAGTGCGTTCAGGCGTGTCCCACGGGGGCCAAGTTTCACAAAGGTTCGACGGTGGCGGAGATGGAACGGGATCGCTCGCGCCTCGAGTTCATCGTCACCGCACGGGAGAAGAAGCAATGGATCGTCTGACTTTCGCGACTGTCTGGCTGGGCGGCTGTTCCGGCTGCCACATGTCGTTTCTGGACCTCGACGAATGGCTGGTCGACCTCGCCGACATGGTCGAGGTCGTCTACAGCCCGATCGTCGATCGCAAGGAATACCCGGAGAACGTGGCGGTTTGCCTCATCGAGGGAGCCGTGGCGAACGAGGATAACCTCGAACAGGTGAAGCTGATCCGCGCCCGGACCCGCCTGCTTGTCTCGTTCGGGGATTGTGCCGTCACGGGGAATGTGACGGCCATGCGCAATCCGCTCCGCACGGCGGAGCCGGTGTTGCAGCGGGCCTACCTTGACACCGCGAACCTGCGTCCGCGCATTCCCCAGGCGCGGGGCATTGTGCCGCCGCTGCTCGACCAGGTGCTCCCGGTGCACGAGGTGGTGCCCGTGGATTCCTTCCTGCCGGGGTGTCCGCCTCCGGCGGACCGCATTCGCACCCTGCTTCAGGACGTCATCGCCGGCAAGGGATCCCTTTTGTCGGGCGAGAACATCCGCTTCGGCTGATCGGGCGCACTCTTCACCGTCACATTCTTGTCCTATGGCCCAACAGATTAAGATCGATCCCGTCACGCGCATCGAAGGTCACGCCAAGATCACGATCCAATTGGATGAGGGCGGCAATGTCGCCAATGCGCGCTTTCATGTGACCGAATTCCGCGGTTTCGAGCGGTTTTGTGAAGGACGGCCATTCTCCGAAATGCCGGGCATCACGCCCCGCATCTGCGGCATCTGCCCGGTCAGCCATCTGCTCGCCTCGGCCAAGGCCTGCGATCAGATCCTGGCGGTGGACATCCCGCCGGCCGCGGAGAACCTGCGCCGGATGATGAACCTGGGCCAGATCGTCCAGTCGCACGCGCTGAGCTTCTTCCACCTGAGCGCGCCGGACTTTCTTCTTGGGTGGGAGACGCCGCCCGAGCGCCGGAATGTCTTCGGGTTGATCGCCGCCCACCCGGAGCTGGCGCGGGGTGGCATTCGCTTGCGTCAATTCGGCCAGGAAGTGATCGAGCACCTGGGAGGACGCAAGATTCATCCGGCGTGGGCTGTGCCGGGAGGTGTGCGCCATGGACTGAGCGAAGCGGGGCGGGAGGCGATTCGCGCCAAGATCCCCGAAGCGAAGGCCGTGGCGCTCAAGGGAATCGAGTGTTTCAAGGAAGTGCTCAAGACCCACGAGCGCGAACTCCAGGTCTTCGGCAATTTCCCGAGCCTGTTCATGGGCCTGATCGCGCCGGATGGCACCTGGGAGCACTACGATGGCCGATTGCGGTTCGTGGATGGGGGCGGCAACATCATTGCCGACCATGTCGATCCGCTGCGCTACGATCAGTTCATCGGCGAAGCAGTCGAAGAGACGTCCTACCTCAAATCGCCGTACTACCGTCCACTCGGCTATCCTGGGGGCATTTACCGTGTCGGACCGTTGGCACGCCTCAACATCTGCCGCCAGATGGGCACGCCGCTCGCGGACGCGGAGCTGACGAACTTCAAGAGCATGGGGTGGGGCGCGGTGACCTCGTCGTTTCTGTACCATTACGCCCGGCTGATCGAGATTCTCGCCAGCATCGAGCGGATCGAGCGGATGATTGACGACCCGGATCTTGCGAGCACGCAGTTGAGGGCGGATGCCGGGATCAACCGCCGCGAGGCCGTTGGGGCGAGTGAAGCGCCGCGGGGCACCCTCTTCCACCATTATCAGGTCGATGCCAACGGCCTGATCCAACGCGTCAACCTGATCATCGCCACCGGCCAGAACAACCTGGCCATGAATCGCACAGTCACCCAGATCGCCCGCCATTTCATCCAGGGACCCGAAATCCCGGAGGCGATGCTGAATCGAGTCGAGGCGGGGATTCGCGCCTTTGATCCGTGTCTGAGTTGCTCGACCCACGCCTCTGGGCAAATGGCACTGGACGTGACCCTGATCGGCGCCGACGGGCGAGTTCTCGATCGCGTCGCGCGTTAGGAAGCCCGGATACCGGACCGCGGAAAGCCCTGTGCAACATTCACGGCGGGGATGCCCCGTCGCGATGCATGAGAAGGCGGTTTTTTGCTGTTCTTTTTCTGCTCGAAATCCCGGCTGCTGCATTCCACCATGCCGCTCATGACAACACGTTCGCTTCATCCCGGTCTTTCCCGCCGCCAGTTCCTCACCATCACCGCCGGCGCGCTCGCCGCGCCCACGATCATTCCCGCCAGCGCCCTGGGCGCCGATGGCGCTGTCGCGCCATCCGAGCGCATCACGCTGGGCGCCATCGGCTGGGGCATGCAGGGTCCCGGCAACACGGGCGCATTCATGAATCAGAAGGACTGCCAGGTTGTTGCCGCCTGCGATTTGGACAAGAACCACCTGGCTGCGGCGGTCAACGCGATCAACAGGAAGTATGGCAATGAGGACTGCAAGGCCTACTGGGATTATCGCGAGCTGATGGCCCGAAAAGACATCGACACGGTCATGCTGGCCGTGCCCGACACGTGGCACGCGCTTGCCGCGGTGGCCGCCGCCGAAAGCGGCAAGGACATTTACGGCGAGAAACCGCTGGCCCGGACCATTGCCGAGCAGCAGGCCATCGTGCGCGCGGTTCAGAAGCACGGGCGCATCTGGCAGACCGGGTCATGGCAACGGTCAGTCGAGAACTTCCACAAAGCGGTCGAGATCGTGCAGAACGGCCTGATCGGCAAGGTCACGCGTGTCGAAGTCGGCCTGCCCGCCGGCCATCATGACTTCGCAGGCACGGCCCCGGAACTGCTCAAGAAACTCGAAGGGATTGCCGGCGCGCCGAGGAACCTCGCGCGCCTGACTCCCGCCACCCCGGGTTGGGACGCCGCGGTGTCGGCTCCTCCGCCTGAACTCGACTACGAGACATGGCTCGGTCCCTCCCAGATGGAACCATACGTCAAGACGCGCGTTCACATGAACTGGCGCTGGAACTACAACGTCGGAGGGGGACAGTTGCTCGATTGGATCGGACATCACTGCGATATCGGGCATTGGGGCCTGGGCTTCGACAACACCGGCCCGGTCGAAGTCGAAGGGCAGGGGGAGTTTCCGGCCAAGGATGCCATCTGGAACACCTGCACCAGGTACCGCATCACATGCACCTATGCCGAGGGCGTGACCATGATCATTGCCGGCGGTCATGGCGACATCCGCGGCGGCACGAAATGGATCGGGACCGATGGCTGGGTCTGGGTCGATCGCGGCGGCTTCGACTGCTCGAACGAAGAGCTCAAGGACATCTCCCGGCTGCCGGAGAGCCTCCGCAAGGTGAAGGTCTATCATTCGCGCGACCACCAGCGGAACTTCCTCGACTGCGTCAAATCCCGAAAGCCGACCATCACGCCCGTCGAGGCCGCGCATCGCTCGGCCATTCCGGGTCATCTGGGCCTGATCGCGATGCTTGTCGGACGCAAGGTCAAGTGGGATCCGAAGACCGAGGTCATTGCCGGAGACGCCGAGGCCACGAAGCTTCTCAGCCGCGAGTATCGCCCGCCTTACAGGCTGGCGTGATCGCATTCGCGGGAAGACCGTCAGGCCATCTTTTCGAAGATTCGGCGGGCGTACTCGGCACTGCGCCGATGCGCCTCGACGGGATCCAGCGTCTTGGGCGTGCCGGTCTCGACGGCGATCTCGAGGACGATGTGGGGCTTGACCTTCTTCCGGATGAGCGCCGCCGACAGCGCTTCGTAATCGATATCGCCGGGTCCGAACGTTTCGGACCAGACGCCCTCTTGCGACTGGCGCAGGTGGACCTCGCTGATCCGATCGCCGTAGAGTTCGATCACGTCGAAGAGCGCGACCTGGGAGTTGCCGGCACCGCGATACATCCAGTGGGCGTCGAGGCAGAGCGTGACATGGCGCGGGTCGGTTCCGGCCAGCATGTGATGGAACTCGCGCGCGGCCATGCGCAGCTCGATGTCGTGGTAATGATAGGCGAGCGTGATCTTGAGGGCGCCGAGTTCCTTGCCCAATCGGTTCATGGCCGCCGCCTGGGTGCGCAGTTGGTCATCGGTCTTGTTCTCAGGCCCACCCCAGCGAAGCGGGTTGGGATTGGTGACGATGATCCGGGTGCCGAACGGCTTCACGGCACGGGCCGTCGCCAGGATCTGCTCGATGCTGCGGTCCGCCTCGGCGGGCTCATGCAGACTGCTGTTGACGTAGATGGAGCGCATCTCGAGCCCGTGCTTCTTGAGCAAGGGGAGCAGCGCCCTGAGGTCTTCGGTGCCCCCGACACCCGGTTCAAATCCATTGAGGCCGCTCGCCGCCACGTCCTTCAAACCCGCGTCCAGCGAGCCGCCAAAGTTGCGCCCCTCGCGCTGGTAAAACACCTGCCAGGAATAGGCGTTGGTGGCCAGGTGAAGCTTATCCCCACGGGCGGCAAGACTCACGGGCGGCGCAGTCACGAGCGCTGCAGCGCCGGCCAGCGCGGTGTGCTGCAGAAAGGTCCGACGCGACAGCGATTGGGTTTGCATGAGCCCATTCAAGCATGCCGAGGCTGACTCGGCAATCCTCGGCAAGACTTTCCGCAGACCCCTTCCGCAGACCACGATTTGCCTCAGAGACACAGATTGGAGCCCAGAAAACGGGGCCGGCCCCGGCCAAATCCGGGTGGGAAGGCTCAACCGTTACCGGGCAAGCCCGCATAGCAGTCCTCTTGCGAAGTCTGACCTCCCTGTGCACAGATGGGGTGTTAAACATACGGGCTAGGCACGGTGTCGGAGCAGGAGCCAAGTCCGCACCCGCCCCTTGCCTTTGACCTCGATCTCACCCCGATCCTCGAGCTCGAAGGCAGGCGGCAGCGCCTGGCGGGTCGCATCGGTGACCTGGATGCGTCCGGGCAGGCCGGTGGATTCCATGCGACTTGCTGTATTCACCGTGTCGCCCCACAGGTCGTAGATGAACTTGCTGCACCCGATGACGCCGGCGACCACCGGGCCGGTGTTAAGGCCGACGCGGACTTGGAGGTCAGCCTGGCGGGCCTGGTTAAAGGCGCGCACGCTCTCGATCATCTCGAGGGCCATGCTGGCCAACCGGGCGGCGTGGTCGACACTAGGTTCCGGCACGCCGCAGACGGCCATGTAACAATCACCAATCGTTTTGATCTTCTCGACGCCGTGAGCGCGCGCCAGTTCGTCAAAACGGGTGAAGAGGTCGTTGAGCATTTCCACGAGCGGCTCGGGCTGCATGGCCCCGGAGAGGGTCGTGAAACCCGCAATGTCGGCGAACAGCACCGAAACCTCATCGAAGCGTTCGGCGATCACGCCCGCCTGCCGCTTGAGCTTCTCGGCGATGGGCGCCGGCAGCACGTTGAGCAGCAGTCGCATGTTCTCCTTGTTCAACCGGTCGATAGTCAAGTGGGTCCGGACTCGCGCCAACAGTTCGTGGGGGTTGAACGGCTTGCCGACGTAGTCCACCGCGCCCAGTTCAAAGCCGCGCACGATGTCCGCCGTCTCGGTCTTGGCGGTGAGGAAGATGATCGGCAGGTCGCGCCAGACTGGCGAAGCCTTGATGTGGCGGCAGGCCTCGTAGCCGTCCATCTCGGGCATCATCACGTCCATCAGCACCAAGTCGGGGTGCACTTTTTCAATGACCTGGAGGGCCTGCCGGCCATTGGTGGCGACGCTGAGTTGGTAGCCCTGCTCCTTGAGGATGGCGGTCAGTGTCTGGATGTTGGCCGGCGTGTCCTCGACGATGAGGATGCGGCTGCCGCTCGTGGGAGTCGGGGTGCTCATAGCCATCCTTTCGCCGTCGCGGCCTGTTGCAGCGCCAGCAGCGCCTCGGCGAAGGCGAAGCCGGCGAGCTGCTGCTCGAACGCGCCCAACGCCTCTGCCGGAAACAGCGCCTGAAAGACCGCGCGGTTCGCCTCGAAACAGCCCTCGGCGGACGGATCGAAATTGTTCAAGTGCTCGAGCATTTCGCCCACGACGCGCCGGCCGTGCCCGGGGTCAATCGCCACCACCGGAGCGGGGGACGCCGGCACCGCGGATGATGGCCCCCAAGCCGCGCGCAGCCGTGAAGCGAGACGGTCCAGCACGGCGCGGAACTCCTCGAGCGTCGGCGCGAGTTCGTCCGCGGCGGTTCCCGCGCCGATGGCCCGCTCGAGCGCAGCCGCCACGTGCTGCACCTCCCGCGCGCCGAGGTTCCCTGCCACGCCCTTCACCGTGTGAGCGAGTCGCTCCGCCAGCGTGAAATCGTGCTTGGCCAGGGCTTCGCCGATCCGGGCGGGCGCGCTGCCCTGTTGCTCGATGAACTCCCGCAGGAGCTTCAGATAGAGCTTTCGATTCCCAGCCGTGCGGGTCAGGCCGTCCTGTGTGTCCAGGCCCTCGATCGCGGGAAGATCGCCCGGCTCCGGCACCCGAACCTGACTTCGTGGCGATTCCGCAGTGGGCGGGAGTGACGGAGGAGTCTCGGGGCTGGCATCCGGCGCGCGTGGCTGCGGGCTGAAGGGGACGCCCTGATCCGAGGGCGCATCGACAGCCACCGGTTTGTAGAACCGCGCCAGGGTTTCGAACAGCATCGCCGGGTCGATCGGTTTCGCGACATGATCGTTCATGCCGGCGTTTAGGCAGCGCTGGCGTTCCTCGATCGTCGCGTGGGCGGTCATGGCGATGATCGGCAGTTTCGCGAAACGCGGATTGGCGCGTAACTTCGCC
>ERZ795054.2413-NODE-2413-length-15795-cov-37.491360_pt1 | contig 15795 bp, 11 predicted proteins | sample MGYA00375138_ERZ795054 | MGnify/ENA primary metagenome ERZ795054 (study PRJEB30183, sample SAMN05720215) | anaerobic digester metagenome | isolation source: active sludge of municipal wastewater-treating anaerobic digesters | place: USA | collected 2014-12-23 ... | reverse complement strand
CTTTGGAAATTTGTGTTTCAGGATCGAGCACTTTATCAACAACCGTTTTAAACTGGAAAACCTCAATTTCCCCGGCATCATCATTGTAGTGGGCTTCAATATCCACATCCGGCCCCAGCTTTTTGCGTGCTGCCGTCAGCATGGCGGCCTCGAGGGCTTCTGTAATGATGAGTTTGTCGATACCCCGGTCCTTACCCATCTGCTCGATCAGACGTTTAAGCTCTTGCAACATTGACAAATTCCTCCCTTTTTCTCTCTCGGGCTGTATATAATTTCAGCCTGTCGGCATTTTTCACTCTGAGACCATAGCTTTGTCATCCACCAGATTGGTTTTGACAATTTCGTTTTTCGGGATGTTGTATATTTTACCCGCCACATCAATTCGGACAATCTTCCAGCCGCTTTCTTCCACAAAATCCACCAGTGTGCCTTGAAAATTCTTCATGCCGTCAATTTTGTTTTGGGTCTTGATTTTTACTTTGGCGCCCTGGAACTTCTGAAAGTCCTGATCGCGCGAAATAGGGCGGTCAAGACCCGGCGATGAGACTTCCAAAGTATAAGGTCCGCGGGACAGATCATGAACATCCAGGACATCACCCAACTGATTACTGACCTCGGTGCAGTCGTTAAGCGTTACGCCGCCTTCCTTGTCCAGGTAAAGCCGGAAAACCCAGCGTGAATGCATTTTCAGGCATTCGACATGAATCAGCTCCATTCCTTCGGATGCTGCAATCGGCTCGGCCAGCTGCCATATTTTGTCTTTTAAATCATCGTACATATCAATCGCTTCAGAAAATAAAAAAGTGGGCGAAAGCCCACTTCAGCATACAACTTTCAGTGATGGTTGGAAATTCAACTACCATATACAAACAGGCAATGCAAGCAATATTTACCGCCCGGCAGGGCCGGTAGGCGAACTGAAACGATAGAAAAGATTTTGGCTTTCTCATGAAAAAGGCAGGATCATTTATGACCCTGCCTTTCTGAAATTAAAACGCTGAGGTATTTTTTACTTCCTAAACCTTCTCCTTAGTCCTACCAGTCCGATTAAACCGGAACCGAGGAGCCATATGGCAGCGGGGATGGGAACGGGGTTGCCTGGACCGGCTGCATAGCCTGTGCTGGCGCCAGTTGGTTTACCACCCGCACCCACCGGAATCATGTGGGCAGCAGCGAGATAACCTTCCCAGTTGGGGACGAGAACATCTGATGCGTATTGCCAATCAATTCCACTATTATTATCGATGGTGAAACTAAAAGAGTCATAGATGCCGCCATCTGGACCGTAGGTAGCATTAAAAAAACCAAACTCACTAATATTGCCTGAATCGCTAAGAGGATTACTAACAAAATTGGTTGAATTAACATTAAGCTGCACACCAAGCTGGTTGTTTTTCAGTTTGTAACCGGCCAGGGCTTCAAAGGTAATAGTTGCTTGATCAAGACTTGCATCCGTTAGCTCAACAGTCACCCTTGCGTAATCATCCGTCAAGCCTCCATTAAGACCGCTATTGGCTATCGTGAGGTTGAAATAGTAAAAATCAGCAAATGCGTTGGTTGCGAAAAGAAGAAAAGAAAGCAAACAGAAGAAAAGGATCATTCTCTTTCCTAATCCGCTAAAATGTTTTTTCAGTTTCACAAAAGACCTCCTTGATTTATTTTGTAAAAAATTTGGTCTTAGCACTTGCTTTCAATATTTGTTCCAAAATTTTTATATCTAACTTTGCTCATGGTTCACGTAATCATAACACCTTAATGTTTCTTATTAATATTAAATTATTTTTTTCTGTCCTGTTTAAGCATCGAAAGATTTGAAAAATAAGAGATATATGTTTTGTAAAATAACCCGACACTAAAAAAAACACGATCGCTTCCTTTCTTATCTATATACATGAAATTACAAAATATTATCGATATATTGGCTTATGTTTTATAATTTAAAATAGTTACGCATGCTATAGCCGTGAGCAGCAGTAAAGAAAGGATATATCTTCCTAATATGAATCAATAAATTTTTATTTATTAACATTGTAAAGAATTTCGACATTTGAAATGGGGCAGGATAAAAGCTCCGGGAAGAGCTATTCCATCCAATCCCGGACTACTATGACAAAGCACACCACAACTTTCAGCAACGACACCTTTCCGAGTCTTAAGGGCATCTTTTTTAAACGTCGGATTTACTTACAATGTATAAATACCACATAAGTGCTTGATAATTATCAATTCATGAGAATATCAGGCATTTTGCATGCCTGGAAAGTGTCGATTTATTTTACAATTTTGACGAACGGACAACATGGCGTTATCGTAACATATTAATATAATTATGTAATTATTTATGGCATGAACATTGCTGAAAATAATTTAAATAATTGCATGATTCGTAAACTTTTAATAAAGTAAAACGGGAGGAGGAGATAAATGAAAAAATTAATTTCGGTTATGGTGTTGTCCGTGTTTTTAACACTGACAACGATGGCGATGGCAAGCCAGGTTACATTTATAAATGGGTATGGACCCTATCAAACGGGATTAGGTGGTGAATTCACATTAGCACCGAGTGCCGATCTGTCTTGGGTTCTGGGTAATTACGTGCCTGGGAAAAGCAGTCTGGCGGGAACTGCAACATTTCAGACTTTTTGCCTAGAAGTTGGTGAGCATGTTTACGCTAACGGAACTTATAATGCCGCTATTAACACCAATGCAATTACGGGTGGTGTAGGCTTGGCAGGTGATCCTATTTCGATAGGCACAGCATATCTCTATTCCGAATTTGCAAAAGGGACACTCGTAAACTACGCTTTCAACGGAACAGAGGCAGAGCGTGAAGCATCAGCCGCTTTACTCCAAAACGCAATTTGGTATCTTGAAGGCGAAGGTGGCGCAGCCAACTCCTATTACAATTTGGTAAATAATAAGTTTGGTAATGCGTTCGCTGACAACAATGGTGCTTACAATGTTGCCGTATTAAATCTTACTGACGCTAACGGCGGTTTTGCTCAGGATGTGTTGGTCGCTACCCCTATCCCCACTGCGCTTTGGCTCCTCGGTACCGGCCTTCTGGGTCTGGTGGGTTTGCGTCGTAAATTCAAAGCTTAAGCTCTTTGTAAGTTCAAGTTTCACAGAAAATAAAAAAAGCCACCGGGTAAATGCCTGGTGGCTTTTTTATTCTTCGCCGTGGCAATTAGGCACGGCAAACACAGCTGGTTCAGGATGGTTTAGGTGGTTTCTGGCCGTATCCATAGCCATAGCCGTAACCGTAGCCATAGTAGCCGTATCCATACCGCTTAAGCTGACTGGTCTGGCGGTTTAAAACTAGGCCCAGTATCTTCTCATCCGGGAGTAAATCGAGCGCGCGATTGACGTCCTGCATGGATGTCTTTCCCGCCTGGACAACAACGATGATCCAATCAACCATGTGTGCAAAAGCCATGACATCATCGCTGATGAGAATAGGGGGCGCATCGAAAAAGATATAGCGCTCCGGATAACGATTCTTCATCTCCTCCACCAGTGCCTTCATTCGCGGCGACGTAAGAATCTCGCTGCTTGCCTGGATCGTCTCCCCCCCGGAGATCACCGTGAACTTTTCAACATGGGGCCATACAATAAGATCAGATAATGGCTTATCAGCAAGGAAGTAATCCTGAAGGCCGTTATCGCTTTTGTAACCCAGAAGCTTATGCACTTGCTGCATCCGGAGGTCGCCATCCACGAGCAGTACGGTGTGCTCGTACAACTTGGTAAATGACAAAGCGAGGTTGATGGAGGTAACGGTCTTACCCTCGCCGGGCAGGGCACTGGTAATCATGATGGATTTGCCCCCCTGCTTGTGAGTGCGGTTCATAATGCGGGTGCGAAGGACTTTGTAAAAATCATTCTCAGGTCGGTCGGGCATCATGGCCACAAGCCGATTTTTCTCCAGAGTGTTCGGATCGAGTTTGATGGCTCGGGATTGGTTGTAAACCGGGGAGAACCAGCCCGTCTTTTCTTTTTCCGGCAGCGGATGCGGAGACACGGGCTTCGCCGGAACATAGGCTATTGTTGGTTCACCCTTTTTGCTTCGGGAGAAAAGGTTTTTGAAACTCATGAAAAACTCCATTCTTCGTAACATCTGGATTCCCATTTACATGGGGTAATGCACTTTGGGCTTAATTACGGAGACAAGCCCGGAACGATCCCGATCAGTTTTCGGGTGAAGCGGGCCCACAACACATCCAGATCCATGACCAGGAAATGAACGATCACCAGACTCACCAGGATGACGGCAATAATGACGATAATCCAGGTCGAGCGCTGTTTCTTGGCCAGGTCGATATCCTGTTGAATTCCGATCTCCGGAATACCCGCAAGGACAGTCATGGAAGTGGCCTCGGCCAGGGCCTCCTTGGTTCGGACGGAATGGTCACTGAATTCCCTTAGGGACGCCGCCCCGATGCCGCTCCCGATACCCAGGATGAAGCCTATAAGCAGGATGGCCGGGATATTGGGTTTCACTGGTTTCACGGGCATGAGCGCGGGCTCGATGAGCGTGAATCGTTCACCCAGTTGACCCTTCTCCATGCCGTAGGCGACATTGGCCTCCATACCCTTCTTCATGAGATCTTCGTACTTGGCCTGCGTGTTGTTCCGCTCCATCAGGAGGTTCCTGTATTGCTCCTCCACGCCGGGGCTTGCGGACACACGCCCCAGGTAAACGTTTCGCTTTCTGGTCATTGTATCGAGCTGAAACTCGATGGATCGTATTTCGGACTGGATGTTGGAGAGTTGTGCGGCATACTGGCTGTGAGCGGGGTTGTAAGAGTCGCTACTCTCTTTTCCTTCTTGTTCCGCTTTATTGACGCGCCGCTCAAGCTGAGCGATTTCTTTCTTGATGATGACCACGTCGGGATGTTGATCCGTAAGGCGAGTCTCAAGATCGGTCAGCTGTGCCCGGAGGTCCTGGAGCCGATTTTTGTCAGGGTTCTGGGACTTGATGTATTTTTCCTGCTCCTTGAGGGTCCGGAGCTGGTCGTTGAGCCGGGTAATATCCTGGTCAATCCGGTCCACGTTCTGGAGGTTGAGCTGGACCATCTCCGGTAGGGCTCCCAGGTTGCGGGACTTGAAGGTCGCCAGTTTGGCGTCCGTTTCCGCAAGCTTTGCCTGAAGGCTGTTCATTTCCTCTTGGATGAAGCGTGTTGCCCCGGTGGCTTGCTGTTCACGGATTTTCAGGTTTTCCTCAAGGTACAGGGAAGCCAGGGCATTGGCCACCTGCTGGACCACATCAGGCTTATTGCCTTCGTACGCAACGCTGAAGGCAATGGTGGCACTGCCTGATCTACCATACCTATTAACCACATCAGCGCTCATCGTCTCAAACTTGATGTCACGGCGCATCTTCTCGGCAATCTGCTCAATGGACCAACTCTTGCGCACATTCGCGTAAAGGTTGAATTGGTTGATAAGCTCCATGAGCCTGGTGGTGCTCATGATTCGCTGGTTGATCGTTTGAAGTCGCTCTTCCGCATAACTCGTCACGGTGCTCATGACGTATTCCCGGGGGATATCCTGTGCCTCGATGAGGATGGTGGAGGTGGAACGATAGGTCGGCGGAATCAGGAAAGCCACGAGGACCGCCGTGAAGAATATCGCCAGCGCCGGCCAGATAATAAAATTTTTCCGGCGCTTCACGATGTCCAGAAAGTCATTGAGCGTCATGCTGTTCTCTCCCATTGTACTCCCTATCCCATGTCCTCATTCGAAGAACGAATGCTTGATGAAGAAACATCGGGGCAGAACCATGGCAAGAATCCTTGTTCCATTAATGTTGCCCCGAAAAAAAGGTCGTTATTTGTATAACAATACAGCTAACCTGTCAATACGTTTTATATATTTTGGCATAAAGGCATGTCACTTCAGCCCCCGCAGCGTCCTTGCGGCCTCTTCGCGCCCGGGGTATTCCTCTCCGGTCTTCAGAGATTTCTGGAGATGATCCCTGGCCTCGGCAGTCTTTCCCGACTTGTAGAGTGCCATCCCCAAGTGGTAGTTGATGATGATACTCTCCGTCGACTTGGCCTGAGCCTTGGTAAGCAACTCCAGGGCCTTCGCAGTCTCCCCCTTCTTGTAATGGATCCAGCCCAAGGTATCCATCAGCGCAGGATTTTCGGGAACAGCCGCCACGGCACTCTTTGACAGGGTCAGAGCCCGATCCATATCCCCGGGCTTGCGCCCATATTCACAAAGCAGATACGCCAGATCATTAGCTACAGCCGGAAGATTCGGCCTGCGTTCCAGTATTTTCTCAAAGGCCTGGATGGCCTTTTGAAACGACTCCTCCGCTTTCACCGTATTTTTCCCGGCAAGATACACTTGCCCCAGCAGGCTGTATGTGCTCGCATCCAGGGGGTTCTGCTCTGCCCGCTTCTCCAGCAGAGACACCGCCGGGGCAAACTTCTTCTGCCGCATGTAAGTCTGGACCAGAGCCGCAGTTACCGCCATGTTGTTGGGGTCGAGCTTCTGAGCCTGCTGCAGTTCCACCTCCGCCCGGCCATATTGTCCCTGGGCGCCGCAAAGGTTGCCCATCTTCAGGTATCCAATGGCCAGTTTAGGGGCGCGCTGTTTGATCACGCCATATTGCACCTCTGCTTTCTTTGTATCCCGCATGGCCATGTAGAGATCTCCCAAATCCGCACGGGTTTCCAGGTCGTTCGGGTTATCTTCCAGGCTCGTCTTTAGCAGACCTTCAGCGCGGGCCGCATCTTTCTGGGCCATATAGACCCTCGCAACGGCACGCTGCAAATCCCGGGATTGGGGGTTGAGCTTCAAGGCTTTCTGCAGAACATCGAAAGCCATGCTTTGCTCCTTATTCATCAGATGCGCCTCAGCGAGGCGGATGTGGCCGAGCACGAAATGCGGCTGCTCGGCGGTCACCGTCCGGAACTCCGCAATGGCAGGACCTGCTTCATGTCGGGCCAGATGGATGTTTCCCTTGGTGAAATGGGCTTCGAGGTTTTTCGGGCTCTCCTTGATAATTTCGTCGACAAATTTCTGTGCGTTAACCAGCTCCCCGCGAGACAGATGAATCCGCGCCAGGCCGTTCTTCGCCTGGATAATGTCCGGATTGGCATGGTCCTTTTCCAGGGCAAGGCATTCCTTGAGCATCGCGATAGCCTGATCCGTCATGCCGTTCTTCTCATACAGATTGCTCAAGGCAAAACGCAGCTTGAAACTTTTGGGAACATCCTTCAGCCCCGCCTTCAGATCTCCTTCGGCGGTCTTGAACTGGCCCTGGGACACATAAAAGCCCGCAACCTGCATCCGAAGCTCCTCACTCTTCGGATCAGCCGCCACCAGGTTTCTGAGAAGCTCGGAGGACTTGTCCTTTTTTCCTGTACCCCAGTAGAGCGACGCCAGGGTCAGCTTGTGATGAACATTTTTTGGCTCGATCTCCGTGAGTTTCTGAACCAGGGCAAGCGCCTCGTCGTTCCGCTTCGCCCGGATGTAAAGGTTGGCCAGCGTGAGGTATAATGGTGCGTTCTTGGGATTTGCCTCGATGCCACTCTTCAGAACAGCTTCGGCGCTTTTGAGATCCCCATTCTCAGGCGGGTAAGAGGCAGCCAGCAACAGATAGATATCGGGCTTCTTGATCCCCTGGTTCAAGAGCCCCTGCAAGAGGCTTCGCGCGGCCGCCGTCTCTTTTTTCGCTAACAGGATTGCCCCCTTGAGGATCAAGGCCTCTTCGTTTTGCGGCTCGGCTTTCAGGACAACTTCCACGGTCTCCAGAGCCCGGTCCGGCGCCTTGCCTCGCAGCAAGATGTGGGCCATCTGAATACGGGCCTTCTGGTGCCCGGGATCCAGCTCCACCGCCTTGGCGAAGCCGCCATAGGCACTTTTGGGATTCCCCTTGGCCAGCTCCACCATGCCCAGCCAGTAATGCCCGTCGGCGAATTTCGGATCGATCTGGATTGCGTTTTTGAACTCCAGTCCAGCTTTCACATATTCGCTCTTTTCATAGAGGGCCTTGCCCTTCTCGAAAAATTTTGCCTTCTTCTCCTCCGGCCCGCTGCAGGCCACGACCAACAGCACCAACAACAGAACCAAGAGTCTCAAACCTTTGCGTACTTTCATCTCCGCCTCCGGATATTTTGTTTTATTTTATTTATTACACTTTAACCAAGAGAGCTATCATTTTGTCATTGAGACCTTTGAAAAACTGCATACAACCAGTAATATTGTCATTCCCGCGGAGGCGGGAATCCAGCATTAATTAATATTCCTGGATTCCGTGTCGCGCTTCGCTTGCATGGAATGACAAAAAAGGTCTCATCCCATCAGACCGCGGACCGCCGCCACCAGGTACGCCACGATAATGAGCGCCGACACTTTCCCGACCTCCTCGCGAACTTCGCCCATGATGATCTCCAGGCAGAAGTAGAGCAGGATGATCTTCACCGCTATGAGACCGTAGGCGATGCGGAGATCCGGCAGAACCATGAAGACCAGGGCGAAAAAAAGGATCAGAAAGTCCATCGGCGTGGGCCGGAAACCCTTTGTGCGCTCCGTGAGACGAAGCGTCAGCCAGCCCAGGAGCAGCAACAGCAGGAAGAACATGAAGTAGATCTCATAAGGTATCCCGACCATCCAGGGGGGCATCTCCGTGTGCGCCAGGTAAACCAGACCCGGAATGAACAGATACGCCGAGCCGATGACTGCCCACTTGAACCACTCCCGCCGCAGGAAGAAGACCAGTAAAATGCCTATGACGAGCAGGCCGGAAAAGACTGAAAAATAACCCGGAATAGTGAGTGGCAGAAATCCAGTAAAGATCAGCAGCAGCGGCATTCCCATCTCTAGGGGCCGGAAGACGATCCGGATACCATACTGTTTTCCCCTCAGCTTTTTCAGCTTACCCTTGACGACTTGGTCGATGAAGCTAAAGCGTTTGAATTTCCAACCCGTTCGGTCGGCTAACGTAAATATGCCCACGACCGATAGGGCGAAAAACCCGTAGCTCAGCAGCAGGAACCACTCTGAATAGAACCGGAAGACGTAGGCAAAGACAATCAGCAGCGTTTGGATGACATAGATCATGAAGACCGCCTCAGTCTGGAACAGTCCCATCCGAAGAAGGCGGTGGTGAAAGTGGTTCTTGTCGGCCGCAAAAGGAGAGCGCCCCTCGGAAATGCGCTCGGCCATCACAGCTATCGTATCCAGCAGGGGGAAGCCCAGAATAATCAACGGGAGAAGTGGACTGAGAGCCGTTTCCCCCTGGGTGAGGATCAGGGAAAAGCATACCGCTGAGAAACCCAGCAGCATGCTTCCCGTATCCCCCATAAACAGCGTGGCCGGGAAAGTATTGAATCGCAGGAAGCCGAAGCAGACCCCCACCAGTGAAGCGGACATGATGGCGACGTTCAGGTTCTGCTCGATGTAGGCCAAGTAGGCGATGAGCGCGAAAATGAGCATGCAGATGCCCCCCGCCAGGCCGTCCAGACCGTCGGAGAGATTGATGGCGTTGGTGACTCCCACGAGGAACAGAACGGTAAGGATTACGGATGCCCACCCCGGAAGAATCATGCCTTCGGGCAGGAGGGCGCCAAGTTGTGTAATCGTGATCCCTCCATAGAAAACGACCATAAGGGCTGCGAGAATCTGGCCGGCAAACTTGATCTTGAAATTCAGTCCTTTCCAGTCGTCCAGGATACCAACCACTATTAAAACGGCACCCCCCATGAGGTACGCTTGAGTCGCATCATTCATCGGTACCCAGATGATAATGGATACGAAGGCACCGATGGCCATGGCGATCCCGCCGATCCTGGGAACGGGCCGCTGGTGAACCTTCCGCGGCCCCGGCATGTCGTAGATCTCCAACCAAATGGCCAGACGGCTGACAGCCGGAACCAACATGATGGTGATAAAAAGCGAAAGCAGAAGGGAAGTGATCAGTGTCATAAAATTATCCTTTCATCCTTTCCCTCTTGTCCCATTCTTTTTGGGCCTGACCTCTCATAGCATCCTTTATTTCGATATAAATCCGTCTAACACCGGCACAATCTGTCTTGTGAAATCCTGGAGACGCGCTTCCGCACCCTCGATATTTTCATCCGGATATACAGCCGTAATAACACGGACCAGCGCCCCATCAGTGCGCTGCCGCGTCAGGGCGTCCCAGAAGGTGTAAATTTTTAATTCCCACGCGTTGGTGAGAATGCGTCCCCGGGCCGGGAACCAGAAGTAAGCAATCTGCTGCGCTCCGTTTTTTTCCATGATGGCCCGGTTTATTGTGATCAACCTGCCTTGTCCGGCAATCGGCACTTTTACTTGCCCTGCCTGTCGGAAGATCCAACCGCTCCCGGGCAGACAGGTCTCCGGCGAGTGGATGGATTCGGCTTTCCTCTGGCTCTCATAATAGGCCACGTAGAAATCGACATGCCTACCATTGCCACTCTTATAATCAATCATGGTGTAATCGCTGAGATCCAGCTCCGTGATAAACACCTGCTCCATGAACTGGCGTGTGCCCTTCCAAGCACCCACCGAAAGCGGGAACTGGATGAAGGACCGGTTGGCAGGAATTTTTTCCCGAACATCCACGGCCTGGTAAATCCCCAGCGTAAGCACCAGAAGAGCCAATGCCACGATGAACTGCGGTGGCCTGAAAAAGGACGTCCAGCACTCCCCATCGGATGTCGCCGCTGCGCCATTCACCCGCTGCCTCGCCGAATCGGGCCGGGTAAAAAAACTCTCCGACGGGCCGGGAAAGATTTTCCTCAGAATCCATATCTCGGCAAGCAGCACACCCAGGGTGAAGACAAAGATAAGCCAGCCCGAAAACCCGTGAAAGAATCCTTCTGCCACTGCCGCACCCCAATACTGATAAAGGATGCCGGTCAGTGCAATCCTTAAGCCGTTGGTCACGATAGCCACCGGAATCGTTGAGAAGACCAGAATCAGACGCTTCCAAAGAGCCGCCCGATAAAAGTAAGCGAGAAGAATGCCCATGATCAGGAGAGGGAAAAGATATCTCAGGCCGCTGCACGCATCGACAACCTGAAGTTGGGTAAAGCCTAAATCAATAATATTCCCTTCCCTGTAAGCCGACATCCCATACAGGTGGAGCATCTTAACGCCTAATTGCGAGGAGATAAGCTTGAGGCCGAAGGTCAGTTTAACATTCAGGAAGTTGGGCAGAGGAAACATGGTCAGGGCCATGAAGAGCGCAAAGGCGATAATCTTCAGCTTCCGCCAACCGATATGCATCCAGAGGATACCCACGACGGCAAACCAGGATGAGAGATAGATCGAGTAAAACTCGCCCGCCAGTTCTCCGAACCAAAACAGAAGAATGGCGGGGAAAAGAAACAGCAGTCCGCACCAGGATGGCACAGATCGCTCAGCCGCAAGTTCATTCTTCTTCTCCCAGATCAGGTAAAGGACGACCAGCGGGATCAGGTAGCAGTAGCTGTAGTCTTCCATCGCCCAGTCATGCCCGATCAGCCGCGAGTAGGCCGAATAGTAGATCCCCGCAAGTAAAATGGCATAGATTCCGAATTTCACGGCAACATGCGCTTTCAGCTTCATTAGTGATTTCAACTTATTCTCCTGGCAGTTGGAACGATACCCTAACGAGCAGGGTCAAGGATACTCCATATACGTTCTGATGCCTTGCCATCCCACAAAGGGGGAATTGTCGCGCTCGCCGCTTTTGCCAGACTTTCCCGATAGGCATTAAGGATGCCTTCCCGGCTCGTGCCCGCCAGCACGTTCGTTCCCATCTCAATCGTAATGGGACGCTCCGTATTCTCCCGAATGGTTACACAGGGCACGCCGAGGGCCGTCGTTTCCTCCTGCAACCCCCCGCTGTCTGTCAATACGATCGCCGCATCCTTCCAGAGGTAAAGGGATTCCATGAAGCCCAGCGGCGACGTCAATATGACATTCTCCGAGAATTTGATCCGAAACTGGTTCATCATTTTTTTGGTGCGCGGATGAACAGGGAATATGATTGGCTTATCCTGCGCGATCTCACTTACGGCAGCCGCAATCCCGGCAAAGGTATCTCCGTTATCTACATTGGAAGGCCTGTGCAGGGTCAGGAAGGCATAGGTTTTCTTTGCCGGTTTCATCTTGCGAACGGTCAATTTTTCAACATCCATCGTCCCAAGCTTTTCGACCTGGTACAGAAGGTTATCGATCATGACGTGGCCGACAAGATGAATCTGATTGGCGTTCTTGCCTTCCCGCATCAGGTTTTGAACACCGCTTTCTTCGGTCACAAAAAGGTAGTCCGATAGGGCATCGGTAACCATGCGGTTGATCTCTTCCGGCATGGTTTGATCAAAGCTTCGCAAACCCGCCTCCACATGGGCCACCTTAATTTGCAGCTTTTTTGCCACGACGCTGCAAGCCAATGTAGAATTCACATCGCCGACCACCATAACCAGATCCGGTTGCTCTTTCAGACAGATCTTCTCGAAGGCGACCATGATCTTGGCCGTCTGTATGGCGTGCGTCCCCGAACCGGCATCAAGGCAATACTGTGGTTTGGGAATATCCAGATCATCAAAAAACGCCTGCGACATCTCATGATCATAATGCTGGCCCGTATGAACAATATGGCAATCAATACCCTTTTTTGACAGGGCCGTCCTGTATATCGGAGCAATCTTCATGAAGTTAGGACGGGCGCCGGCAACAAGATGTACTTTCATTCATTACCTTTCATGAGCATCCAATCTGGTCATCCAACAGTTTTTATCGTTAGCACCTTTTGTTAGGCAGAATATTTTTGTATGAGATGGACTGTTTCCATTATGTGTTGTCTGCTTGACGCACCAAAGACGATTGATTGTATCGGAGGCTGTTGGCAGATATATTCAATAGCCTCGTTTGGTTTAATGGCGCCTGAGGCAAGAACCGACATGGCAAGAGGTCTGAATGGTTTTTCTTTGATCGTCTTTTCATAGGATGCCATGTCGGGATTCATGAAGTAACCCGCCTTGTTGATGGAAGAGCAAACAATGGGGTTTTCAATACCGCACTCCAACAGAAAATCCACAAGCATGGGCATGTTCATACTGTTAAAGCCTGCTTCCACACTGTATTTGCTGTTTAAGTAAGAAACGAATCCTGTAAACGCTTCCTTGGCCTTGAAACCAAGCAGCAGGTCGGTGACGATATTTTGAAGGAATACCACCTTAACATTTAGACCGCGAAACGCCTTCATCTCCATGTCAACAAGAATCTGCATGACTTTGATCATGTCCCTCTCAAAAATGGTCATGCCGCCCTTGGCCAGGATGCCGAAAATTTCCCTCGCCGAACTGTCAGCAAATATGAATTCCTTAAGAGCGCCGAAGATGCCTTTCTCCGCTACCGCATTGGCGTACTTGTGCGCATAAGGCATAGAGGGGTATAGGGCGATGTCCGGAAACCGGGCAACATTGCTTCTTAAGTAGTCACAGATCTCTCCGGTCCGCTCGTGAGTATTAAACATGAAACCTCTGATACCGCAATCGTATGCCGTTTCTATGACGTCCGTAATTGCTTTTAAGTCCTTAAATTTTTCCGCAAGAGCCTGAGCCTTGTCCTCGGACATGTGGTTGATGCCAAAAAACTGGTTGTCGCCAAAGATAATCCGATCAAGCATGGCTGCCCTCCTTGTTCCCGACAATCTTATTCCAGAAAGATTGCCGATTCTCATTCCGGCGCAGCATCGTCGGGTTGGCCCTCGTCCCGCTTAGCTTTGCCAGAGAACCGGCTGCATCATTTGTGATCATTTCCATGACAATATCTGTCTTCAGCCCCTCTTCGAAGTTCGCAATGTTCTCCGTGGACTTGCCCTTGATACAATCGATAAAATAATCGAGTTGACGGGTAAACTCATTACCCCGTAAGTAGAAACGGACGCTCTTTGCAAAATCGGTTATGTAACGCGTGTTCCAGCCCTGATCAAATCCGTATTTCAAATCAGGCTCTTTCAGATAAATTTTATAGGCATGTTTGTCGGCAATAATCTTGCCGCGGGTGCCCATGATCGTGACGATATTGGTGGGCTTCCTGAAAGTTTCATCGCTCCAGGTACTCATAACGGTACCGCTGAAACCTTTGTTGTAAATGAAAGTGGAGCTGACGAGGTCTTCAACCTCGGACGAATAAATGCTTTGCAGTACGCTCCCCGCAACAAGGTCAGGTCGATCAAATAGATAGACAGCCAGGTCGATGCCGTGGGAGGCAAATTCATACATGCAGCCACCACCGGTTTTTCTGCTTCCCCGCCAGCTTGATTTTGAGTCCTTAAGTACCGAGTTACCGTACATTTCGGAGCTGAAGTTGACAACATCGCCAATGACGCCTTCATGAATGAGCTTCTTCACTTCCATAAAGACCTCATTAAACCTGTTGACATACCCCACCTGGTTTACAAGCGACTTGTCCCCCAACTCCGTTATAACATTCTTTCCTTCAGCGACCGACATCGTAAAAGGTTTTTCAACGAAAACGTGAAGTCCTCTTTTCAAGCAGGTCTTCACAATTTCACCATGAGAATCACCCGGCGTGGAAATCACCACACAATCGAGATTAGAATCATCCAGCATTTCCATGTGATCAGGGTAGGTTTTCACATCGATATACTTGCTCAAGATGTTCAGCATCGTAGAAGACTGATCACAGACGGCAACTATTTTTACTGATGGATGGGTGTTGAGGATCGAAAAGTGAGTCAATCCCATTCTGCCCAACCCGATAAATCCTGCTTTGAGCATCATTTGCATATCTCCTTTTTTATATCTTTCAGTAGCGTTGCCTTAATCAGATCATAGGCGTTCTTGCCTTTCAACAGCAGTTGCCTGTCAGGCGGTCGTTTTTCAATTTTCGCAAGAAACTCTATGACAAATTCGGCGTCAAGGTTCTTTTTATGAATCATGAAACCATTAGCCAGCAGGTAAGCGTCAACATCGAGCAATGCATCCTGATAGATGGAAATGGTGGGGATGCCAAGCACCGCAGCCTCCCTTGTCATAGTGCCGCCGGCCCCTATAAACAGGTCGCAGTTGCCCATGATATCCTCAAGACTCATGGAATGGGTTGGGATGAAAACCCCTGCAAACCTTGCTTGACGGTAATGGTCCTCCTGGGCCTTTCCCCTGGGCAGAAGAACCACAGAGAAACGGTCCTTGATGGCAACAAGAAGGTCGTCGATGAAATTGCGTTTGCCCGAATAATACTGAGCGGCCCACGGTTCCGGACGGATAAATATAACCTGCCTGCCTGCCGTAACGGGCAGAGAGTTGCCTCGCGGTGCAGGCTTGCAATTCCAGAGGTAAACACCTTCTTTAACGCCCGGATAAGGAATAATCTTCTCGGGACGCGCGCCCTGTCGTTTCACTTTCTCAATGTCCAGGAATTCAGGGATCATGATTCGATCGGCAAAGCGGAATGATATCCGGTTGCCATAGGCGTGTTCATTGTCATTCAGATAGATACTGGGTATCCCGAGCATCCACGCTACCACGGGTGAATAAAATGAACTATGGGAAATGGCCACGTCAATCCGGCGCTTCTTTAAAAAACTGTAAAGCTGCATGATCCGAATGATAAATCCCGCAGCCTTTTTTAGGCTGCTCTGTCCGTAATGTCTGCCCACAACATGATGGGCAAAGCCGGACATCTCAAGCAGTTCAGTGGTATTCGCCAACGGCCGGCAGGTCAAAAGAAAATCATGATCCTTCTCCAATTCCCGGATCATACCGGCAAAGAAGTTCACGTGAGGAGAATTAGTGAGATCAATCCAGATTTTCATCGTCAACT
>ERZ795054.2410-NODE-2410-length-15810-cov-4.227991_pt1 | contig 15810 bp, 16 predicted proteins | sample MGYA00375138_ERZ795054 | MGnify/ENA primary metagenome ERZ795054 (study PRJEB30183, sample SAMN05720215) | anaerobic digester metagenome | isolation source: active sludge of municipal wastewater-treating anaerobic digesters | place: USA | collected 2014-12-23 ... | reverse complement strand
CCGATGAATAAGAGACCAGCGTTTTTATTTTAGTTTTTTCACCTATCCCCTTTATTCCTATAATATTGTCTGAAGGATCTCCTCTAAGGCCCTTGTAATCAGCCATAAACCGTGGACCAAAGCCGAATCTTTCCTCAATCCCCTTTTCATCATAAATAATGGTGTCTTTTATACCTTTGTGAAGGGTATAAACAACAACCTTATCGTCTTCTATGAGCTGAGTTGTATCCAAATCTCCCGAGGCGATAACCACCTGAAGATCTTTTTCCTTTTTTGCAGTCTCGGCGATGGTGCCTATCATATCGTCCGCCTCAAATCCCCCCTTTTCATATATAGGAATATTGAACGCTTCAAAAATTTCTCTTGAGCGAATTATTTGGTCTATGAGCGCGTCATCCGCCTTCTTTCTCCCCGCCTTATATGCATCATAAAGTTTCTTTCTGAATGTCGGCTCAGGAAGATCGTAACAAGCGGCGATATAATCGGGTTTCAATTCACCGATTATTTTAATAAGCATCATTGAGAGGCCATAAAGACCTCCTGTCGGAACCCCTTTCGAAGTCGTAAAATCCGGAATGGCGTGATAGGCGCGATGAAGTATCGCATGCACATCGAGAAGCACTAATCTTTTCGGATATTTTTTTAATGTGTGAGATTCCATAGCTAGTATTCTATACTTTATTACTAAAAAATTCACCCGCCTAAATTTTGTAATAAAAAACTAAGAATACAGCTCGCTATGAGTACCTAGAGCGATAAAAATAACAAGATCTTTATTAACTTCTTTATAGACAGCCCTGATATCTCCGGTAATGTTTATACTTCTGTAATTATCGTATTTACCGTGGAGAGGGTGATTATTGAGTAATGGATGATTCGGGTCTTTTGTAAAGAGAATAAATCTTTCATCAAACTTATCCCATATCTTTTTGAGATTCTTGTGCTGTTTAATGAACCTTTTGTGAAATTGGATTCGCATAAATATTCACTATGATCGCAAATATTTAAGAGCATCCTCTGCTTTACTAAACACAGGAGAAAGCCCCTTCCCTTCCGCGATGTCCATCTCCGCCTCGGCAATAATTGTCTTTAACATGGGAGACGGCCTATATGAAGCTGAAATATGGATCTCTTTATCCATAATGAACTGACGGAGAAAAGCATTGATTATAGTGCCTAGCGGCATACCCAGTTCCGCCGCAACTTTAGAGGCTTTTTCTTTGATCGTTTTGTCCGTTTTAATATTTATGAGTGTTTTTGTATTCATTACCAAAGTATATACTTTGGTATATAGGATGTCAAATTATAGAATATTCCCCGTATACCAGTCATTGCGAGCGGAGCGCGACAATCTAGGGATTATTCATCTTAAATCCGGATTGCTTCACCTTGCTCGCAATGACCAAATTTAAACCTTTATTTGACTACGGACTTTCGGGCCTTAAACCCCTTCTATCCCCCTCTTTTCCGGGTCGATGAATTCAAAAACGAGTTTTTTGTGGCCTTTCGGCAAAAGCGGTTCTATTTTCTCCGGCCATTCCACAAAAACAATATTTCCTTTCTCTTTTATAAGATTATTCCAGCCAATCCTTGTTATTTCTTCCGGCTTCAGGAGGCGGTAAGCATCTATGTGGACCAAATTCTTCAAATTTTTATGTCCTTTAAGTTCATATCTCTTCTGTATAACGAAAGTCGGGCTCACGATCTTGTCTTTAATGCCGAAATATTTGGCGACACCCTGAACGAATGATGTTTTTCCGGAACCGAGGTCGCCGGAAAGTGCTACAACTATCGCGCCATCACTCTCCCCCTCCTTATCGACAGCCATGCTTAAAGAGGCCGCGAAATCTCGCGCCGCGTCGTGTGTTTCCTGTAAATTTTTCGTTATTTTTTTCACAAAAATGATATTACCATTAAAAAAGGTGTTGCACAAAGAAATTTTTTATACTCTGTTGATAAAAAATTTGTAACTACCATTGAAAAAAGTAGAATAAGCGTATAAGAACCCGAAAAGAACCCCGGAGAAATAGGAGACGGTTTAGATGGGGTATAAAAAATAAATTAAAGTAGCATCGCTAGGTCTTCGAGGTAATATTAATTTAATTTCACGGGGTAAATGCCAACATTTGACGACACACAAAGCTTAAAGAAACTGGAGGAGACGAAGATCCGCGAAGCGGAAGATCTCGCTCAGATACTTTCCGGAAAATACGGCATTCCTTATCTTGACCTCAGCACGGTTTCTATAAACACAGACGCCCTCAGGCTCATAGAAGAAAGCGTGGCCAAAGAGGCTAAAATAGCGGGCTTTCAGATGACGGGCAAAAAAGTCAGCATTTTGGTCTTTTCCCCGAACAATCCCGCACTTGATGAGGCATTAAACGACCTTAAGGAACGAGGGTACTCCCCTGTGTTATATATGGGTTCAGAAAGAAGCCTAGAAAGAGCGTGGGGAAGATACAAAGAGATCTCGCAGGCGGTTGAGACCAAGGCCGGCCTCGTAGATATCTCTCCGGAACTTCTGGCGGAAGTCCTTGCGAAGACAAAAGCCGTTGCTGATGTTAAAAATCAGATAAAGGAACTTACCGCCGGCAACAAAAGCCAAGGTGTTTCTAGAATACTTGAGATCGTTATCGCCGGAGCGCTTGCAACAAAAGCTTCAGATATTCACCTTGAGCCTCAAGAAGAGTTCGTAAGGCTCAGATACAGACTAGACGGAATGCTCCACGATGTTGATTTCTTCGATCATAATGTCTACAAACTCATCGTATCAAGAATCAAACTCATTTCCGCGCTGAAGCTTAATGTAAAGAAGAGCTCTCAGGACGGAAGATTCACGATTGTCGCGGAAGATAGAGATATCGAGGTTAGAACCTCTGTCTTGCCGGGTGTTTATGGTGAGACAATCGTTATGAGGCTTCTTGATCCAAACTCCATCTCTGTAAATCTTGAAGATATGGGAATAGAGGAAAAGCTCCTTAAAGTATTTTTGGATGAAATAAAAAAGCCAAACGGCCTTATTCTCACGACAGGACCTACCGGTTCCGGAAAAACGACAACCCTTTACGCCTTTTTGAGAAAAGTTAACGATTCTGAAACAAAAATCATCACAATAGAGGATCCTGTTGAATATCACATGAAGGGTCTTTCACAGACACAAGTTAGCGAAGATTCCGGTTATACATTCTTGGAAGGACTCAGGTCCGCTCTTAGACAAGACCCTGATATTATAATGGTGGGAGAAATCAGAGACCCCGAAACAGCCAAAATTGCCATAAATTCCGCTCTTACGGGACACTTGGTATTCTCCACCCTTCACACAAACGACGCCGCCGGTGCCATACCTAGATTGGTAGATCTTGGTGTTAACCCAAAGATTATCAGCTCGGCCCTTACGTTAACCATAGCCCAAAGATTGGTAAGAAAATTATGCCCGGAGTGCAAAAAAGCGACTACCCCGAAAGAGGAAGACGCAAAAATGATAGAAAATGTTTCCAAATTGATCAAAGAAAAGAGACCGGATATCGCTGTTCCGGACGGTAAGCAAGTCTGGGTAGCCGGAGAAGGCTGTGAATTTTGTAATGGTGTCGGCTACAAAGGCAGAACCGGAGTATTTGAAGCCATTATCGTAGACGCGGACGTCAGCCGAGTTATTACCGGAGAAGTGAACGCCAGGGACATAAAGATCGCATCACACAAACAAGGAATATTGGACATGAGAGAGCACGGGATACTTAAAGTTTTACAGGGAATGACCTCGATAGAAGAGTTGGAGAGAGTGGTAGAGCTAAGGTTGGCGGAAGAGCTGTATTAGGAAACGCAAAGAGTAAAACGAAAAATGCAAAACAATAAAAAAGATGATTAATTCAAAATTTTAAGTTGTTATTTTACGCTTTTCGTTTTTAGATTTTCGCTAGTTGGTTCTTTTATAGATAAATAAAAAAATAACCACTCAGTATAAACTAAGTAGTTATTTTCATAGAGCATTTAATTCTCTAAGCAATTCTTTTGATGATTCATCAAAAGTTAGATTTTTTTGAAGGATGGTCCCAGCGATTTCACTCTAAGGTGAAGACCAGGGCGTCCTCCGCAAAAAACCATTTAAACCCGTAAGTTTTATTGCTTGGAGAGCTAAATCCTCTATAATTGTCTCAAGGTCGCGTTTGTCGCGCCAAAGACAATTGATACCATACATAACTTCCTTTGTAAATAAACTTAACTCAACTAAAACAAGTCTAGCATAAAAGAAAAAATATGTCAAGTGCCCCCCTTCCAAACGATATGGAACTAGAAGACACCTCATCCCAAAAAAACGAGGTTTTTCTTGATAAAACCCTCCGTCCGGATAGGTGGGATGACTATGTAGGACAAGAGAAAATTAAGGAAAATTTGAAGATTCTTTTGTCTGCCGCCAAAGAGAGAAAACAGCCTCCCGAACACCTGCTGTTCTATGGCCCTCCGGGTCTCGGAAAGACGACCTTGGCCCACCTTATTTCCAAAGAGAACAATTCTCAGATAAAGATAACTTCCGGTCCTGCGATAGAAAAAGTCGGAGACCTCGCATCTCTCCTTACAAACCTCTCGGCCGGCGATATTTTATTTATAGATGAGATACATAGGCTCAACAAGCTCATTGAGGAGGTGCTTTATCCTGCGATGGAGTCCGGAATGCTGAACATAATCATAGGCAAAGGCCCTTCCGCCAGAACCATACAGCTTGAGCTTCCTCCATTTACGCTAATCGCGGCTACCACAAAAATAGCGTTGCTATCCTCTCCCCTTCGTTCGCGCTTTTCGGGTGGAACTTTCCGTCTTGAGTTTTATACCGACGAAGAAATAGAAAGAATAATAGAGCGTTCATCAAAGATCCTCGGAGTTTCTATAAATAAAGATGCCGCAAAAGAGATCTCAAGAAGAAGCCGTTTTACGCCTAGAATAGCCAATCATCTTTTAAAGAGGTGCCGCGACTACGCTCAAGTAAAACAGCAGGAATTGGATAAAAAAAGCGTCGGTGAGGCCTTGGATCTACTCGGAATTGACCATGCGGGATTAAATATAATAGACAGAAAAATAATAGAAACGATAATAAATAAATTCGGAGGCGGACCGGTAGGACTCGGCACGATAGGAGCGGCAATTTCAGAGGAGGTAGGGACAATAGAAGAGGTCAACGAACCTTATCTTATTCAATTAGGCTTCCTCGAGAGAACTCCGCGAGGTCGCGGGGCTACACCAAAGGCATACAAACACCTTAATATCCCGCCACCGCAGGATAATTAAAAATTACGAATTACCAATTACGAATTGTAATGAAAGATAATATTATTCAGAAAAAGAATTACGAATTTGCTTTAAAGATAATAAAATTATATAAAACACTAATAGAAAGAAATAAAGAATACACTATTCATAATTAATCTATGTCCGGACATAATAAGTGGTCAAAAATAAAGAATAAAAAGGGCGCGGAAGATGCAAAAAAAAGCAAGGTTTTTGCGATGCTCGCAAAAAAGATAACGGTTGAATCAAGGCTCGCAAAGGGTGACAAAAACTCCCCCTCATTAAGAAAGGCTATAGAAAAAGCGCGAGAAGCGAATATGCCCAATGATAAGATCGACGGCGCAGTGGCGAAGGGAACCGGCGCAGGAGGAGCCGAAATGACTGAAGTCAGATATGAAGCGTATGGACCGGGAGGGACGGCAATCATAATAGAAGGAATAACCGACAACAAAAACAGAATGACACCGGAGATAAAACACATTATCTCGGATAACGGCGGGACTATGGGGGCCGAAGGATCTGTAATCTGGGCATTCGAAAAAGCAGATGGAGAGTGGGTGGCAAAAATGCCGATGGAATTAAGCGATTCGGACAAAACCGCATTAGAGAACCTTCTGGAGAAGATAGACAACCATGAAGATGTAGAAAATATCTACACAAACATTTCTAATCTCTAGTTTCCGTCATTCCCGCGGAGGCGGGAATCTAGTGTCTCGAGAATTAAAAATATGGATTCCCGCCTCCGCGGGAATGACAGCATCATTAATATCTAAAAACCATGAGAGTTATCGGGGTAGATCCGGGCTACGATAAATTTGGTGTCGCTATCTTAGAAAAAAGAAACGGCCAAGATATCCTTATTTTTTCAGATTGCCTTAGATCGTCAGCGAAACTTCCATTTTCGGAGAGACTTTTTACAATCGGATCTGATTTTCAGCATCTGATAGAAAAATTTAAGCCTGATGCGCTTGCCATAGAAAAACTTTTTTTTACAACGAACCAAAAAACAGCTATGGGGGTTTCTGAAATAAAAGGTATCGCTACTTATATAGCAAAAGTAAACGGACTTAAGACTTATGAATACACTCCCCTTCAGGTAAAAATGGCGATGGTCGGATACGGAAAAGCAAACAAGGATCAAGTCTCAAAAATGGTCCCGCTTCTTATAAAAAATTTTTCTGAGTTCAAAAAAAATAAAATAGAAGATGATGAATTTGACGCCTGTGCGATAGCGCTCACCTGTCTTGCGACAGAAAGGGTTGCAAAATAATCCGAACTTTGCTAAAAAGATTTATCTTTAATAAAATAAAAAAAGATAGTATATATTATAAATTTTACTAAGTTTTTGCATAAAGAAATGCCAAAACCAAAGAAAGCACAAAATGAAGAAGGAGGAGCGGAGGTTTATGAAAGCTTTGATGAAAACCTTGATGCCGCCCTTAGCGAAGACGCTCTCGAGGGCATAACAGCTTCAGATGACGACTTTGATCCGGAGACAGCCTTGGGTCTTGATATAGGCTCCGGAAGCGACGGAATATAAAATAATTTGTATATTTAGCGTCGAACTTAGAGTCAAACGTTAAAACAAAAAACACCCCATCGGGGTGTTTTTTAAATTATATTGTAATAGCTGTTTTGAAAAATTTGTCGCCTGATTTTATATTTTCAAAAGCATCTTTCACCGCCCTAGCTATTTGTTTTACCTTCGCTTCGTAATCGTCATCTGCCGAAAGCGGGGCGCCATCGGGCATTCGTATCAAAACATTAGCTTTTTGGTCCTTATCACCTTCTTTTGCCCTCATGGTAATGTCCATTGTCACCACAACGGGCTTTTGTTGTTCTTTACCCTCCTCTTTCTCGAGATCAATTTCAAAGAAAGCATCTACCCCATGCATAATATCGAGCGGTGTTTTTAGCGCGGAATAAAAACGCACATTTTCAGACTTCTTCTTTAAAAACTCCTCCAAAAAATCTTTTATATCACGAACTATCATTTTTTCAGGATTAGCCGGGTTGTGTTTTTCTGTAACATTCTGGATTCTTTTGACGAGATCTATTGACTTATCGTATGGCAAATATCCTTTATCCTTCAATTTTAAAAATTCCTCCGTGGTCAATCCCATTTCTTTGATCGCTGTCATGACCTTTCCTTTTCCTATGCCGCCAAAAACGCCCCACTCAAGTGTTCCTCCGGTTTCTCCACTTCTTCCTTCTGGTGAGAATGCCATAAAAAGATTAGATCAATTTAATAAACCTCTTCTTTCCTATCTTGAGAACCACATTTGTTTTTTCTATTTTGATCTGGAAATCTGATATTTTTTCTCCGTCTATCGTTACAGCGCCCTCTTCTACAAGTCTTCTAAAATCTGATTTTGATTTTACAAAACCGCGAACGACCAAAACATCAGCCAATAAATCTCCGACATTTACCTTTATTTCCTCCATCTCATCCGGGGTCTCCTTCTTCTGGAATGTTTTGACGAATTCTTTTTCAGCTTTTTTGGCCTTACTATCTCCGTAATAGATCCTTGCAATCTCATAGGCAAGTCTCATTTTTATATCTCTAGGATTTTTCCCTCCGGACACTTCCGCTTTCATTTTCTCTATTTCTTCCGCGTCTACATTCGTGCAAAGAACAAAAGCATTCCACATAAGAGAATCTTCCCATGCCATAACCTTGCCATACATCATATTTGCATCGTCTATAAGAGAGAGCATATTCCCCTCTGTCTTGCCCATCTTTGTACCGGAATTATCAGTAAGAAGCTTCATTGTCAGAACAAATTTCTCTTTGTTTTTAAGTTCCTTCAGCAAATTCCTGCCGACAAGCATATTAAATGTCTGATCATTCCCTCCCACCTCTCCGTCTACATCCATAGCCACGCTGTCATAACCCTGCATAAGAGGATACATAAACTCATGAAGGAATATTGGCCTGCCTTCTTTCATTCTGTTCTCGAACATATCTCTTTCGAGCATTTGGCTAACGGTCATTTTTGAAGCCAAATTAAGAACATCTTCAAAATTCATCTTTGCAAGCCATTTTGAATTGTATTTTAGTTCTGCGGGATTATCTCCTTTAAAATTAAGAAATACGGAAGCTTGTTTTTTATACAACTTACAGTTATTCAAAACCTCTTCTCGAGTTAATTGTTTTCTTGTGGCCTTTTTGTCGGTAGGATCGCCTATCATAGCGGTAAAATCACCGATAAGCATAATTATTTTACATCCAAGAGCCTGAAATTCGCTTAATTTTTTCAAAGCTATCGCGTGTCCTAAATGAAGTGTCGGTCCGGTCGGATCAATACCTAGATAAATAGTGAGTTTTTCTCCCCTCTCAAGTTTAGCTCGCAAAAAGTCAGCGGAAGGATAAATATTTTCTACCCCCCGAGTAATTACATCATTAATTTGCTCTTTATTTTCCATATATTCCATTATCTATATTTAACATTTAGATAATATCACACCCGGGCGGGATTAAAAACTAAGTGCTGATCAAATTTTATGGATATTTGTTTCAACAAAAAAAATATCCCCCGTTTGCCGAAGCAGTCTTATTTATCAATGTTTTAATATGGCCAATATATGGCCCAAAACAAAGCCACTTAGGAACCCGTCTACTAAGTGGCTTGTAATTGTTCTATTTTAACTACACCCGACTCTCCGCCCCGTAGGAGGTCAAGACTAAAACGCTTATATCCTTATTTAGAGCCATATATTAAAAACGTGGAATTTTTCAAACTGGTTAAGGGCGAATAAATATGGTATTGTTGTCCTATAATGAAAAAAACAACTAAGGTAATTAGATTTATTAAGAAAGAAATCGAAAGAATCTTAATAGTATCCGCTATATTACTATTTTTAGCGACAGGAGGAGGAATACTCTGGATCGCAAATCTTAAAATCCCCGACTTTGGCTCTTTTGAATCCAGAAAAATTTCTCAGTCAACAAAAATATTTGATAAAACAGGCAAAATTCTTCTTTATGATATTCATCAAGATATAAAAAGAAAGGTTGTTCCTTATGAAGACATTTCAAAGGACATAAAAAACGCCACCGTCGCCATTGAAGATTCAGATTTTTACAACCACTACGGTATCAAGCCGATGGCTATTTTGAGGGCTGTTTTTGTTAATCTCACTTCCGGAAGCAAGGTTCAGGGAGGATCCACAATCACTCAGCAGGTTATAAAAAACTCCATTTTAACTTCAGAAAAAAGCTATACAAGAAAGATAAAAGAATGGATTTTAGCTTTAAAACTAGAGCGAGTAATGGATAAAGAACACATTCTTTCTCTTTATTTAAACGAATCACCTTATGGAGGCACTACTTACGGAGTAGAAGAAGCTTCTCAAAGATTTTTTAACAAATCTGCAAAAGATGTCACCCTAGCCGAAGCCGCTTATTTGGCCGCGCTTCCTCAAGCTCCGACGTTCTACTCCCCTTACGGACAGAATAAGGATAAATTGGACGAGCGAAAAAATCTGGTCTTGAACAGGATGGTTGAATTGAATTTCATATCAAAAGAAGAAGCGGAGAAGGCAAAAAACGAGCAAGTCGTGTTTATCTCAAAAGAAGAAAAAGGAGGCATAAAGGCGCCCCACTTCGTAGAATATGTGAGAAGTTATCTTGAAAACAAATATGGCAAAGAGGTTCTAGAAACAGGGGGACTAAATGTAACAACAACGCTTGATTGGGAGCTACAAAAAGAAGCCGAACAAGTAGTGTCCGATTATGGAAAAATAAACGAGGAACAATTTGGAGCAAAAAATGCCGGAATGATCGGCATTGATCCGAAAACCGGACAAATATTAGTAATGGTGGGTTCGAGAGACTATTTTAATACTGAAAATGACGGAAACTTCAACGTAACTCTCGCACACAGGCAACCCGGTTCCGCTTTCAAACCATTTGTTTACGCTACTGCTTTTAAACAAGGTTACATACCCGACACTGTTCTTTTTGATCTTCCTACGGAATTCCAAACTACCTGCACACCGGAAGGTCTTCCTATATCTTCCGAGGTAGACCCTGCCGATTGTTATATGCCGGAAAACTATGATGGCATATATAGAGGCCCGATAAAACTAAGAGACGCTCTGGCTCAATCTATAAACATTCCGGCCATAAAACTTTTATATTTAGTCGGTATTGAGAACGCTATACAAACAGCAAGAGACCTTGGTATTACCGGCCTCACGGACGCAAATCAATACGGCTTAACCCTTGTTTTGGGGGGCGGAGAGGTCACCCCTCTTGATATAACAAGCGCATATTCTGTTTTTGCAAATGATGGAATAAGAAATCCGGCAACACCGATACTCAAAGTAGTTGACTCATCCGGTTCGATACTTGAAGAATATTCGGACAATGGAGTAAGAGTGTTGGATGAAAATGTTGCCAGACAAATAAACAACGTCCTTTCTGACTTCAATGCAAAACTGCCCGCTTACGGAGAAAATTCTCCTTTGCACTTCTACAACAGAGAGGTTGCTTCAAAGACAGGAACGACAAACGACACGAAAGATGCTTGGGTCGTGGGATATACGCCAAACTTTGCTCTTGGAGTCTGGGTCGGAAACAACGACAACACCCCTATGGTGAAAAAGGTAGCAGGAATGATCACAGCCCCGATGTGGCGAGCTTTCTTTGATAAAGCTTTACTCACGCTACCTGCAGAAAAATTCACAAAACCGGCGGAGATGAACACCGACAGTCTAAAACCTGTCTTAAGAGGAGACTGGAGAGGAGGATTTCCTTACACAATAGACAAAGCCTCCGGAAAATTATCCACGGAATATACCCCTCCGGAAATGAAAGAAATAAAAACGGTTACACAGGTTCACACGATACTTTATTGGTTGAACAAAAAAGACCCTCTTGGTCCTGCGCCTATATATCCACAGCAAGATCCACAGTTTAATTCATGGGAAACTTCAGTAAGGAGGTGGGCGGCCGAGCAAAAAATACAGGAAGAATCAATAAGCGTAATTCCTACAGCCGCAGACGATATTCATGGACCAAATTTTGCTCCAAAAATAAATATTGTTTCTCCGGACCAGAACAGAGAATATCCTCTTAACGAAAAAATAGGTTTATTTTTCACTTCAAGCCCGAGTAAATATCCTATTACTCAAGCCGATTTCTTTATAAATGACACATTTATCGGTTCTTCAAAAAATGCTCCATTTTCATTCTATTTTGTGCCTTCCGATATTCCACAAATAAAGAACGTGAACAATCTTAAAGTGATTATTTACGACTCTGTGAGAAATTCCGGAGAAAACAACTCTATCTTTAAGGTCGCTATTTAATAAAAATTCGCAAAATTAAAAACTACTGCCCCTCCCCTGTCATTCCTCGGCAAGCTCGGAATGACAAAAAATAATCTTTTACTTAATATCACTTATACTTTTGTGGCCGCAAACATTCTGGACAGCATCCAGAATGTTTTTCTTTTTGAGGAAGAGTTCGTTTTTTAGAATAGAATTGTGGGTTTTTACATATGCCACACCGCTTTTGATGGAAACATCCTTTTCGGAGACAATGGCTCCTATTTCGCTCTTTATAGCTTTTGAGACAGCCTCTCTTATCTCAATATTTGGCCTAGAAAAGCGCTTAAATCGTTCTAAAAGTGAAGATAATTGTTGCATATTTAGAATATTGTCTCTTTGCTGTCATTCCCGCGAAGGCGGGAATCTATGTAGATTTAAAAGATGGATTCCCGCCTTCGCGGGAATGACAAAAATAATAACTACTTTCCACTATCCATCTACCCTCTATTTTATCATCGGCATTAGGAGATAGGTAAATGACTCATCTCCTATTCCCTTGATGATTACGGGCCTCTGGTGGCCGTTAAACGCGATACTAACGCTGTCCTCTTTAATAGAATTGAGGCAGTCGAGAATAAATCTGGAATTAAAGCTCATATCAATATCCTCCCCTTCTAAAGTAGCCTCTATTTTAGTGACGCTTTCCCCTTTGTCCTGATTCCTTGAGCTTATTTCAAAGAAACTATCAGAAGGAATTATTTTAAAAGTAACCTGATTAAATTTATCAGAGAAGATCGAAGACAATTTTATAGAATCAACAAGCTCTTGCTTAAGAACAACGACCTCAGTCTTCTTATCTTTAGGAATAATCTGTCTATAATCCGGGAAAATACCCCCGACGACCCTTGAGGTGAAGTAAAAATTAGGTGCAGACACGGACATTTGGTTCTTATTAAACTCTAAAAGAACATTGCCTGTAACATTTTCCATTATCCTCACCAACTCTGTAGCGTTTTTAATAGGAATTATAGAAGAAGAGAAGTCGGAATCCGCTTTTACATCAAATTTCTTTTCGGCTAATCGGGAAGAATCAGTTGAAACAAAATAGAGACTTCCGTTATCCACATAAATATACACACTGGATATTTCCGGTTTTATATCCGAGCCTAAAGCGGCAAAAGAAACGGCTCTTATTCCGGATACGATTTTAGAAGCCTCAACTGTAAGGGATTCTTCCTTTTCAACCCTAGGAATCAAAGGGAATTCGTCGGCGGGGAAACTTTTGATAAGCGTTGAGTTCTTTTTTGTAGATACCGAAAGATTGTTATTTATAGCCTCTAGTTTAACAACATTGTCGCTTTCAAGCATTTGTATAAAACCGGCAAGAATATAGCCGGGAACTGCGACAGATCCCGCCTTTTCAACCTTTGCGGGAACTTTAACTTCTAATCCGATATCAAGATTCGTAGCTTTTAAAATTATTTCCGATCCTTTTGCTTCGATAAGTATTGATTCGAGTATAGGTAATGATAAATTCTTAGCAGAGATCTTTCCTACCTGAAATACAGCTTCTTTTAATTTGTCTTTTATACACTCGGCTTTCATTAAAATAAGAATTATGAATAAAGAATTAGGAATTATGAATAATCCTAGAATTCTTTATTAAACCATTAATAATTTTATGAACTTTTATTGATTGTTCATATACATCGTTGCAAATACTTTTCTCTATATATTTGATATCTCTAGCAATTATAAGCTGGTTTTGAAGTTCTGTGATTGAACCAAGAGATATTGAATAAAAATGGGCTTTATCGTTATATGAATGTCGGCTAAATCCCTCGGCTATATTTGATGTAATAGAAACAGCGCATCTTCTCATTTGACCCACAAGACCGAATAATTCTTCTTTAGGAAATAATTTTGTTAACTCGTAAATTTTTAATACCAAATTATGCCCCTCTTTCCAAGCAATCAAGTCCGTAAAAGATTTTATTTTTTTAGTATCCCCCATTTACTTTTTTAGAGTGTGCTTAATTCTGTATTCTTAATTCTTACTTCTTTTATATATAAATAAATTATTACTATTATTAGTTCTGTTGATATGTTAATAACCGAATTTTATCTTTTGCTTTTAACGTAAAAATAAGTTCGTTCTTGTGCAATACTTTGTGACTCAGAAATTATAATTTTGGGATTAAGTCTGTGGTCAAAAAAGGATAAATACTTTTTCCCAAAATTACCACAACTTTTCTTCCTCTTATCCCCATCTTTTGAACAGTTGTCGCCTATATTTTAGTAGCGGTCTGTGGAAAACTAAACGACTCCGGCGCTAGAAGATATTTTATTTTCAGGACCGAAGAGCAATGATTTAATTTGTTCTATCTCTCTCATTAAATTGTCGCTCTTTTTTATATCTTCTTTTATTTTTTCGCAGGCGTGTATGACAGTTGTGTGGTCTCTGCCTCCGAGCTTCTCCCCTATTTGAGGATATGAAGAATTAAAGTTTTCTCTCAATATATACATTGCTATCTGTCTGGGTTTAACAACCTCCCTTTTTCTTGTTTTTTCGTATAGATGCTTCTCCTCTATATTGTAGAATTCCGCGATTATCCTGACGATATCCTTAATAGATAAGCTCTTTTGTTGTTTTGAATTATTTTTTAGGAGAGTTTTTACATCATTGACGGTCAGCTCCTTATTTTTGAGCTGAGACTGACAAATAACCGCGTTTAATATACCCTCAAGCTCCCTAATGCTCTCCTGGACGCTAGAAGCGATAAAGTCCAGTATTTCCGCGGGCAAAGAATAATTAAGGGTCTTAAGCTTGTGGTTAAGAATAGCCATCTTCGATTCGTATTCCGGCTTTGAAATATCCACTATCATCCCCCCTTCAAACCTGGACCTCAATCTTTCTTCAAGATCTTGAATATATTTTGGCGGCTTATCGGAAGAAAATATTATTTGTTTATTGTTATTGTAGAAATCGTTGAACAGATGGAACATTTCTTCTTGAACCTTATCTTTTTTTGAGAAGAACTGAACGTCGTCAATAATCAAAGCGTCGTATTTTTTGTATTTTTCCTTTGTGATATTTATCGTATTGTTCGTGATGGAGTTAACAATCTCCGTAACGTATCTTTCAGAGGCTAAATAATAGACCTTGGCGTTTGGTTTGCTTTTCTTTATATGGTTTCCTATCGCCTGGATTAGGTGAGTTTTTCCAAGTCCGGTCCCTCCATAAATATAGAGAGGGTTATATGTTGCTCCGGGATTTTTTATTACAGCTTGTGCGGCGGCATATGCTAGTTCATTGAACGGACCGACAATAAAACCATCAAAGATATATCTTGGGTTAAGGTTGTCGTCTCTACTTACATAAGGTTCGTTAAGCCTTAGTTGAGCTGAAGGTATTTTTTGTTCTAGTTCGCCAGCATGCTCCTTTGGAGGTTGGATATCTTTTTGAATAATATATTCCACTCCCCTTGTGTCGGGCAGAGTGTCTCGAAGTGCTTTTAATATAAGTTTGTGATATTTGTTTTGAAGCCAGTCTTTTACAAAAGCGCTAGGAACATTAATGTAAATCGTGCCGTCTTCCTGTTTTGAAATATAAGTATTCTTAAACCAGGTGCTGAAATTTGCCCTCGAGACACCCATTTCTATTTCTAGAAGAGCGTCTTCCCAAATTTTTTTGTGATCAGTCATTGATTAATATCTTACAAAGATAATTATATGCCGAGACTTTGAAAAGGGAACTAGACGTTTCTGTTTATAATAGGTGGATTAGGTGTGGATAACTTCTCACCGGAGAAACCCCGGCCGAAGACACGCCTTAAATCGCCCTGCGGCGATTTTGCTCTGCTCGAAGGGATGGCTTTGCTACAGCAAAGACCATGCCCACCCCTTCTGCGCAAGGTCTTCGGCCTGGGTTTCTCCAGCTCGCTCGTGGTTGGGGTGATGGAAAGGATTATTCGCTCTTTGAGCGAATAATCCTTGCAATTTTATAAAAAACAGTATAATATCTTGGAATGTCAAAGACATATAATCCAAAAAAGAGAAAGCGAGCCAAAACACACGGTTTTTTGGTTAGAAAAGCCACTCCAGGGGGCAAAAAGGTTGTCCAGAGAAGGAGAAGAAAGGGACGAGCTAAATTGACAGTATAATCCCATTTTAATAATTTTAAAGACAAAATTACGGACAAATAGTTCGTAATTTTTTCTTTTTTGGTCCACCAAAATTTTCCGATATTTTTAA
>ERZ795054.2409-NODE-2409-length-15813-cov-17.921119_pt1 | contig 15813 bp, 15 predicted proteins | sample MGYA00375138_ERZ795054 | MGnify/ENA primary metagenome ERZ795054 (study PRJEB30183, sample SAMN05720215) | anaerobic digester metagenome | isolation source: active sludge of municipal wastewater-treating anaerobic digesters | place: USA | collected 2014-12-23 ... | reverse complement strand
TAGCTCAACATTTAATCGTTGCTTTTTTACAAAGTGATGAGGTTGAGTTAGTTCAAGTATTTTCAAGAAAAAAAGAGGAGGTGGCTCATTTACTTCCGAATGAAAAAATTACAGCTGATTTTTCAACTTTGAAACAAGCCGATGTTTACGTTATTGCTGTTTCTGATAATGCTATTGCAGAGGTTTCGTCGAAAATACCTTTTGAAAATAGCTTAGTGGTGCATACTTCCGGCAGTATGCCTTTAGCCATTTTAGACCACAAAAACAGACGAGGCGTTTTTTATCCTCTACAAACTTTTACTAAAAATAAAGCGGTTAATTTTAAAGAAATACCGATTTGTTTGGAAAGCGAACATGAAACTGATTTTATCCTTTTAGAAAAACTTTCAAAAAGTATTTCAACTGTGGTCTACCCTATTTCTTCTGAACAACGGAAAGCGTTACATGTTGCCGCGGTTTTTGTTTGCAACTTTGTAAATCATTTGTATGAATTAGGAAGTTTGATTTGTGTTGAAAATCAACTGCCGTTTTCGATTTTGCAGCCTTTGATTCAAGAAACAGCAAATAAGATTAGTACTTTGTCTCCTGCTGAAGCTCAAACCGGGCCGGCTAAAAGAAACGATACACAAACTATAAATGCTCATTTAGCGTTTTTGTCTGATGATAATCAGAAAAAAATTTATAAACTCTTAACAAAATCAATCATTGACCATGGCAAAAAGCTATAAAGAAATAATGAACGACATCACCACCTTTATTTTAGATGTCGATGGCGTTTTAACGGATAGTTCTGTTCACATAACCCCAACGGGCGAAATGCTGAGGGTGATGAATATTCGTGATGGATTTGCGATGAAAGCAGCCTTAGAAAGTGGTTATAACGTTTGTATTATTTCCGGTGGAAACAATGAAGGTGTTCGTATTCGATTAAGGAATTTAGGAATTTCCGATATTTATTTAGGCTCACCGGATAAAGAGGAAACTTTTAAAGAATACTGTGAAATTTATAACATCAAACCGGAACAGGTGTTGTACATGGGTGATGATATTCCGGATTATCATGTGATGCAATTGGTTGGTTTACCAACGTGTCCCCAAGATTCTAGCCCGGAAATAAAAGCAATTTCTAACTACATCTCACACAAAAACGGCGGAAAAGGAGCCGTTCGAGACGTTATTGAACAAGTGATGAAAGTGCAAGGAAAATGGCATTTGTATTACAATGGAAAACACGATTAGGGAAAGTTTTTAGTCGTTAGTTTATAGTTTAGCTTTTACCAAAAATAAAAAAATGAAATACTTACAACTCATCCGTTACCAAAACCTGTTGATGCTTGCTTTGATGCAATTGGTTTTTCGATACGGATTTCTGAATCAGCAAGATTGTTTTTTGGCTTTAGCCGATTGGCAATATCTTTTGTTAGTTTTATCCACGGTTTTGATTGCAGCAGCCGGATATGTTATTAATGACATTTTTGACCAAGAAACGGATTCTATCAATAGACCGAGTGCTCAAATTGTTGGCAAATTGATTACAGAATCAAAAGCTTATAACATTTATGTTGCTTTAAACATCCTTGGTGTCAGTATTGGTTTTTATTTGTCGAATGTGATTGAAAAACCAAGTTTTGCGACTATTTTTATTTTTATAGCGGCTTGTTTATACTTTTATGCCACTACGCTGAAAAAAGTTTTGCTATTAGGTAATTTAATGGTTGCCTTTATATTAGCCTTAAGTGTTTTAATAATTGGAGTTTTTGACTTATATCCTGCGACGCATGAAGGTAATCAGGATCAGATGCGAATGTTGTTTAGCATTTTAACCGATTATGCCTTTTTTGCCTTTTTAATTAATTTCATTCGTGAAATAGTGAAAGATGCGGAAGATGTTAAAGGAGATTATAACCAAGGTATGCAAACCTTACCTATCCTTTTAGGAGTTGGACGAACTTCAAAGGTTATTTTCGGATTACTTTTAGTTCCAATTGGGATTGTTTTTTGGTATGTGAACAGTTATTTGATGTTTAATGATTTGTATATTGCTGTTTTGTTTTTGCTGTTTTTAGTTTTATCTCCCCTCTTGTATTGTTTAGTAAAAAGTTGGAGTGCAAAAACTACGACTGATTTTCGTCATTTGAGTTTACTTTTAAAATGGATATTATTCTTTGGGATTTTGTCAATTGTTATCATTAATTACAATATCAAACAAAATGCTTAACGAAAAATTAAAAGAATTTCATTTGATTTTAGCTTCGGGTTCGCCCAGGAGGCAACAGTTTTTTAAAGATTTGGATTTAGACTTTGAAATTCGATTGAAAGAAATTGAGGAACTCTATCCAAATCATTTGAAAGCGGAAGAAATCACCAATTTTTTAGCCCAATTAAAAGCCAATGCCTTTGAAGGAGAACTCAAAGCAAAAGATATTTTAATTACGAGTGATACTATTGTTTGGCATCAAAACCAATGTTTGGGAAAACCGAAAGATTATGAAAATGCGTTTCAAATGTTACAATTGTTATCGAATGCTACGCATGAAGTGATTACATCGGTTTGTTTTAAAACAGTTGATAAAACCGAAACCTTTTTTGAAGTGACAAAAGTTACTTTCACTACACTTTCAGAAGAAGAAATTCGTTATTATTTAGATCATTATAAACCCTTTGATAAAGCTGGTAGTTATGCCATTCAGGAATGGATTGGCTATGTTGGAATCAGTAAGATTGAAGGTTCATACACCAATGTTGTTGGCATGCCTATGCATGGTGTTTATGAGAAATTAAATTCATTTTTAGCTTAGTTAATATGGAATTTTTAAAACTTTATATTAAAGAGGAAATTGCAACGGGAGTTGTTCTTGTAATTTCAATGATTTTACGCTTTTTAATTGCTAAAATAGTTAGACGTTTTGCCCGAATGAGTGAAACGTTAGAACACCGAACCAATTTGGTTATCAAGTATTTTAATTTATTGATAGGAACTATTGCCACGATTGCTTTGTTTGTGATTTGGGGAGTTAAAACACAAGATGTTATTTTGGTCGTTTCTTCCTTGTTTGCTGTGATTGGGGTGGCCATGTTTGCACAATGGTCAATTTTGAGTAATGTTACCTCCGGGATTATTATCTTTTTTTCAGCTCCTTTTAAAATTGGTGATACCATCAAAATACATGATAAAGATTTTCCTATTGAAGGCGAGATTGATGATATTCGCGGTTTTCATACCTTTTTAAAAACAAAAGATGGCGAATTGATTACCTATCCAAATAGTTTACTTTTACAGAAAGGAATATCCGTGATTAAAAATACTGTGGTAGAAAAAGAGTTTTTCGATTAAAAAAGCGTATCTTATCTTGATGCTAATTTTGTAAAACTAGCGTTATCGTTTTATGCCAACAAGAATTATTCTTTTGATTACTGTGTTTTTTTGTTTTTTAAATTCTTATTCTCAAGAAAAAAAAACAGCAACCGACTCAACCCTACTAGGTTATCAGAAAATTGAAAATACAGCAAAGAAAAGTAAATTTACAGCAAGTTTGCATCGTTTAATTTTCAAATCGACATCGGTTAAACAAACCGGAATAAAAACGACTCAAATTGTTTCCAACTATTCGCAATTTGAAGGTAAAATTATTCGAAAAATATCGATTCATACACTTGATCCATTTGGGTTTTCTGATTCTGACTCTACAAAAACACCCCGCCATTTTGCTTCGAAAGCAGGTAATGCCATTCACATCAAAACTAAAAAGTTTGCTATTCGCAATGTCTTACTGATTAAAGAGAATGAACCATTTGACAGTTTGAAAGTAAAGGAAACCGAACGATTAATTAGAAGTCAGCGTTACGTTAGAAGGGTAACCGTTTATACTGAAAATGTATCAGGGTCATCTGCTGACAGTGTTGATGTTAAAATTACTGTTTTAGATTCGTGGAGTTTGATCCCTACTACCAGTGCTACAACAAACAAAGCCAGTTATGAACTTTTGGAACGTAATTTTCTTGGAAGCGGACATTCATGGGACAACAAATACACACATGAATTAAATGATAAACGAAGAGCTTTTTCTACCCGCTACATTATACCAAATATAAAGAACACTTACATTCAAACGACACTAAATTATCAAATGGATGTTAATAAAGATTATAGTAAATATATAGAAATAGAGCGAAAATTCTTTTCTCCGTTAACTAGATGGGCCGGTGGAGTTCTATTGGAAAACCGTTTATTGAAGGACAGTTTGATTGATAGCAACAGTAATTATGAACTACAAACATTCAAGTATGGAACAATTGATGCCTGGGGCGGACATTCTGCACCGATATTAAAGGGAAACAGTGAGACGGAAAGAACTACCAATTTGATTACGACCTTGCGTTACTATAAAAGAAATTATGAGCGAAGAATTTCGGAAGATTTTGATCCGTATGCATTTTATACAAATGAGGCGTTTTGGCTTACGGGAATTGGCGTTTCATCTCGAAAATATGTTAAGGATGAATACATTTTTAATTATAATATTACGGAAGATGTTCCGATTGGAAAATATTACGGAATCACTGCGGGTATTCAAGACAAAAATGATAATACTCGCTTTTACGTTGGTGCCCGAGCGACCTTAGGTGATTATTTTAAATGGGGTTATTTTAGTACGAACTATGAATATGGTACTTTTTTTAACGATGGTAAAAATGAACAAAGTGCTTTTTTAGCGGAATTGTATTATTTCACGCGACTTTTTGAACCGGGGAAATGGAAAATCAGGCAGTTTTTTAAAAGCAATATGGTTTTTGGAGGGCATCGATTAGACATTAAAGGAGATCAATTGTCGATTAATGAAGCGAATGGTATTACAGGATTTAATGATGCTAAACTGATTGGGACTAAAAAGATGATTTTTTCTTTTCAAACACAATCTTACTCCCCATGGGAACTAGCCGGATTTCGATTTAATCCGTTTTTTAATTATACGTTAGCGTTTATTGGTGATTCTGAAAATGGTTTTAAGAAGAGTGAGGGTTTTTCTAAAATTGGTCTTGGGATTTTGCTTTCGAATGATTATTTAGTTTTTAGTACTTTTCAATTTTCGATTGCTTTTTATCCTAAAATACCAAATGAGGGAAGGAATATATTCAGAACAAATAATTTTGATACGCGTGACTTTGGTTATTTAGATTTTGAAATCAATAAACCCCGTACTGTTTTGTATGAATAACGATACTTTAAACTAAAATTCATCCCCATTGTTAGGTATTTTGTCAAATTGTTGGCTCAATATTAACAGCACAATTGGTTATTATTTTGTATATTTACTACAAGTTTTACCCATACTGATAACTGCAAAGAATACCACAGTTCGTTTTTGATTAATTTTTTAAAAATTAGAATGAAATGAAAACTGTCAATTACTTAACCCTTTTTTTATTCCTTATTATAGGAACTATTGCAACGAGTCAATCGTATATTATAGAGTCTCAAAAAGATTTAATAAAACAATCGAAAGTTTCTTTAGATTCAACACGGTATTATTATTTTCCGAATTTAGAGGCTTATTATGATACGAAAATTTCGATGTATATTTTTAAACGTAAAGGCGAATGGGTTACTGAATCTCACATTCCGGCAAATTATAGAGGCTATAGTTTATTTAATAAACGCTATGAAATTTTAAACGGGTTAGTGGATAACGACACTCCGCAAGAATTTATTGAACAACACAGAAAAGAATATCCGCCTATTTTTAAGGCAAAAGACATGAAAATTAAACTGGACAAAGAGAAAAATAGTAGTTTGACCTATAATTAGAATTGGTTTTTAAATTAAGTAAGGCAGTCTGAATGGAGCTAATCTGTTTAGACTGTTTTATTTTGGTTGAACTCAAACGACTAAAGTTTACATAATTCCTATTTTATTGGTGAACTAAATTTATTGGCATACTAGTTGACTATTATAAAGTAATGGCACTTAAAAAAAAATGAAAAGATGAAAACACTTAAATCTATTATACTGGGAATGTTTATGGTTGTTGTAGCCACTGCTTTTGGACAAGTTTCTTTGAATGTTAATGTGGGCACTCCCCCTTCCTGGGACCCAGCGGGATATTCGTCTGCACGTTATTATTATTTGCCGGAAATTGAAGTTTATTATGACGTGCAACAAGCAAATTATATTTATTTAGGTAACGGGAAATGGTATAGAAGTAATCATTTGCCTAATAGATGTAAACATTATGATTTGCACCGTGGTCATAAAGTAGTGCTTACTAACTATCATGGCTCTTCCCCTTATTCGTTTTATCATAATCATAAGGTAAAATATCCGAAAAACTATAAGGGAAATGGGCATAACTCAACGGCTCATAACGATAATCATCAGTACAAGTCTAAACAATATAAAGGGAAAAGCCATTCGAACGGGAATGATAATTCAAACAATAAAGGAGGAAAAAATCATTCTAAAGGAAAAAAAAATTAACTATAAATGAACTAAAACAGAGCCTTACATGCTCTGTTTTTTTATTACTGTTAAAGAAGTTCTAAATTAGCCCTCGAACTTAGGTAATTTAGTATATTTGGTTTTTACAGAAAGCAAAAATCAATGGTTAAAAATTGCTATACCTTCCTCCTTTTTTTCTTCTTATGGCTCTCGGCTATACATGCTCAACAACCTTCAAAACCTTCGGCCGTTGAAATTTATCATCAACTTGAAAAACTGAATTTTTTAGGTTCCGTGCTTTATATTGCCGCACATCCTGATGATGAAAACACCCGATTGATTTCGTATATGTCTAATCACCTTCATGCCCGAACGGGTTATTTGTCGTTGACCAGAGGTGATGGAGGTCAAAATTTGATTGGTCCTGAATTACGTGAATTATTAGGTGTTATTCGTACGCAAGAACTTATTGAAGCCCGAAAAATCGATGGCGGAGAACAATTTTTTACTCGAGCAAATGATTTTGGGTTTTCTAAAATTCCGGATGAGACACTTCGCATTTGGAATAAAAACCAAGTTTTGGAAGACATGATATATATTATCCGGAAATTTAAACCGGATGTTATTATCAATCGTTTTGATCATCGTTCTCCCGGAACTACGCATGGTCATCACACGTCGTCTGCGGTATTGTCAATAGAACTGTTTAATCAGGTGAATGATGCTACTGTGTTTCCGGAACAATTGAAATATACTTCGCTTTGGCAACCAAAACGGCTATATTTTAATACTTCATGGTGGTTTTATGGAGGTCGAGATAAATTTGAAAAGGCCGACAAAAGCAAATTAACTAATTTTGATATGGGTGTTTTTTACCCGGAGTCAGGAAAATCAAATCAAGAAATTGCTGCTTTGAGTAGAAGCAGGCATCAATCGCAGGGTTTTGGCAGTACAGGAACCCGCGGAGAAGAAGTTGAATATTTAGAATTTATACTGGGCGAAAATCCAACGCCTAAAAATGCTATTTTTGAAGGGATTGACACTTCGTGGAATCGTGTTCAAGGCGGAACTGCCATTGGGGTGATTTTGGCTCAAGTTAAAAAGGAGTTTGATTTTAAGAACCCTGCAGCGAGTATTCCAAAATTAGTTGAAAGCTATCAACTGGTTCAGAACTTGAAAGACGAACATTGGAAAAAAATTAAATCGAATGAACTGAAGAAAATTATTGCCGGATGTGCCGGATTATATTTAGAAGCCGTTGCCGAAACACAAAGTGCAACGCCGGGAAGTGTTTTAAAAGTTAAATTGGAAAGCATAAACAGAAGTGCTCAAAAAATGAATTTGAATGGTATTACTACTACTCCAACGTCAACAATAGTTTTTAACCAATCAACATTAGAGCCTAACAAAGCTGTTTTTTCTGACATTGAATTAATCATACCTTCAACGCAGGAATATACTTCTCCTTATTGGTTGAAAGAACAAGGAACCGTTGGGATGTATGCTGTTTCAAATCAACAACAAATTGGGATTCCTGATGTTATCCGAACTATTTCAGTGACTTTTTCAGTTGAAATTAATGGCGTTGTTATTCCGTTTGAAAAAGAAGTTATTTATAAATTTAACGATGAAGTGAAAGGGGAAGTTTATAAACCGTTTGATATTGTTCCGGTTGTGACTACCTCAATTCTAGATAAAGTAAAAATATTTAATTCTGAAAAGAGTAAAACCATTGGTGTAAAAATAAAAGCCGGAAAAGAAAATGTTTCGGGAACCGCTCATTTAGAGGTAAATTCAGGTTGGAAAGTTACTCCTAACGCCATTCCATTTCAACTTAATAGAAAAGATGCTGAAACAACGGTTTATTTTGAAGTAACTCCGCCTAAAAACAGTAGTGAGATTACTATTTCCAGTTATGCAATGGTTGACGGGAAAAAAGAAAATTATGAGCAAACCATCATTCAATATGAACACATTGCTCAACAACAAATACTTTCAACTTCAGAAGCTAAATTCAGAAAACTGGATTTGAAAACAAATTCAGAAAAAATAGCTTATATCATGGGAGCGGGAGATGAAGTTCCGCAATACCTTTCGCAAATGGGTTATTCGGTAACTATTTTGAAACCGGATGAAATTACTTCAGAAAATCTTAAAAATTTTCAAGTTGTGGTTTTGGGCATCAGGGCTTATAATACGGTAGATGAATTAGCTTTCAAACAGCAACTTCTTTTTGATTTTGTTAAAGAAGGCCATACAATGATTGTTCAATATAATACTAATGGTAAACTTACCGTTAAAGACTTAGCTCCTTATCCGTTGAAATTATCAAGAGACAGGGTTACGGAAGAAGATGCAGAAATGCGATTTTTAGCACCAAATCATCCGGTTTTGAATTATCCTAATAAAATAACTTCGAAGGATTTTGAAGGATGGGTTCAAGAACAAGGGTTATATTATCCGGATGAATGGGACGCAACCTTTACCCCTCTTTTGTCATCTAACGACAAGGGAGAAGAAGCAAAAAATGGCGGATTATTAGTTGCTTCACATGGAAAAGGCTTTTATATTTACACCGGTTTAAGTTTCTTTAGGGAATTACCGGCCGGCGTTTCCGGAGCGTATCGGTTGTTTGCAAATATGATTTCTATTGGTACAAAATCAAATTAAAACCATGAAAAAAGAACAAAATAAAACATTGAAAAGCATATACATTTGGGTACTTGTAGCCAATGCTCTTTATATTATTCTGTTTTATATTTTTATGAAATACTTTTCTTAAATCATGCAAACACTCGATTGGTTTATACTCATTTTTTCCCTACTATTTATAGTGGTGTATGGAGCATGGAAAACGAAAGGTAGCCAAGATGTAAAAGATTATATTTTAGGGAATAACGAGAGTAAATGGTGGACGATTGGTATTTCCGTAATGGCAACACAAGCTAGTGCCATTACTTTCCTGTCGACACCCGGACAAGCTTTTCATGACGGAATGGGTTTTGTTCAATTCTATTTCGGATTGCCGCTAGCGATGGTTTTTATTTGTATCTTTTTTATACCTATTTATCATAAACTCAATGTTTATACGGCTTATGAATTTTTAGAAAATAGATTTGATCAGAAAACACGAAGTTTAGCCGCTATACTTTTTTTAGTTCAAAGGGGTTTAGCAGCCGGAATTACCATATATGCTCCGGCAATTATTTTGTCTTCTATTTTGGGTTGGAATTTAAATTGGCTTAATTTTATTATTGGTGTTTTAGTAATTATTTATACGGTTTCCGGCGGTACAAAAGCGGTGAATGTTACTCAAAAGCAACAGATGTTTATTATTATGTTTGGTATGTTTATTGCATTCTATTTAATTTTAAGCTATTTACCAAAAGAAATCTCTTTTAGCAATGCTCTCCAAATTGCCGGAGTAAATGATAAAATGAATATTCTTGATTTTTCAATTAATCCGAATAGTCGTTATACTTTTTGGAGCGGAATTACGGGTGGATTATTTTTAGCTCTCTCCTATTTTGGTACAGATCAATCACAAGTGCAACGTTATCTTTCGGGAAAATCAGTTCGGGAAAGTCAACTTGGTTTGATTTTTAACGGTTTTCTAAAAGTTCCGATGCAATTTTTTATTTTGTTGACCGGCGTAATGGTGTTTGTTTTTTTTCAGTTTAATAAAGTGCCACTAAATTTTAATCCAACCAGTCAAATTGCGGTTGAAAAATCTATTTATGCTGCTGATTATAAAAATTTAGAAGAACGATTAGCCTTGATTCAAGAGGAGAAAAAAATTGTGACCTTAACGTATGCCAAACAAATAAATATTGATGTTGATAATCCTGTGCTGAGAAAAAGAATAATTGCTTTATCTGAGAAAGAAAAAAACTTACGGGAAGAAGCACAAGGCATCATAAAAAAAATCAAGCAGGAACCCAATGACAAGGATTATGTTTTTATCCATTTTATATTACATTATCTACCGACGGGCCTTGTTGGTTTATTGCTTGCTGTAATACTCTCTGCAGCTATGTCATCAACGGCTTCTGAATTGAATGCGTTGGCTTCAACTACGACCATTGATATTTATAAACGGAATTTAAAAAGTGAGAAGTCCGACAAGCATTTTGTTCACGTCTCAAAAGTTTTTACGCTTTTGTGGGGAGCTATTGCGATTTTATTTGCTTGTTTTGGAACGCTGGTAGAAAACTTAATTCAATTAGTGAATATTATCGGTTCTGTTTTTTACGGAACCATTTTAGGAATATTTTTAGTTGCCTTTTTTGTAAAATTTATTAAAGGCAATGCTATTTTTTATGGAGGAGTTCTCAGTCAACTTATCATTTTTATCATTTACTATTTTACCATTCACATTTATCCATCGGGTAAAGAACTCTTAGGCTATTTATGGCTCAATGCGATTGGTGCTGCACTAACTTTAGGATTGTCCGCTTTGATTCAGGTTAGTATGAAAAATAAAAACTAAATTAAATTTAAGGAAATAAAAAAATCCTATACTGAGAATTCAGTATAGGATTTATAGTATTCAAACCCTATTATTTTTTACTCCACTCGGAAATACTGTCTTTGTTCATTTTTACGTAATCTGCATTACCCGCTTTTTCAGCAGCTTCTAACGATACTTTAGCCGTTTCGATAGCTCCTTTTTTATCGCCTAATTTAGCTTGAATTTGAGATTTTAAACGATTATACCAAAAAGGAGTTCCTTTTTCAGCGGTCATTGCAACTGCTTTATTTACATATTCCAAGGCTTTAGTCATATCGCCATTTGATTGGAAAAAGTACTGTGCTGAAGAAAAATAATCTCCAGCAGTTGGTCCTGCTAACACTTTATCAATGCTTGCCATGGCTAATTTGCTTGTTGGAACTTCAAATTTAAGGGCAACCAATGTTTTTTCCCAAGACAATTCTAAGTGAGCAAAATCATTTGCAATATTATTCAAGGAAATCGTGAACGTTTCCACATTTCTGGTTAAGGTTTCCGGCTTTACATTGGTACGTAAGGCAACTTTAGCTTCATCCCAGTTTTCAGGAGTTCCCCAATTTTCAGTATCTGCATAAAATACCACTTCCCAATTATCAGCTTTTGGCGTTGTGAAAATGGCATATTTTCCTTGTTTCAATGTTTTACCATCAATAACAACATCATCTCCAAATGTTATCATTGAATTTTGATTTGCACCGGTTCTCCACATTTTTCCAAAAGGAACTAAATTTCCGAATACCGCTCTTCCTTTTGCACTCGGACGACTATAATCGATTTCAACCTCTGTTAATCCGACTGATTGTTTAAAATTAGCTCTCGGACTTGGAGCTGGTGTTTTCACTTGTGCTCCCACTGTCATTGTAGCTACAAAAAATGTAAATGCTAAAACTATTTTTTTCATGTTTTAAAAGGTTTTGTTAATTTATCAAATTTACAGTTTCATTTTGGCACTAACTGTTAAGAAAAGTATAAATTGAAATTATTTTGTTTAATGTTTCGATATTTAATTTAAACAATATTGTACCTTTACAAAAAAATATAGCATGAAAATATATACGTTACATACGAAACAAAACTTACCTATTTCATTAGAAGAGGCATGGGAATTTCTTTCTAGTCCGAAAAATTTAAAAACAATAACCCCAGATTATATGGGTTTCAATATTCTGTCAGGGGCTGAAAAACCAATGTTTCCGGGTCAAATTATTCAATATATTGTTACTCCGGTATTGGGGATTCCAACAAAATGGGTGACCGAGATTACGCATGTTCAAGACAAAAAATATTTTGTAGATGAGCAACGGTTTGGCCCTTACTCCCTTTGGCATCACAAACATTTTTTGAAAGAAATTCCGGGTGGTGTTGAAATGGAAGATATTGTGGATTATAAAATTCCAATGGGTATTTTAGGTCAACTTGTTCATCCGATTTTAGTTAAACCAAAATTGAATGAGATATTTAATTATCGTCAAAAAAAATTAATTGAACTCTTTGGAGAATATAAAGGATAATATGAAAAACATACTATTGATAGGTGGCTCTTACGGAATAGGACTGGCCATTGCAAAAGAATTACAATATGAATGTAAAATTTTTATTGCTGCCAGAACGAATGAATTGAGCAGTGATTTGAATATTACCTATATTCCATTTGATGCCACGACGGATGAATTTGATACTACAAAAATACCGGCCGTTTTAGACGGATTAGTTTATTGCCCCGGGAGTATTAATTTAAGACCTTTTAAGGGAATCAAACCGGAAACGTTTGAAAGTGATTTAAATTTAAATTTTATTAGTTTAGTGAAGGTGATTCAATCTGTTTTACCTAATTTAATAGCTTCAGAACAATCAAGCATTGTGCTTTTCAGTAGTGTTGCCGCCAGTATGGGAATGCCGTTTCACACGAGTGTTGCTGCTTCGAAAGGAGCTATTGAAGGATTTGCAAAAGCATTGGCCGCAGAATATGCTCCTAAAATTAGAGTGAATGTGATTGCTCCTTCGTTGACGGACACTCCGCTTGCTGATAAATTTTTGAACAATGATGTTAAAAAAGAAAAATCGGCGGAACGTCATCCGCTGAAACGATTTGGAAAACCGGAAGATTTGGCTCAAATGGCTCAGTTTTTATTGAGCGATAAAAGCAGTTGGATTACCGGGCAAATCTTTCATGTTGATGGGGGAATGTCTACGCTTTTGGTTTAAAGTTTTTTAAGATAGTTTACCGATGAATATATTTTGGTTTCGAAGAGATTTACGATTGGATGATAATGTAGGCCTATTTCATGCTTTGAATAGCACGGAAGAAGTTTTGCCTGTGTTTATATTTGATGAATCCATTTTAGCTGAACTTCCAAAAGATGATGCTCGGGTTACTTTTATTCATGAATTACTTTCTAAAATTCAAGAGCAATTAGCCCTTCAAGGGAAATCGTTAGCCGTTTTTCACGGAAAACCGATTGCGGTCTTTAAGCAATTGATTAGCGAGCATTCTATCTCGACAGTTTATACCAACAATGACTATGAACCTTATGCCAGAAAAAGGGATAAAGAAATTAATCAATTGTTGAAAGAACATGGTATTGATTTTAAAACCAGTAAAGACCAAGTCATTTTTGAAAAAAGTGAAGTAGTGAAAGACGATGGTTTGCCTTATGTGGTTTATACTCCCTTTTCAAGAAAATGGAAAGAAAAATTCAAAACTATTTCTCTGCCCAATTATCCTTCAGAAAATCTATTGGATAAAATAGCCCTTCACTCCTATCCTTTTTTGAGTTTAACGGACATTGGATTTGAAACTTCCTCGATAAAAATTACTCCTTTTGATGTTTCTGACAAACTCGTTGATCAGTATGAATCAACTCGGAATTTCCCGGCAATGTCGGGAACTTCAATGATTGGAGCTTATTTACGATTTGGAGCTGTTTCTATTCGGAAAATGGTTGCGAAAGCCATCGCTTCAAAAAATGAAACCTTTTGGAACGAGTTGATTTGGCGTGAGTTTTTTATGCAGATTCTATGGCACTTTCCGCACACCATTCATAAAAGTTTCAAAGAGAAATATGATGCCATTGAATGGAATAACAATGAAACGGAATTTCAAAAATGGTGTGAAGGAAAAACAGGTTATCCTATGGTTGATGCAGGCATGCGAGAATTAAATGCAACCGGACATATGCATAATCGGGTTCGGATGGTGGTTGCCAGTTTTTTATGTAAGCATTTATTAATTGATTGGCGTTGGGGAGAAACCTACTTTGCTTTGAAACTATTTGATTATGAGCAAGCCAGTAATGTGGGCAATTGGCAATGGGCAGCGGGTTCCGGGGTGGATGCAGCACCTTATTTTAGAATATTCAATCCGGCGGAGCAAATTAAAAAATTTGATAAAGATTTAAAGTATATTAAAAAGTGGGTTCCTGAGGTTGAAACCTCTGCTTATTCCTTACCGATTGTTGATCACAAAGAAGCTCGGGAACGTTGCTTGCGGGTTTATAAAGAAGCCGTTGGATAAATTTATTTAACACAATTTGGGAAATATCAATCATAATTAATCGTACCTTACAGAAAATCAAATAGATAAATTATGAAAAACAGATTAATTATGTTGACTATTCTAGCAACAGCAACATTATTTTCGTGTGCTAAAAAAGAAGAAAAACCGGCAGAAGTGATTGTTATTGAACAACCTGTTGAACAAGCAGCTCCTGTTGAACAACCTGCTCCTGTTGAAAATACCGACGGTACTACAATTGAAGTTGATGAAAACGGCTTAAAAGTAAATTCTGAAAAAACTTCTGTCGATATTAAAGATGGTAAAGCAAAAGTAGAAGTAAAAAATTAAGTTATTATAGAATTTCCCTCTTCCGGAGGGAAATTTTAATTTATCAATTGTATCTTTTCAAAACTCAATTCGTTGAAGTGACTAATTACTTTGTCTGCCAATGTATAATCTTGTAGTTTAGAGTTTACACTATCATATCCGATGCAATAAATTCCTGCGGCTTTCGCTGCTAAAATTCCGTTTGTACTATCTTCAATTACAATACAGTTTTCGGTTGGGGTTTTGGCTAAAAAAGCAGCTTGCCGGAAAATGGCTGGATGCGGTTTTGAATTAGGAAAATCTTCTCCGGAAACTTTGTGCGTGAAGTATTTATGCAAATCAAAACGGTTGAAAATCCTTTCAATAGTTACATTTGCTGAAGAAGAAGCTAAGACTAACTGCATTTCATTTTGATGTAATTCTTTTATTAGTTCTTCTACTCCGTCTAATAAATAGATGTCTTTTTTTTGATCGAAGGCATCGTTAAATAAGTTGCGTTTTACTTCTACTAAAGTTTTGACATCTTGTTGTAAGTTATAAACTGATTTTAATCGTTCATAAATATTTTTGGTTGAATTTCCTGTGAATGAAGCATACATTTCAGGAGAAACGTCGATGTTTAGTTGTTTGAAATGTTGTTGATAGGCGAAATGATGTACCGGTTCGGTGTCTACAATTACGCCATCCATATCGAAAATTACTGTTTGTATCATAAGGGGCTGAGTTGCTGAATTGTTTTGCTTTATTTGTTAATTTTTTAGAACACAGATTTTAGAAATTAAAATAAAAATAATAACCCATTGAGTGTAATTTAATTACAGTTTTAACCACATAGAAACATAGTTTTTTATAGATTTTGAAAGTCGTTTCACTTAGTTATAGAAAATCATAGTTATACTTTACTAATTATAACCAACTGATTAATAATAATTGCCTTTTAACTCTTTTCCAACAAATATTTTACTACAGCTTCTGCTGCATAGAGTCCGAAAAGGCCGGGCATCCAACTGTTTGTTCCGTAGAATGATTTTTTGAAATTATTTC
>ERZ795054.2408-NODE-2408-length-15821-cov-5.200622_pt1 | contig 15821 bp, 17 predicted proteins | sample MGYA00375138_ERZ795054 | MGnify/ENA primary metagenome ERZ795054 (study PRJEB30183, sample SAMN05720215) | anaerobic digester metagenome | isolation source: active sludge of municipal wastewater-treating anaerobic digesters | place: USA | collected 2014-12-23 ... | reverse complement strand
CCTCCTGCTATCGATGAGTAAAAAAGGCCGATCGGCCCGAAAAGCAGGCTCAGCAGAATCGAAATCCCCATGCTTTTAACGGGTTTAACCACTACATACTTTTGTTCCATGAAATCCTCCAGATGAATTATTTAACCCGGCGCAATGATATAATGCCGGGCATTGAAGAGCTGTTGATCATATATCATTTAACGAGTTGGCAGTAACTATAATTGTTATTGAACCGATGATAACGAGGACCGCGGAGTAACCGATGCATAAATATGTGAAAATATCCATGGAGAACAATATGGATATTAACATCAAAATGGACAGCACTATCGCCAGGCCGACAGCAGCCATCGGGCCCATGATCCCGGTTAACACCGCAGCGGGTATCGCATAGAATATGAAACCGATTGCTTTTGCAATCCCGTTGGGCCTTAATATGAGATGGGAGATGTAAACGCCGATCCATCCTGCCGAAAAAATCACCGCTGAAGTGAGCATCAGTCTAATCCACCCGAACCTGCCGGGGCTCTCCACCATAAAATTGAAAAACTTGTAGCCCAGGTATACGTTGGTGAGTGATGCGAGGATGCCTGTTAAAACCATCAATGGAATGTTTAAACGTTTAGGTTTTGCCTCAACGACTTCCTGTTGTACTCCTTGATGAAGAGGTCTGTCAGGATAAATTTTTAAGTGTACCCCGTCTTCGGCGGCCGTCAGCTCCTGGTCGAACCGTTCAGCTGTCAGGGTTTCGTTGCTTTTATCGAAATGTATATGGAAGAACCGATTTTCATTATAACCCGAAAGGGCATTCTCCTCCCCTTTGTCATGCTGCTGGTCGCGTATCTGTCCAAAAGTCGGAAAAGATATACGTAAAATCGATGAAAAGTCGCATAACGAGTTGTTTTTCAGTGAGATAAACAGCGTCTTTTTAAACTCGCAGCAGCTGATATTGTCGATCGAAACATCATCGAGATATTCGAAAACGTTATGCTCCATGTAAACCATCAAATTCCATGGTCGTGGGGGAAGCACGGGGACACAAGACATCCTGTTATGATTGAGATTGATGAAATTCAGTGATGTGTATTTTGCCACTGATTCGATACATTCAATTGAATTATTGCTTGCATCAAGTCTGGTCAGTCGAGGGGGCAACTCCGGAAGGAATTCGTATCCGTTGTTGCATATATCAAGCTCGACAATATGGTCAAATCCACTGAAAGACTTGAAGCCTCCGAGAAGGTTCCCTTTCACTGACAGACTACCGACGCTTTCAGGCAATTGATCTATGCTGGTTAATCTGTTGTTATTCAGGCAAAGCACTCTGACTGACTTAAATCTTTTAATACCTTCGAGGCTTTCAAGGAGATTTCCAGAAAGGTCCAGTGTTATCACTTCTTCCAGTTCATTGTCGCTGTACAGCGATATGATCTGGTTAAGGGACTTTATTCTCCGCCCCTTGAGCACAAGACGTCCCCCGGTGATCTTCGGCTTGTCTGGAATCGCTGCCGTGCAATCTCCGTCTTCCGTTTCGACAGGAAGGCTGACGGTGCTTCCGCAGTATTCGCACTTGCCTGACCCACCGTTGATCACCACTCCGGCCCCGCAAGATTGACACGTGAAAGCCGCCGTTTTACTCATCCGATACCTCCGTCTGGCTGCTGTTTCCGGTACGTTGACGCGAAAGCCCGAGAAGGAGCCATACAACGGCGAACATGGCAGTCATGACAATCTGCACGGTAAGGTGCGCCCTGTTGACCGCGTCGCCGTCCCCGGCTATAGAAAATACCGCCAGCGCGAGCGCGGATGAAGCCGAGAACAGGAAGGTCACCAGCCCCATGCCCGCAACCATTCGTACCGTGGCGCCGCTTCTTGCCGTTCCGGCGGAGTTGACCCGCCAGTACCATGCGACATACGACCAGAAAACCAGAACGATAAATTCCGCCCACAGCAGCTTGACCATGAAATACTGCGACCGGTATTCTACGGGAACGACAACATGCGCGACGCCGGCAACGGCAAGGCCCGTCGCCAGTGCACATAAAATGATGATCGATGCGTGTTTCATTGCATTACACCTCCCTTAAAAGATCTTTGCGCTTTTCCAGGTATTCTTCCTCGGTGATGAGTTTCTCCCTGAACATCTCTTCAGCTTCGGCAAGCCGTTCCTTATAGCTGCGCTTATGTTCAGGCGAAGCGCCGAATGTCTTTTGGACCAGGTTTGCCGCTCCCAGGAGGCCTATGCATGCGCTCATGGCCTGGGAAACGATCCCGTCAGCGCCGGAGGTGGCCGCTTTTTCCAATATATTCAGCGACCTGATTTTCTCGTAATTCTCGTTTAACCTGGCATTGCTGTACTGTTTCGCCTCCATGCCGCGCATCAGCACGTCCTGTATCCTTTTCAGGTCCTCCTCGAGTATGGATATAGCCCCAATGGTGAAGTTCGTAATCTCCATACCATAGCTTTTAAAAACCAGGGCGATCTTCTTGCGCGCGGCATCTGCGAGGCCCTCGATCTGCGTCGCCATATGCAGGAGCGATATTTTACGCTCGATGATAAATTCGCCGAGCTCCCGGGTGAACGCCTGCATTATTTCGCCGATGAACCACTGGTTCACCCCGGCCGAATCCGCCGACGGCGAGGCCCCGAGAAGCGATACCAGGAAGGTCCGCGAATCTGTCACTCTGAACCCCCATTGCCCATATGATCCTACCCTGAGCGGCACGTCATGCACCGGGTCAGTGAGCTGTATCGGCGTCTTTGTTCCCCATTTCATGTCGCGGTGATCGTTCCGGCTGACAAACCATACCTCTACGCTGAATGGAGTCTCCCCGCCGAAAGGCGCGTTGACTATTTTTCCGAGAAACGGTATGTTCGATGAGTCGATCGTGTACGTCCCCGGCGTAAACACCCTGGTCACCTGCCCATCCCTGTACAGCAGGGCCTCCTGGCTCTGGTTTACAATGAGCTGGCTACCGAGCCTTATGTTGTCCCCCGGGAACTTCCACGCGATCTGGCTCCCGCTTTTCGGTTCATACTTGATCCTGTCTACAATTGCCATATCCCCTCCTCTCAGTGGCGTGTCCTTTTGTCATTCTTCGATGCAAGATGGTAAAAAATCGATTCGTACTCATCCCCCTCTTCCATGCTCTCGTTAGAATAGTCCACGACGGTGCACCTGGGGCGCTGCCCTAGGAGTTCCGTATACACGATGACCGGTTTCGCCCCGTGCGGCCCTTTCATGGACATTGTATCGATGATCACCATCTGGCTCGGCGTGGGAAATTTCTGGTTTGCGATCTCCCCGCACACCAATTTCATCGTGCGCCTTTCAAACTTGAGAAACTGATAAATTCCCCTGCTCGCCGTTTCGATGACCGAGTAGTCCATGCGGTCGTTAAGGACCGTGCTGACGATCTCGTCGTGGGACTTTAATTTATTCAAAAAAACCATGAATCACCTCCACGTTATCGGTCTTCGTTGAATACGCCGGTTCCCCATACGGGGAACGCATATTCTTCCCGTACGAACAATGCTGCCTGACGCCGCACCGGTCGCAAAGCGGTTTCGAGCCGCAGATCCCCGAAAGATCATCTGAACAGAAGATCTTCAGGATCTTTCTTATGTACCCCGGCAATAAATTATGGGCCAGGGACCACTGCTCGATAACATCGTCCGCCTCTTCTTTCGAGGGGACGTGCTCGAACACACCCAGGTAATCAGGGCCGAAAAGGCGCTGCAGGTCGGCCTCGTCTCGCGTGCCCGAGAGCGGTACAGGCTTTTCGATGGTGCCGCCGGTGATGTATTCCAGGGCATACTGCGAAAAAATCCCGTCGACATACCCCGGGTTCTGCGAAACGGAACGCCCGTACTTCCGCCCGGACAGCAGGGCCAGCACGATAGCGCGGGCATGCTCGTCCAGGGCGGTTTTTTCACCGTTCGGGGCCTGTTCCAGGGCAGAGACCCACCGGGCCAGCTTCTCTTCTCCGTAAACACCGGTTATGGTTTCACGAATGTTTTCAAGCATCGGGACCTCCCTTTTCATTAATATTGATTTTAAAGATCAAAAAACGACAGGCATGCGATGGCCACGTACATGACCGCCGGCATGCCTGTCGTTTAAATTAAAAATACTGTCCGGTAACCAGGATAGATACCCGGTCACCTACCATGTTGTAAAAAAATAAATCCCGCCGCACCTGGACTGAAGTCACAGTCCAGGCAGTGGTATGTTTGAAAATAACCCGAATTGCCGCAGCAACATAGGCTATGAATGTCCATGTTGCAGAAATTTATTGCGGTTTTGCTTCAATCACCTTTTTATTAATGATTTCAGTTATCTTTTCCAGGTCGTTCTTTGAAATGTTCTTCTGCTCGAGAACGCTTTCCGAGAACTTTATCCATACCGGCAATGACCCGCTGCTTTCCACTAAAAGCACGATCCTCTTGGAATATATGAATCCCGCGATGCAAAGTCCTGTCGCGATGGCCAGAAGCGGGAAAAGTACAACCGAAACTGATTCTTCGTATACCACATAGCTGTATATGCCATGATAAATATAATAGCAAAGCGACAGGCCCGTGACAAGTAAGGCGTTGATCCAGATGATGTTCCTTGACATGCCAACCGCGGTGCCCGCTACCTGATGATAGGGTGTGAACTCCCTGACCTGCGAAATAGGGGTCTGGAAATGGTAATAGTAGCCGTTTTGATCGGCATAAACGAGAAATATGGTCTCGAGGCTGAGCTTGTTGAACATCATGCTGAGCAGTCCCTTTACCCTGCCCCTGATCTCAAAAAGCCTTTCTCCCCCAATGTTATTGATTTTGAAATCGGTTATAATGACTGACGGGCCGTTGAAATTAAACCTGTTCCAACCTTTTACCATTCTGATGAGAATAATGCCTATTACTATCAGAATAATTGCAATCGGGGAAGACAACAATCGTAATAAATCACCCATTAAACACCTTCCTTTGTTAAAATTTATTGAATTTTAAAAATACAACATAAAAGTTATATGACATAGACATCGAAAGGGGATGTTGAAGATTTTTTATTAAAAATTTGAAATGCCGGGGCTTTTTTTAATGTCCCGGCATTTGATTTGTTATATAAAGTTACTCCTTTCATCTCAATTACGCAATTTTGCATATTTTTTATCTATGTCTGGGCATAATTGTGAAGAATTGAAGAAAGCGGCTATAGACCTCTCGTTTTTCTTAAAACCTTTAGATACATCACCTTTCGTTATTTCAAGGGTAAAAAATATTTTTCCGTAAAGATTGTCTTTATCCATTGTACCATACCAGATAATATAACGATTGTTGCTGTCCGCCTTGAACGAAAACTTAATAATGTTAGGATTGATAAAAGTAGGCTTTTGTATAACAATCGGATGCAGTCCTTCTTTTATAAGTTTTTTTATAAAAATGTCATTTACTTCCTGTGAACATTCTAAAAAAACTTGCTGTCTATCAAAATTTGGAAAAGATATATTTGCCGCATATATCAATACTGTAACAACCATGAACATTATAGTGATAATTTTCTTCATTTTTACCTTCCTGTTTTTCTATTGAATCTCCCCGTAGCAGAGCTACGGGGTATCTTGTGATAATAACGACAAAAGAGCGCCAGTATCATTGCACGAATATGGTCTCTTACTGAAAATTCCTCGCCGCGTGCCCTTCTTTCCACGGCCGCGACTTGGTTAAGCTCCTCGATCCACTGGTACAGCACATCCTTACCAAAAGCCACCACGATGCTTTCTCGAACCATTTCTACCATGTAAACCTCCAGGTTTCTTGTTGTTCGTTTAATCCCGAATATAACAAACTAATTCCGGGAAACTAACTAACACAAATGATTTCCCGCCCCAAAACTTACACTTCTGACCTGTTTGTTCAATATTTACCGTGTTTCAACATTCAAACACCTCCTCATTAATAGAAACAGGCATGCGATGGGCCATGAACATGCCCCGGCATGCCTGTCGTTAATTAAACAATACAAGAATATATGCTAGGTGAATACCCAGCCACATTCCATGTTGTAATAATTTTTTCCTAAAAGATCATCAATGCTGCGACTTCATTATTAAGCCGCAGCATCTTATTATGGTTAAAATACAACTATTGAGGTAGTAAAGATATCCCGTCAGCTGACATGTTGTGAAATATTATTAATTTTTTCCATTTTTTCATTCCCGCGTTCAATGACTAAGCGCAATTTTTATAAACTTCTAACGGAGTCAGAAATCCAAGAGTTTTTCTCGGCCGGTTGTTCAACCTTTTCTCAATTTGATAAATCTCCTGACTAGAAATCAATGAAAAATCTGTTTTCTTCGGGTAATATCTTCTTACAAGACCAATACCGTTTTCAACACCGCCTTTTTCCCAGCTATGATATGGATTACAAAAATAGGTTTTTACTTTCAGTTTTCTTGAAATCAATTCATGATCGGCGTTCTCAAGACCGTTATCAAAAGTAATTGAACGGCAAAACCTTTTGGGGAATTTCTCCAATATGCTGATAACAGCATCCCTCATATTTTTTGCATTCTTTCTTGGAATTTTACGTATAAACATAAGTTGAAGTTTTCGTTCTCTCACTACGACTAAAGCACTCTTACTTTGTCGTGAAACGATTGTATCCGCTTCCCAGTGACCATATTCCAATCGTTCATTGATTTTCTTGGGCCTTTCATTGATCATCGTTCGATTGGCTATTTTAACGATCCTTTTCCCCGGTTTTATTGATCTTTTATGACGTTTCCGCTTTCCTCGGACAAGATATTCAGTCAAATCAGGTCGTTCATTATATATGAATAGATAAATAGATTCATAATTTGTCGTGTAACCAGGTTTTTCTATACGAATTCGCCCGGCAATTTGTTCCGGCGTGTGATCAAATGAAAGTTTCTCGATCACATAATTTCTGATTGTATCGTTCTTCAATCGCATTTTTTTATGAGAAAGTCGTTTTCTTTCATCTGCCTTTAATTGGGCTCTGTTTGCCCGATATCGAGTTTCACGAATCGAAGAACCATTTCTTTTAATTTCTCTGGACAAACTCGATGGGTGTCTACCAAGTCTGGCAGCTATTTCCACCTGACGAAAGCCTTGTCCTAGCATATATGCAATTTCATCTCGTTCATGATTCTGCAAATGTTTGTAGACTTTTATCCGGGTATTCTTTACTTTCTTCATAAAGAGGCTTTCTCCTTCTGGTTTGGTTGTGGTGACTCAACCTTAGGAGATTGCCCTCTTTTCTAAACTACTATTTTCTTAAAAATTGCACTTCTCGATTGAAGTGGTGATTTACTTTCGAATTAATAATATTTGTTATTCTATCAAGATCAGACATCTTGATGTTTTTTCTTTCAAGAATGCTTTCTGAAAACTTAATCCATACCGGCAAGGACCCGCTGCTTTCAACAAGCAGTACAATCCGCTTTGAATATATGAAACCAGCAATGCATGATGCCACGGCAACGATAAAGAGGAAAATAATGAATATGGGGAAAGCAACCGAAACTTCCTCCTCCAAAAACCCTGATGAAGTCGCCGCTTTTTTTATTAAATAATACAGGTAATATAAAAATGACAATACAATTATGATTCCGATTTTTAACCAGAACGTGTTCCGTGAAAAACCAACCGCTGTCCCTGCAATTTGATGATACGGGGTAAATTCCTTGAGTTTCGAAATTGGCGTCATGAAATCATAATAATACCCTTCACCATCAGCATAGACACGGTACTCTGTTTCAAGCTTTAATTTGTCAAAGATAAAACTGAGCAGGCCGCTCACGCGTCCCTTTATCTCAAAAAGTATTTCGCCTGCATCACCATTAATACTGAAGTCTGTGATACTGACAGATGGCCCATTGAAATTAAATCTATCCCATCCTTTTGCTACTCTTATAAGAATAAAACCCGCAAAGATAAGAATAAACGCGACAGGGGTGAATAATACATACAGCGCATCAAACATTGTTGTTTACCCTTCCTTATATCTATTAATATTTTAAAGCTATCAGATAATAAAAGGTACTATATATAGATACCCATCGAAGGTCTATGAAATTAGCAGGTATTTCCAGGGTCTATTGTTCCTTTTCCTTTTAGCTACCTTTAATATTACATTTGGATTATATTGCCCAGATTCTGCATCTTCTGGGTCACAATAATCAGCGAAAGAACCATAATCACTTGCATTCAAACCAAGATCAGCAGGCGTAAATGGGTCGTTGTAGGGGTCAATACCCCTACAACGAGCTGCATTAATAATATCTTCTCTTAATGGCATATGAACCTCATTAGTTATTTATTTGAAAAAAATTCATTTCAGAATGATTCATATTTTCACATAGATTATCCCAACTATTATTCAAAAGATATACCAAAGGAATTTACATGAAATTGACTATATTAGTTTTATTGTGGAGTTATACAAATTATTTTAACAATCCTATTTCTTAACGGGCCTGGATCAATAGCTACATATGACAATGTATTATTACTCCATCTTTGAAAGCTATTATTGTCCATTTCAAAATACCCTTCGCTAAAACTTCCTTGTACTGATTCGTTACCGAAATGAACATTATAAGTTCTTCCAGGTTCAAATAGATTTTGATATGGTTCATATATTTTTAATCTGTTATACCCTGTACCTGAAGAAGAAATACTTCCCATAAATTCATTTGATTTTTTCATTCTGTTTCTCCTAGTAGATACTTTTCTATTATTTAATTGAGTTGCATTATGTGTAGAATATTTGTTATAAAAACAATTATCTCTAAGTTTATCTGAGCATCGATCGCATTGTGGTTTTGACTCACAAATCTCACAATAGTCCTTAGCACAATAAAGCCATAGAACATTATCAATTTCTGTATTAAGTATTTTTAAATTTGATGCTGTATCCGATATTATTTCGATTGCACTAAATAATTCACATTTTGTATATTCTTCGTTGCTATTTTTAGTCCTCCATGCTCCTTGATTCAACCTGTCTTTACTTAAAATACGCATTATATGTCTATCAGGCTTTGCAATATCAAAACCAATATTCTTCATATACTCAGCTGCTAAAGGTATTCCTAGCCCCCGAATTTTCATTAGCCTATTTATTAGGTTTAGTTTATCATTGATAGTTCCATCAGCATATAATTTATTATACTCATTAAACAGTTCGGTACCATCTGATTTGTAGTTGTTAATTGTTTTGCAAAAACCAAATATAAAATCAAGCTTTTTGTTAATATACTGTTTTATACCAGCATTAACCAATTGCTCTGATACTTCGAAAATCTCTTGTCTGGAATATCTAGCAAGCTCACTTATATCGACGTTAAAAAATAAACAATTCAGTAAATCGAGATTTTGTTTTATAGTCGACCATTTGGTAGGTGATGAAAATATTGAAAGTGCAAATCCTTTAAAACATTCCTGATTTGTAAATTTTTTATTTCCATTTATTCTTGCATTTACTTGTGCTATCTGACCCAGTTCAGTTAAATATTGCTCAAGTGAACTATCTCTTTGAGTGAATAGTGTATCGACTCCATCTTTTAATACAGGGTACAATTCATATAATTTCATTAAATCACCTTTTATTTAATGATTGATGCTGGTCAATATATTCCACTAACATCATTAATCATTTCTTTCATAATTTTTCTAACCTCATTCGACCCAAGTATCTCCACCTTCTTTCCATAGAAAAAAAGCTGTTTACATAACGAACGAGGATCGCGATTCTTGAAAGTAAACAATGATGAACCGTCATTTTGTTTTTCAATCTTTAGATTGAGGTTGCTCAATACATTAGCAACTGTTTCAACAATATCATCTTTGACTTTCAATTTTACCTCGTAAGTTTGCTCTCCCGTATAAGCGCCGAATACGTCTTTGAAATACTCTTCTGCTGAAGGTCCTTTCTCTTGAAAACTATCATCCTTTATTTTTAGATTTTTAATTCTATACACCGCAAAGTGTTTAACAATTCCGCGATTTTCATCCAACAGAATTATATAGAGCTCGTTTTCCCTGAAAACCAGGTGATACGGATGAATGGTATATTCTTTCGGCTCATCCGAGCCGCTTTTAAGGTACTCGACGATTACTTTCTGTTTCATGATCGATGCAAAGTACAGGCGGGCGAGCACCCACAGAAAAATGTCGGGCTGCTCTTTCATCATCACGTCTATGACCATGTCACGCGCCGAGTCGTGGACAACGTAGTTCAAATACAGGTGGGCAATCCATTTTATTTCATCAGGTGATAATTGTCGCGACAGCGGTTCTGCCAGTTTCCATTTTCGGGATCCCTGGGGTTTCTCAATATTTAATTTGTATTCTTCTATCAGGTGGCTATCGGCCATGCGTGTAATTGATTTTTGGTCAACGTCAATATCATCATTATTCGGGTACAAATGCAATGCTTCCTCGGTCATGTATTCTGAAAAATTTGTTGCGTTGACGTTCATTGGGTCATCGATGTTCTGCAAAAGCGCGAGCACATGAAGGGTCCTCCTGACGGTTTCGTAGTTGGCCTTGGGGTTTATCATGAGTATGTCCTTGTATTGGCGGGGTTTTCGCAGTATTATACTGCAAAAATCGTCATTGTCAATTAAATTTTTATCCTCAATACCCATGATACCATTTAAGTTATATGACATTTCTATGCAACATGTTGATATTCAGGCACGATCATGCCTGTTTTCACCCTTCAGGTCCTCAGTTGAAATAACCTGTTCAAGTGCGTACCTGGCCAGGAGATGGCATGAATCATTATAAATATAGCATGATTTCCGGTCGCGAATAACTCCAACGATGTCCTGAACGTATTTCCATAACCCGTTTATATATTCGTACTCGATTTTTGTTGTCATGCAGTTGTCGTTGATTTCCGCGCAAAGTCGTATCCTCTCGTCTGTGTCATGGGAATTCTCAAGAAGTTCTTCAGCCTGTTTTAATTTTTCTTTCCGCGATTCTTCCAGTATACGCGCCTCCATGAACCGCTCGAGATGCTTTTCAGTCTCGGTCCGTTGCCTTGCAAGTATTTTACCTGCTCGTTCTATCCGCACCAGTATGTCTTCAGCTGCTGATCTGCCGTATTTTGACAGTTGATTCCATGCTGCAAGGCCCTTTTCCCTTGACATTAAAGTAAACACCACCCCTGGGTACGGTTCCGTCATCGTTACTTTAATGATGAATCTTGAAAGTACTCGAACCACACCGGCGGCCATGGACCCATCCTTACAGCATTTGATGGGTATATCTTTGTCGTTGTTTGCGTTACCGGTGTATTTTACTTTTATATCCGTCATAAACGGCCTCCCATTATAATTTCAGTATTCATTGATTGGATCAATTCGCAAAGTCGGTGACGTATGAATATGATTGCATGTTCCAGTATAGTCGGCAGTATTTTCGGATTTTTCACGCAATGCCAATCAGTCAATATACATCCAGGAGGTGAATAAACATACCACATGACTGTCCATGATTATTATTAATGATCTTGACGCCGGCACATAAAATAGAAGTGGACAAAACGTATTTCTTCATTGATAAGCTAATTAAATACTCACATATGCGAAGGTAAACCAATGTCCCTGCCCCGCTACCTGACCAAATCCCGTTTCAAGCTCGCGTGCGAGTGCCCGGCAAAGCTGTATTACACCGGTAAAAAAAAGGAGTATAAGGATAATAAAATAGATGACCCCTTTCTTGAGGCCCTTGCCGAGGGAGGTTTCCAGGTGGGCGAGCTCGCCAAGCTCTACCATCCGGGCGGCGTCAATATCGATGAGCTTGATTTCGAAAAGTCTCTTGAGCAGACGAATAAACTGCTTGAGCGTGATAAAGTCATCATTTATGAGGCCGCGTTCCGGTTCGAGAACCTTTTCGTTCGAGCCGATGTCATCGTCAAGGACGGCAACAGCGTTGATCTCATCGAGGTCAAGGCAAAGTCATACGACGCTGAAAAAGACGCTGATTTTCTTGGTTCAAAGGGGTACATAGCAAGCGCCTGGTCCCCGTACCTGTATGATGTTGCCTTTCAGAAGTATGTTCTGACCCATGCGCGTCCTGATTTTCACGTACGTTCTTTCCTCATGCTTGCAAGCAAGAACTCATGCGCGAGCGTCGACGGCCTCAACCAGCGGTTCATGCTGGTCAAGGACAAAAGAGGCAGGACCGGTGTAAAACTGAACGGCCCCTGCGATCCAGACAGCCTGGGCGATACAATACTGGTGAAGGTATCGGCAGACCACGCGGCTGAAATGATCTATGAAGGCTCTGACACGAACAAACCTCCCGATATGTCCTTTATTGAAAGGGTCCGTTTATTTTCCGACATGTATGCCCGTGACGAAAAGATAGTTACCAAACCAGGCGCTTTCTGCAAGGATTGTGAATTTAACGCGACCAGTGATGATGAGGCCAAGGGATTTCTTTCAGGATTCAAGGAATGCTGGAAAGAAGCTTTCGGTCTCGATGATGCTGACTTTAACAAACCGATGATACTTGATATCTGGAATTTTCGCCGCAAAGATGATCTGCTTGAAAATGAGAAGCTGTTTATATCCGACGTTACTGAAAATGACATGAATATTACATCCTCAGATGGCCCCGGCCTGTCTTCATCAGAGCGCCAGTGGCTCCAGGTCGAGAAGATCCAGAAAAAAGACCCGTCTCCCTACCTCGACAGAGGTGGTCTTGAACGTGCCATGAAATCATGGAAATATCCCCTGCACTTTATTGATTTTGAAACCTCCATGGTCGCCATCCCCTTCAACAGCGGCCGCAGGCCCTACGAGGTTATCGCGTTTCAGTTTTCCCACCATACCGTTCAAGAAGATGGTACGATCGCTCACGCTGGTGAGTACATCAACCGCAGCCAGGGCATGTTTCCCAACTATGACTTTCTCCGTCATCTCAAGAAAGAGCTTGAAAACGACAATGGCACGATATTTCGCTATGCCGCCCATGAAAACACCGTGCTCAACCAGATACACGACCAGCTCGAGGCCGAGACAGCCGATCAGGTCCCTGACCGCGATGAGCTCATGGCATTCATAGAATCAATTACGACGAAAAAAAACGCTAGCAAGATCGTGTGGGACTCTCCCCGCACCATGATTGACATGCGCCAGCTGGTACTTGATTTTTACTATAGTCCCAATATGGGCGGTTCGAATTCCATCAAGAAGGTGCTTCCCGCGGTCCTCAACGAGAGCGATTACCTCAAGCAGAAGTATTCTTGTCCGATCTACGGTTCAGCAGACGGTATTCCAAGCCTCAATTATCGCGATAAAGTCTGGATCGAGTTTAATGGTAGCCAGGTCAAGGATCCCTACAAGACCCTTCCGCCCGTATTTGACGGCATTGACGATGAGCTCCTTGAACGCTTTGTGACCGACAAGAATATCGCCGACGGCGGTGCAGCCATGATGGCCTATGCCAGAATGCAGTTCAGTGAGATGAGTGAAGTTGAGAGAAAACAGATCGTCGCCGCTCTGCTCCGTTATTGCGAGCTTGATACGTTTGCCATGGTGATGATTTATGAACATTGGGTTAACGAGTGTAATGGAAAATAAAAGAACGAGCTATAAATAAAATCATTATTACAGGAGAAATCAATGTCAAATTATTATTGTTGTTATCGAGTCGATAGTGGTTCCAGTTCGGATAATCAATATGAAGAAATTAATGGTTCATCTCAAAGTAAAGTAAAAGAACTTGTACAAAAACGTTATCCGGGATGTAAAGTTACCTGGGTATATTCACCAACATCATCATCAAAACCGCCTTCATGGTTTAAAGGGTAGTAAAGTCTCATTTTATATAGCTCGTTCAAATTTTTTTATCAATAATTGAGGTGTATTAAATGATTGATTTTAAGAAAGCATATTATATTAAACTCGGTTCACATAGCAAATGGGCTTCAAACAGTCTAGAAAATAATTTAATTCGTATTGGCTGGTCAAATATTCCAATTAATTTAATTAAGAATAATGATTGGGATGAAATATATAAAATAAACAGGTTAACCTCAAAGGATGATGGTTCGGCAACCAGAGATTTTAATGCATTAAAAAGAATTATTACTGCTGATGAAAAAACAGTATTCATAACTTTTGAAAATTCGATGTTATACTGGTGTATTCCTTCATCTGAAGTTGATATTGAAGAAGATAAAATATCAAAGTTCAGGAGAGTTAAAGGTTCATGGAGTAGTAAGGATATCGATGGTAATTTGCTTTATATAAATAGAATATCTGGAAATATCACTAAAACTCAAAGATTTTCAGGTACATTATGCAAGATACATGATTTCAATACTTTACACAGATTGTTAAATCACCAAATAAGTGAAGATGCAATATTACTTAATACAGCAAAGATAAATCTTGAAAAAACAATTGAGGCCATAATTAAAAATTTACATTGGAAAGATTTTGAGCTCTTAATTGACCTTATGTTTCGTGAGACAGGTTGGCAGCGAATATCTGTTTTAGGAGAATCCATGAAATTTGTTGATCTTGAATTAATTGACCCTATTACCGAAGATTTATATCAGGTTCAAATTAAATCATCCAGCTCAAAAGATCAATTTATCGAATATGTAGACAAATTTGATAATGAAAATTTCCGGAGATTATATTATATCGTTCATACTATTAGCGATGACCTCAGTGATTCATCATTACTACAGGATAAAGATGTTGAGATATGGTCTATTTCAGAAATTGCAAAAAATGTAGTAAAATATGGATTGGTTGATTGGCTGATAGATAAAACTATGTGATTCGCAACAGCTCAGGGCTCATCTGTAATGCAGAGGTCACCTTCTTTGAGGTAATGTAAATATCTTTTGCAGATTTAGAGAATTAAAATTTCCTCGATCTGACGATTTAATAGTAACCACATAATTAAATACATATTGTTGCAGCCTACCCCTCCACATTCACCACGTACAATACATGCTTCGCCCTGGTGCAGCCCACGTATAAGAGCTCATCGGCCAGGTAGCGCGCGTCGCTGTCCTGCGCGCGACGGTGGACGATCAGTATGACCACATCAGACTCGAGGCCCTTGAACTTCTGGATGGTGCGGAACCGCACTCCCTTGCCACGCAAACCGGCGCTTTCGGTCATGGTATACTCCCCTGCTGCGGGTGTGCCGGAAAACACCGAATTGTCCATGCTTCGGTTCGACAGCACCACGATGCGGTCTCGAGATATGCCGTGCGTCACAATGAGCTCATCCAGAATATTGCCGACAGCGGAACGGGCCGCAGAATCGCTTTTCACGGTCTTCTCTATCGGCGTTATGCCCGGTATCTCAAACGGACGGGACGTGCCTCCCTTGCCGGTTGTGCTGACCGCGTAATCATGGATCGCGGCTGTGTTCCTGAGATTGTCTTTTAGACGAAATATGTGGTCCTCGAGACCGGCAGAACCGATAAGGCCCACAACCGGAAGTTCCTTATCGTTCGTAAAGATGGTCTGGTTGTCATCGTAAAAAATGTAGCAGGTGCGGTCTTCGTATTTGAGGAACAGGGACTGCAGGCAGTCGCACCAGTCCTTATGAAAATCCTGGGCTTCGTCTATTATGAGCGCGTCGAAATGGTTACGCTCGCAGAACGACGGCTCTTCAATGAAGATTGACATCAGTGCCATCGGCATGCGCTCCTCGTAGTATCCTCCAGACACCTTGATTTCGGGGAGCAAATGTTTCATTACCATTCGCACCGCGGCAGGCATGCCGGGCCCGTGCTCTTCAAGAATGGATGAGCATTGCGTCCCTGCCG
>ERZ795054.2403-NODE-2403-length-15830-cov-4.070872_pt1 | contig 15830 bp, 13 predicted proteins | sample MGYA00375138_ERZ795054 | MGnify/ENA primary metagenome ERZ795054 (study PRJEB30183, sample SAMN05720215) | anaerobic digester metagenome | isolation source: active sludge of municipal wastewater-treating anaerobic digesters | place: USA | collected 2014-12-23 ... | reverse complement strand
CGCTTTATTGTAATATAACGCACTCATTTAGGAAAGCGAAAAGGACTGCCCGATGGGGACATATGTCGAATTCATGATTTTTGATTTTGATGGCACCCTGGTGCAATCCGGCGAAGATATTGCCAACTCGGTGAAGTTCACCCTGGCTGCGCTGAATTTGCCGAGTATTGATCAGCAAGATATTCTCACCTTCATCGGTGACGGGGTAGTGAAACTGATCGAACGAGCGATCGGCGATGCCGGAAAAACATACCAGGAACAGGCCATGGCGATATTCACTGATCATTATAACCGGCACATGCTCGACCACGCAGCACTTTATCCCGGCGTGTATGACCTGCTCCGGCATTTCAGCGGTAAACGCAAGATTATCCTGACCAATAAACGCTACAAATTTACCGAGAAAATGGCATCGGCGTTAAACATTGCCGATTTTTTTGATGAAATCATCGGCGCAGACAGTACGCCTTACATCAAACCCGATCCGCAACTGATCAAAACGGTCTTGGAACGCTTTCCGGTGGAAAAAAAGAAGACGATCATTATCGGCGACGGTGTGAACGATATCTTGCTGGCCAGAAATTCCGGGATCGTCAGTTGTGCATTTTTGAACGGATTGGGCAAGCGGGACGAACTGCTGGCGCTGGAACCGGACATCGTTTTTGAACAATTCGAAGAATTGAAAGACCGGCTGATTTGAAATGCAGATTCAATGACCATGATCAACAAAGTCAGAGCGTATATCCTTCAGCATAAGATGATTGAAAAGGGAGACCGGGTTATCGTCGCCGTGTCCGGCGGCGCCGATTCGATGGCCCTCCTGTCCGTTCTGCATCGTTTGCGGGATGACCTTGCCATCGAACTGGTGGCAGCCCACCTGAATCATGGCCTTCGCGGCCGTGATGCCGACGAAGACGCCGCCCTGGTCAAAAGAGTCGCAGAGGCGTCGGGTTTGCCATATTTTGAAAAAAAGGTGGACGTGGGCGCCCTCGCGAAACGGAAAGGTCTTTCCCTTGAGGATGCGGCAAGGCGGGAACGTTACGCATTCTTTTATCATCTGTTGCGGCAGGTGCCGGCCGATAAAATTGCCATAGGCCATCAGATGCATGATCAGGCGGAAACGGTTATGCTCAACTTGTTGCGGGGGACGGGTTCACGAGGCCTCAGGGGAATTGTGCCGGTGCGGAATCAGGTTTTGATCCGGCCCTGTCTGAAAATATCCCGGGCTGAAATCCTGGATTTTCTGGAGCAGGAGGGAATTCCTTACCGTGAGGACGAGTCGAATCGATCCGAATTATTCCGCCGGAACCAGATCCGCCATGACCTGTTGCCCCATCTGAAGCAGTTTAATCCAAGAATCGAAGAACGGTTGCATGACCTGGCCGAAATTATGCGGGTGGAAAATGATTTTCTGGAAGCGCAAACAGCTTTGAATCTGGAAAAATGTCAACCGGACAGTCCATCCAAAGCCCAAGCTGTGAACATTCAAGAGTTTCTGGCTCTGCATGAAGCGATACAGCGCCGCATCGTGAAATCGATTTTGGAAAGACGGTCTCAGGAACAAACCGGAATCAATCAGGTTCATGTGGGTGCGGTGATTCGATTATGCCGGGATGGCCATGTGGGACAGAAATTGTCCCTGCCGTTTGCCACCGAGGTATTTCGTGATTATGATCGGATCATCTTCAGGGAAAGCAGAAAGTTTAGTTCATTGCGGGACATGTCGTCATATCCGGATAAAACGAGCAAAGGAAAACCTGAAAAGGGGCCTACGGATTACGATTATCCAATCAACACCCTGCCAACCGAGGTGGTGATTCGGGAAACGGGGGCCCGCGTCCGTTTGAGCAAAATAGAACGCGGCTCAGATGATCTTACAGAGCAGGGCTTTAATCTGCTGGATTTTGACAAGATTAAGTTTCCAGTCATCATTCGGCATTTTCGTTCCGGGGATCGCTTTCAGCCTCTCGGCATGACCGGAACAAAAAAACTCAAATCTTTTTTTATCGACAGGAAAGTGCCTCAGGAAGCGAGAAAGGGGATTCCCCTGCTGGCAGACAGGGAAAACATCCTATGGATTGGCGGTATGGCCATAAGTGAATCGGCAAGAGTTACCCCTGCAACGAGAATCTGCCTGAAAATAGAAATTATTTGAAATTAAACCTGCCTTATTATAAAGGAAACGAGAACAACGTAACAAAATACAGATCTTTTTAAACCATTGCCGTCATTTGTGGACTGTCATCTTAAGCGAGAGCTCAATCAGCCGAGGGCTGAAAGACCCCATAATAACACCCATATAACCGTAGACTTCTTACCCGGGAGAACGTTATATCTGTGTGGTAAAGGTTAAAAAGAAAATTCAATATTTAGCTGAATAAACATTAACATCTGACCGCAATGTCAGAGCATAAGGAGTAAACAATTTGAATGCACTGCAAAAAAATATTGCCCTGTGGCTTGTGATCGGACTGATTTTTGTCTTGCTCTATCATCTGTTCAGTCAACCTCAGAACGCCCAGGAGAATATCATCTTCAGCGATTTTATCGCCTATGCGAACAAGGGACAGATTAAGGAGGTTTCCATCCAAGGGGATTATATTACGGGAACCCTGAATACCGGGAAAGGCTTTAAGACGTACAGCCCCAACGATCCCAGTCTGATCCCCCTGTTGAAGGAAAAAGGTGTCCGGATATCCGCCAAGCCCGCTGACGATTCGCCATGGTATATGACGATTCTCATTTCCTGGTTTCCCATGCTCCTTTTGATCGGCGTCTGGATCTTTTTCATGCGCCAGATGCAGTCCGGGGGCGGAAAAGCGATGGCGTTTGGCAAAAGCCGGGCGCGCCTGATGACGGACAAATCGAAGAAAGTCACCTTTAACGATGTGGCCGGAATCGATGAGGCCAAAGCCGAGTTGGAAGAGGTTATTCAATTCCTTAAAGATCCCAAGAAGTTCACCCGCCTGGGCGGGAGAATACCCAAGGGTTTGCTGCTGGTCGGTCAGCCCGGCACCGGGAAAACCTTGCTGGCCCGAGCGATTGCCGGAGAGGCCGATGTGCCTTTTCTCAGCATCAGCGGTTCGGATTTTGTGGAAATGTTTGTCGGCGTCGGCGCCTCCCGGGTACGGGACCTCTTCACGCAGGGCAAGAAAAACGCACCCTGCATCATTTTTATCGATGAAATTGACGCCGTCGGCAGGCATCGCGGTGCGGGTCTCGGCGGTGGCCACGATGAAAGAGAGCAGACCCTGAATCAGCTTCTGGTTGAAATGGATGGGTTTGAATCCAACGAAGGGGTCATTCTTGTTTCGGCTACGAACAGGCCGGACGTCCTGGATCCGGCTCTTATGAGGCCGGGAAGATTTGACCGCCAGGTCGTTGTGCCGCTTCCGGACGTAAAAGGTCGGGAGAAAATATTCGAGGTGCATACGCGCAAAACCGTTTTGGACGGAGACGTGGATGCCTCCGTTATCGCCAGAGGAACCCCCGGATTTTCGGGTGCGGATATCGAGAACCTGGTCAATGAAGCCGTGCTGTACGCATCGCGATTCAATAAGGACAAGGTCAGCATGAGCGACTTCGAGTTCGCCAAAGACAAGGTTCTCATGGGGGCCGAGCGGAAAAGCATGGTGATCACCGATGAAGAGAAGAAAAATACGGCTTACCACGAGTCGGGTCACGCCCTGGTGGCTCGCCTGCTTCCGGGAAGCGATCCGATCCATAAAGTCACCATTATTCCCAGGGGTATGGCGTTGGGCGTCACACAGCAACTCCCCATCGACGAGAAACACACCTACCCCAAAAAGTATCTCTTGAACAATATCTCCATTCTCCTGGGGGGTAGGGCTGCGGAAGAGCTGGTGCTCCATGATTTCACCACCGGTGCGGGTAACGACATTGAAAGGGCGACAAACATCGCCCGGAAAATGGTCTGCGAGTGGGGTATGAGTGAAAAAATGGGTCCCCTCAGTTACGGGAAAAAAGATGAGCAGATTTTCCTGGGACGGGAATTTGCCACCCACAAGGACTACAGTGAAGAAACGGCAAAATCGATTGACCAGGAAATCACGAATATTGTGGTCAACTGCTACAAAAATGCCAAAAGACTGCTCGAGGAAAACATCTCGACCCTGCACCATATTGCCGAGTCGCTTTTAGAAAAAGAAGTTCTCAATACGGAAGAGCTTGATCAGATCATTGAAAAGGACCGATGTGTCAAAGAAGGACCGAGCACGCAAAATGAATAATTTATTGCAACAGGTCCCCTGAGATGATTTCCGGGCAAAACATAGATTTTCGGATAAGAATTCTGTCTCAGCAAAGCGATGAGGCGCTTCTTGCGCTGCTGGATGGGGTCGGCGTGGACATCTACGCGCGGGATATCCTGCTGCCCAAGATGAAGCACATGAATATTCAATTGCAGGGCATTGCGTGCCAAGTCGCGAACATCATGAAACAGGAAATGCTCGCCCTGGGCGGGGACGCGGCAGTGGCCAGAGGAACCGTAGCCTGCAGTATCCCGGCGACAGATGTCGTCCTGATGGGAACGGAGAAGCAAATCAGGGCATTTGCTGAGCGGATCAAGCAACAACCTTTCGGGTTAAAATTCCTGTCGGCGAAACTGGAAGACTTACTTGCCAATTACCGCCGAACCAATTTTGTTCTTCATACCAATCGAAGAAAGATTGAACTGGGACGAAGGACCCACATCATGGGTGTCGTGAACGTCACGCCGGATTCCTTTTCCGACGGGGGGCAATTTCTGTCGGCTCAGGCGGCGATCGATCGGGCATTGGCCCTGGAGGAAGAAGGGGCCGACTTCATTGATATCGGCGGCGAGTCATCCCGTCCGGGTTCCGACTTTATTCCCGCAGCGGAAGAATTGAAGCGTATCATTCCTGTCATTGAAGGACTTCAGGGCCGTCTCAATATTCCGATATCCGTAGATACAGTGAAAGCAAACGTTGCACAGGAAGCCGTTGCGGCGGGTGCGGAGATTATCAACGATATCAGTGCGATGACTTTTGATCCGGACATGGGTGTCGTGGTTTCAAAAAGTCAAGCCGCCGTGATCCTCATGCACATGAAAGGCGTTCCCAAGACCATGCAGACGGAGCCGATCACCTATGAGGATTTAATGACGGATATCATAGAGCATCTGTCGAAACAAATCACATACGCCCGTACTCAGGGTATCCCGATGGACAAAATTGTCGTGGACCCGGGCATTGGATTCGGTAAAAGGGTGGAAGATAACCTTTCCATCATCAGGCATTTATCCGAGCTCAAGATTTTGGGCATGCCCATTCTGGTCGGTGTTTCGAGAAAATCATTTATCGGCGCCGTGACCCAGGTTGACATTCCGGCAGAGCGGATTGAGGGTAATGCGGCAGCCATTACGGCCACCATTTTAAACGGTTGTCGGATTGTACGGGTTCATGATGTGGCGGCTACCCAAAAAATCGTTGCCATGACCGACGCGATTCTCTGCGGCATTGATAAGGTGTAACGATGATTTTTTCATGACAGGTCATGATGAAGATGAAGTATGAGCTGAAAACATTTAGTGAGGGGGAAACCAGAAAACTGGGAGAAGTGATCGGAAATTGTCTCGATCAAGGCGATATTGTCGCATTAATCGGCGATTTGGGCGCCGGCAAGACCTGCATGACCAAAGGTTTAGCCAGAAGTATGGGTGTGTCCGATCAGTATGAAATTACCAGTCCGACATTTACCATTATCAATGAATACCCTGGCATCATGACTTTCTGGCATGTCGATGCATACCGGCTGGAAAGCTCGCGTGAGATGATTGATGCCGGTTTTGAGGATTTCTTCAATAGCGGCGGTGTCGTCGTGATTGAATGGGCGGAAAAAATTCTGGATATCCTGCCGCCCAATACCTTGTTTGTCACGTTTGAGTATGTCGATGAAACAACCCGTATCGTCAGACTGTCGGGCCAGGAATCCGTAATAAACCAAATTATGGAAGCATATCAGCACGAATAGAAGGAGGTTCATGTATGGCTTTAATTGTACAGAAATATGGTGGTACTTCTGTGGCAAACATCGAAAAAATCGAAAACGTGGCCAAGAAAGTCATCAAAACAAAAGAGGCAGGAAATGAGGTGGTCGTTGTGGTATCGGCCATGGCAGGCGAGACGGACCGCCTGATAAACCTCGCGCACCACGCGGCTGATCCGCCGGATCCCCGAGAATTCGATTCTCTGATTTCAACGGGTGAGCAGGTTACCATCACCCTGCTGTCTATTGTCTTAAATCGTCTCGGTTATGCCGCAAAGTCATTTTTAGGCTTTCAGGTCAGGGTTCTCACGGATGACGCCTTTAACAAGGCGAGAATTCTGGATGTTGACGAAACCATCATGAGAGACGAACTGAAGAAGGGAACGATTGTTGTTGTGGCCGGATTCCAGGGAATCGATGCCAACAACAACATAACGACCCTCGGCCGCGGCGGCTCGGATACAAGCGCGGTCGCCCTTGCAGCAGCCCTGAAAGCGGATGTCTGCGACATCTATACGGATGTCGACGGCGTCTATACAACGGATCCCAATATCTGCAGCAACGCCAGGCGGCTGGACAAAATCACTTATGACGAAATGCTGGAAATGGCCAGAGCGGGAGCCAAGGTATTGCAGCCCCGGTCGGTCGAGCTGGCGAAGAAATATAACGTACCCCTGTATGTAAAATCAACCTTTACGGATGAAGGCGGAACTTTGGTAACGAAGGAGGATAAGGATATGGAGAAGGAAGTCGTATCGGGTGTGTCCTATGACAAAGATCAGGCGAAAATAACCATCGTTCATGTACCGGATCGTCCCGGTGTGGCGGCACAGTTATTCTCACCTCTGGCGGAGAATAATATAGTTTTGGACATGATTATTCAGAACGCAAGCATTGAAGGCTATACGGATTTAACATTTACGGTTTCACGTAAGGAAATCAGGCAGGCCCATAAATTAATTGAAGAAGCGGCCCGGAAAGTCGGTGCGGACAAGGTGGAGGTCGATGAGAACGTATCGAAGATTTCCATCATCGGCGTCGGCATGATCAGTCACTCCGGTGTGGCGGCGAAGATGTTCGAAACGCTGGCCAAAGAGGGTATCAATATTCTGATGATCAGCACATCCGAGATTAAAATATCCTGTGTGATCCAGTCAAAGTACACCGAACTGGCCGTATCCGTTCTCCATGATGTCTTCTGTGTGCCTAAAGAATCATAAATGAGACATCGTTTCCTGCTTGGCAGCGCGGCTCTTCTTTTTTTGCTTGTCTTTTGGCAGATCCTCTCTTTCCATCTGAAAGCACCGGAAAGAACGATTGCTTACGAAAGCCGGAAAGAGGGGTCGGTCGCTGTTGAGTTGGTGATCGAAAATCAGGATCAGGGGATATTCTATTTTCAGCGCGATAAAAGCATAGGAGAATTCCTGTCCGCAATGAGTGCGGGAACGGGGGAGGACAACAAAACACCGCTTCGCGACGGAATGTCCATCCGGATCGATCAGCATGATGTCACCCATATCGATGAAATGGCGGCGGCAAAGAAGCTGGCCCTCGGCATCCTCGTCGACATCAATCAATTATCAACCGAGGAGATCACACTCATTCCCGGCATCGGAGAAAAAACAGCCTCCGCCATTTACCTTTACATCAAAAGCAAAGGCTGCATCCGGGACTTGTCGGAACTGGCCGACATCCGCGGCATCAAAGAGCGAAAAATCGCCAGCATGCGTAGGTATTTGACCACAAAACCGGAGGCATGCGGGCGATTACCCCGCACATGAATCCGTCAAGCTGTTATGGGCTGATTAATTTTTACTGAGGCTGCGGTATTGCTCGAAATACTGAAGCACGCGTTGAACGTAATTCTGGGTTTCCGGATATGGCGGAATGCGATTGTGGTAACGGGCAACGGCGCCTTCTCCTGCATTGTATGCGGCCAAGGCCAGGGATAAATTCCCGTTGTAAAGTCGTATCAGATAGCGGAGATAACGAACCCCCCCGTCGATATTGTCTTCCGGGTGAAAGGAATCTTCAACATTTAACTGGGCTGCGGTTTGCGGCATGAGCTGCATGAGCCCCTGGGCGCCGACGGGGGACACGGCCCGATGATTGAAGTTTGATTCCGCTTTAATGACGGCCTTAATGAGGGCATAATCCACATTGTATTTATCCGATGCCTTTTTAATCATGGCGTCGTATTGGGCGATGTCTCCTTTTATTTTAATGATCACGCGCTTTTCCTTGATCAAAAGCACATAATTCCGATTGACCTCCGTGGGCATGTTTGTAAGATGAGTGACCCCGTCTTCGTCGGTAAATTTGTAAATATCAGCCAGGACACCCGAAGGGATGCCTAAGAAACCCAGAATCAATAGTGTGAACAACAGACTTCGCTTCATATTCATGAACATTCAATCTCCTGAAAAATTGGAAATTTCAAAGCATATTAGACAAAGCGTTTTTGATATTCAAGCATTTATATCTTGCAAGAATATGGCCTTATTGTTCTTGACACCATGAATGTTAGGTGGTAATGGGTGCAGCACGGAGAATCTTGAGAGCTATCTGTCGGGGCGTGGCGCAGCTTGGTAGCGTATCTGAATGGGGTTCAGAGGGTCGGTGGTTCAAATCCACTCGCCCCGACCAGTTTTATAAACCGCCTTTTAGGCGGTTTTTTTATTGTATCCGATTTCACAGTTTCCTGAACCGAATAAGACAGTTGGCTGCAAAAACAATTACCATTGACAACGCACCAAGCAGTTAATATATAGAGTCGCTCAGGCTTATATAATAAGCGAGAGTGGCGGAATTGGCAGACGCACTGGACTTAGGATCCAGCCCGTGAAAGCGGATAGGGGTTCAAGTCCCCTCTCTCGCACCAAAATATCATAAAAAGGAGCTATAAAGCCGTGGCAGAATCATGCGTCAAATTTGAGGATTTAACCCAGATTAAAAAGAAGTTGTATTTTGAGGTTCCCTGGTCGGACGTAGAAAAGGAACTGAACAGGGTTTATGAGAACCTGAAAAAGACGGCTAAAATCAAGGGGTTTCGCCAGGGAAAGATCCCCAGAACGATTTTGGAAGCCTATTATAAGGATCATGCGGAAAATGACGCAGCCGCCAATATTATCGCCAAACAATACCAGGAAACCATGGACGGCAAGAAACTTCGTCCGGCGGGGTACCCGAATGTCGATCATAAAGGTTTTACGAAGGATGAGATATTTTCGTTTAATGTAACCGTGGAAATCGAACCGGTGTTTGAAGCCAAAGATTATATTGGTTTGGAGCTGGAGCAGGCGGATCCGGAGGTTACGGAAGAAGCAGTGGACAAAAAGATCGAAAAACTTCGTCATTTCTACAGTTTCATGGAAGATGTGTCCGAAGACCGGGGAATTCAGAAGGGCGATTTTACAGCCATTCAGTTTGAAGGGAAGCTTGATGGTCAAGCAGTCAAAGAGATGACTTCGGATAATTATTTTCTGGAAATCGGTTCTGGTCAGTTTATTGACGAGTTTGAAAATAATTTGACGGGGATGAAAAAAGGTGAAACACGCGTTTTCAAGATGACATTTCCGGCGGACTATCACGCGGAACACATTGCCGGCAAAGAGGTGGAATTTTCTGTTAACTTAAAAGATCTTAAAATCCGTAAGCTTCCGGAACTCGATGAGAATTTCATTAAAAATTTTGAGCATATCAATACCATGGAAGAACTGCGGGAGAATCTCAAGAAGGAATTAACCACCGAATTGGACGCCAAGTCCAAATCCGATCTGCGGGAACACATGATCGAGAAATTGATTGCAAATAATGAACTGGAAGTTCCGTCCGCCATGCTGGAGCATCAGGTCGACCAGATGGTCATGGAAGCAACCAGCCGCTGGAAGGCGAACGGTCTGCCGAATGAAAGGGCCAAAGCCATGGCCGAGGGTATGCGCGTGAATATGAGAGAGGATGCCGAGAAAGTCGTCAAGGCCGGCATGATTTTGAAAGCCATTGCGGCCAAAGAGAATATCAAGGTCGAGGCGTCTGAGATAGAAGAGCGGATCAAGAGCATTGCCGGATATTACGCTCAGGACTACGAGGAGATAAGAAAAAAGTTTGAGAACGCGAACATGCTGGATGGCATGGAAAATGAAATTCTAACGAAAAAAGTGATTGATTTTATTGAAAGCAAATCTGTCATTACTCTGGTCAAAAAAGAGATAGCTGTATAGGAGGATCTTCAATGGCTCTGATTCCCATGGTGGTCGAACAGGATGGCAGAGGTGAACGGGCCTTTGATATCTATTCACGCCTACTGAAGGATCGTATCGTTTTTCTGGGGACACCCATCAATGATGATGTGGCCTATCTGGTCATTGCCCAGTTTTTGTATTTGGAATCGGAAGATCCCGAAAAGGAAATATTCTTTTACTTAAATACGCCGGGTGGGCATGTCAGTTCCGGCATGGCCATTTATGATACCATGCAGTATATCAAGCCACCCGTGTCGACTGTTTGCATGGGGCAGGCCGCGAGTATGGGCGCCTTTCTTTTGGCTGCCGGAGAGCCGGGCAAGCGATATGCCCTGCCGCATTCCCGCATCCTGATACATCAACCTCTGGGCGGTTTTCAGGGTCAGGCAACGGACATTGATATCCAGGCCAGGGAGATTCTCAGATTAAAGGAAGAATTGAACCGCATCCTCGCTAAATTAACGAATCAAACGTTTGAAAAAATCGAGGCGGATACAGAACGGGATTACTACATGACCAGCGAACAGGCGAAGCAGTATCATATCATCGATGACATCATCATGAAGCGAGCATAATTAAAATCAGAGGTAATGAATGGTAAAGAAAGGTAAAAACAATCAGGATGAACAGGAACTCATGTTTTGTTCATTCTGTGGCAAAGATCAAAATGAGGTGCGCAAGCTGGTTGCTGGGCCTGCTGCCTATATCTGCGATGAATGCATTAATCTGTGCCGTTGCATCGTGGAAGAAGATCAGAAAGACATCTATGATGATTCGGTAAAAAAGATTCCGGAGCCGAAGGAGATCAAAACCTATCTGGATCAATACGTGATCGGTCAGGATAAACCCAAGAAGGTTTTGTCGGTGGCGGTTTATAATCACTACAAAAGACTTTTTTCCGGAAAAAGCGTGAGCGATGTCGAAATTCAGAAAAGCAACATTCTTCTGATCGGGCCGACCGGTTCCGGGAAAACGCTCCTGGCCAAAACCCTGGCTAAAATCCTGAAGGTGCCCTTCGCAATTGCCGACGCCACGTCGCTGACGGAAGCCGGTTATGTGGGAGAGGATGTGGAGAACATCATCCTGAGTCTTCTGCAAAATGCCGACTATGATGTCGATAAGGCGTCTAAAGGTATTGTATACATTGATGAAATAGATAAAATCGCAAAAAAATCCGGGAATCCGTCCATAACCAGGGATGTATCCGGTGAAGGGGTGCAGCAGGCTCTTTTAAAAATCATGGAGGGTACCCTGGCCAATATCCCGCCGAAAGGCGGCAGAAAGCATCCTCAGCAGGAATTCATCCAGGTGGATACGACGAACATCCTGTTTATCTGCGGCGGCGCCTTTAACGGGCTCGAGGACATCATCGCCAAACGTCTCGGTGTGAACGCCCTTGGCTTTGGCGCGGAAGTCAAGAGCCGTAAGGATATCCGTAATGAGCATCTGCTGTCGAAAGTTCAGCCGGAAGATATTTTGAAATTCGGTATGATACCGGAATTCATTGGCCGTTTACCGGTCGTGGCGACATTAAACGACCTGAATCAAAACGATCTCTTCCGCATTCTGACGGAGCCCAAAGACGCGATCATCAAACAATACAAAAAGTTGCTTGAACTTGAAAATGTTAAACTACGGTTTACCGACGGCGCCCTCAGGGCCATCGCCAAATTATCCGAAGACAGAAAAACGGGAGCCAGGGGCTTGCGTGCCATCATTGAGGACACGATGCTGCACATCATGTATGAGATCCCATCCAGGAAGGATATTTCCGAGTGCGTCATTAATGAGGACGTCATTTTGAATCAGGAACAACCGATTCTGCTTTTTGAACCCAAAACGGAAACAGCTTGATTTGTTTGAGGGATAGAAATTGGGAGTATTAGATAACGATAGTATGAATCAAAATAGAGAAGAGAAACTCATTACAATACCCTTATTACCTCTGCGGGATGTTGTCGTTTTTCCCCATATGATTGTGCCGCTGTTCGTCGGAAGAGAGAAATCGATTTCGGCCCTTGAGTATGCCATGAAAGATGAAAAAGGAATCTTCATGGTGGCTCAAAAAAGCGCCCAGAAAGATGACCCGACAAAAGAAGATATCTGTCAGGTAGGAACGATTGGCATCATTATCCAATTACTACGGCTTCCGGACGGAACAGTCAAGGTCCTGGTTGAAGGCAAGAAACGGGGCGTCGTACGCGATTACCTGCCCAACGAAGAATTTTTCTATGTCCGGGTTGAGGAAATCGACGACATCACGGATGAAAGCGACGTCAAAACGCAGGCTCTCATTAGAAATATCAGGGAATCCTTCGAACAGTACATCAAACTCAGCAAAAAAGTACATGTGGAAATGCTGAGCACCCTCTCCACGATCGACGATCCTTCCAAAATGGCGGACGTGGTCATTTCCCATTTGAATATCAAGCTGGAAGACAAACAGAAAGTTCTCGAGATATTTAATGTGACCGAAAGACTTGAAGCGATCTACAGCCTGATGATTTCGGAGATCGAGATTCTGGAGGTCGAGGAAAAGATTAAACGCCGCGTCAAGAAGCAGATGGAAAAAACGCAGAAAGATTACTATCTGAACGAACAGATGCGCGCCATCCAGAAAGAGATGGGGGAAAAAGACGATTTTAGAAATGAAATCGCTGAGTTGGAAAAGAAACTCAAGCTGAAGAAGATGTCGGAGGAAGCCAGCAAGAAGGTTAAGCAGGAAATCAAAAAACTGCAGATGATGGCCCCCATGTCCGCCGAGGCCACAGTTGTGAGGAATTACATCGACTGGCTTCTGGATATGCCTTGGTTTGATAAAACGGAAAATACCAACAGCCTGAAAGATTCGGAAAATATTCTGGAAGAGGATCATTACGGTCTGAAGAAAGTTAAGGAAAGAATCCTCGAATATTTGGCTGTACAGTGTCTGGTGAAGAAAAATAAGGGACCGATTCTGTGCTTGGTGGGCCCTCCGGGTGTAGGCAAAACCTCTATCGCGAAATCTGTAGCCAGAGCGACGAACCGAAAGTTTGTCCGGTTATCTTTGGGCGGTGTGCGCGACGAAGCAGAGATCAGGGGTCACCGGCGAACCTATATCGGTGCTTTACCGGGTAAAATCGTCCAGCTGTTAAAAAAGGCCGGTTCCAACAATCCGGTTTTCTGCCTGGATGAAGTAGACAAATTGAGTTCGGATTTTCGCGGCGATCCTTCAGCGGCATTACTTGAAGTGCTGGATCCGGAACAGAACAATGCCTTCAACGACAATTATCTGGAGGTCGATTACGATCTTTCCGACATCATGTTTATCACGACGGCCAACGTTCTCCAGACTATTCCCGCTCCCCTGCAGGACCGGATGGAAGTCATCCGTCTGGCGGGTTACACGGAACCGGAGAAAATGAGCATTGCCAAGAAGTTCCTCGTCGCCAAGGAAATGGAACAGAACGGTTTATCCAGGGAGAATCTCCATTTCACAGACGGCGCTCTGCAGACCATTATCAGGCAGTACACGCGGGAAGCCGGTGTCAGAAATCTGGAACGGGAAATAGCCTCGATCTGCCGAAAAGTAGCCCGCGAAGTCGTCAGCAACGGAAGAAAGGGACCGTTAAACATCACCTCTAAAACCGTGCATAAATATCTGGGTGTTCCGAAATTCCGGCATGGCGAAACAGAGGGGAAGGCCGGGGTTGGGTTGACTATCGGTATGGCCTGGACGGAATTCGGCGGCGAGTTGCTGGTCGTGGAAGCATCCATCATGCCGGGTACCGGGAAGATGATCATCACCGGGAAACTGGGCGATGTCATGCAGGAATCGGTGCAGGCGGCGCTCACATACGTCAGGGCGCGTGCCGAGCAATTCGGTTTGGCGCCGAATTTCTACAAGGAAACGGATATTCATGTTCACGTACCGGAAGGGGCCATTCCCAAAGATGGTCCGTCGGCGGGCATCGCCATGGCGACATCCATTGCCTCTGTTTTTATGGGAAGACCCGTCCGATCGGATCTGGCGATGACCGGTGAAATTACGTTGAGAGGCCGGATTTTACCCATCGGCGGTTTGAAGGAAAAATTGCTGGCGGCCCACCGGGGCAATATCACCTCGGTCATCATTCCCCGGGATAATGAAAAGGATCTGGCCGAAGTGCCCGGTAACATACTGAACGCTCTGAACGTTACTCTGGTTGACAATGTGGATGAAGTGCTAAAAACGGCATTGCTTCCGACCGAGGAGCCTCGCGAGATTATCAATCCCGATTCGGAGCAACACTTCAACGCTTAGGCCGGACGCACTTACTGCTTGACAAGCAGACGATATGCTGTTAAAAACGCCCCTGCTGACGAGAGATACCGTTTGGGCGGGTAGCTCAGCTGGGAGAGCGCCACGCTTACACCGTGGATGTCACAGGTTCAAGTCCTGTTCCGCCTACCAAGGATATAAGATCTTTTTAAGATGTAATTTAGGAAATGCGGGGTCGTAGTTAAGTTGGTTATAACGCCGGCCTGTCACGTCGGAGGGCGTGGGTTCAAGTCCCATCGGCCCCGCCATAAAAAAAGAGGGTAAAGGAGTAACTTTACCCTCTTTTTTTATGACTTTGCCACGGATACCCGGTAAAATCCTCGATATTTTTATGAATGATGATAATTGGCGAGAAGCGTTTTTTTGATCGTTCTTGATTCCGGAATAGGGGGAACTTGCAGATTATAAACGATTTCGAGTAGATTCATAATAAGATAAAAAGTCGCCCCCCAAAGAATATGTTCTTGCGTACCGTTCCGCTCTCGGAAAAGTAAACACGGAAATTCTTCACCCTGTTCACCACGCTCGGGCATTTCGACAGCAAGGCGAAAATAACTCCCTTCGTCAAAGAATAACCTCAGGGGGATATTGATGATTCTTTCGACTTCGTCGTTTAATCGATATTTCGATTGCTTCTGAATGAAACAAACGGAAGGAAATATCACACGGCGGAACATTTTTAAGGTATAGGTCGGCAATGGGCCCAGGTAGATCAGGCGGCAGGGATTCATCCTAATTTCTTCCCAGGCCTCGCGCAGGGCGCTGGCAAGAAAAAGTTTGATGATCCGCCGGACCTTGCTTTCATAATGATTAAGAAAAAGGTGTTTGTTGCGGCGCATGATGGGTATGAAGCCCCAAGAAATGAAACATTCCAGTAAATTATCTTTCATTGGGCTGAGCATGCCACCGGGAAAACTCAAGTCGCCTGGCTGTGAAACTTTTAACGATCGCTTGATCAACTGGATATAAAACTGACCGGCATCATAAAAAATCGGTATGCACACGCCGGCAGACAAGTAATTGATCTTATCTTTGTTCTGATCTTGGATAAACGTTAATTTCTCATGGAAATCGAGATGCCGGTTTCCCAAGGACCGGGTCAGTGTGGCAATAAAAGATGAGCTGATGTCATTCATATAAAGTGCTTTCAAAAGAAAAAGCTTGACTCGAGAGTCAAGCTTCAATCTTGGTGGCGGTGCAGGGAATTGAACCCCGGACACTACGGATATGAGCCGTATGCTCTAACCGGCTGAGCTACACCG
>ERZ795054.2397-NODE-2397-length-15849-cov-3.614031_pt1 | contig 15849 bp, 14 predicted proteins | sample MGYA00375138_ERZ795054 | MGnify/ENA primary metagenome ERZ795054 (study PRJEB30183, sample SAMN05720215) | anaerobic digester metagenome | isolation source: active sludge of municipal wastewater-treating anaerobic digesters | place: USA | collected 2014-12-23 ... | reverse complement strand
ATCGCCATCAAGATCAGCTGCGATGAGTGAGTGGAGCGGAGCAGCCAGGGCAGATCCTGCCCAAAGTTCACGAAATGACCCACCTTCAACATTAACGAGTATCAGGTGGCAGCTTTTATCATCCTTATCATGGAAGGAATTGATCCTCCCGCCGGATGGCATGAAACGGTCAACCGGCCAGGGCTCAAACGGACGCCAGACCAGCAGGGTGAGTTCGCGCTCATTGTCCCAGTTCAGGTCAGAAAAAAAAGCCTGCTCCACCTGCCATTCAGGCGGGGATTGCCACAGTGGGGCTTCTAATCCGATTTTACAATTTGATACGACCGCCCGTTGCTCAACTAATCCGACACACAGATCGTCTTTACCAATCCTAGAGCGAGTTTCCGGGAGAACAAACTGATTTTCCCGGTTGTGCACAAATACCGGGGTTTGATCAAATCCATCCGCAATTAATGACCAGCCAGTGATGCGAGTTGGGGATAGATTGGTCAAAGCTAATAGGATCAAAAGGATGATCTGAAACACACTTAAGGACGAATTCATAGAAGTCGTAGTTCCCCATTAGCATTGTACATCGGGTTTTAAGCAAAAGTAACCGGAATCCACAATATCCAACCGGAAAGCGCCAGGTGTGGATTCTTTGACAGAACCCGTCTCGTCAAGTAGAATAAGACGGTTTGAAGCATCTCATTTAACCGAGAAGAGGGCCTCCTTAATGAAAGAGTATTCAACTGATAAAATTCGCAATGTAGTGCTGGCATCCCATTCAGGAGCAGGAAAAACCATTCTATGTGAAGCCTTCCTGCACTCCACCGGCGCTACCACCCGCATGGGCAAAATAGAAGACGGAACTACTGTCTCCGATTTTGACGAAGAAGAAATTCGCCGCACGATCTCGTTATCCACTTCTGTTGTGCCCGTGGAATATCGAGATACCAAGATCAACTTCCTTGACACGCCAGGCTACACTGACTTCATTGGTGAAGTGATTTCCGCCATGCGAGTTGTGGATAGTGTGATCCTGATGGTAGATGCTGTGAACGGTCTGGAAGTAGGGACAGAAATCGCGATGGATTACTGTGCCAAATTCAACCTGCCACGCGCTCTACTCATTAATAAAATGGATCGTGATAACGCGAATTTCCAGAAAGCTCTAAAATCAGTTGAAGATTTTTCAGATATTCGTCTCATCCCCATTCAGCTTCCGTGGGGAGAAAAACACGATTTCAAAGGCGTGATCGACCTGATCAGCATGAAAGCCTATAAAGCACAGGGGAAAACTGCGGAAGAGATTCCGGCTGATTTAAAAGGCGCAGCTGAGGAAGCCCGCATGAAACTGGTTGAAGCGGCTGCTGAAGGCGATGACACCCTGCTGGAAAAATACCTGGATAGCGGCAGTTTAACTGATGAAGAGGTGGTACGCGGCTTAAAGGAAGTAGTAAAATCCTGTGGTTTTATTCCAGTTTTAGTGGCTGCTGGATCGTTTGAGACCGGTGTACTTAAACTCCTTGATGCCGTCATCGATATATTACCATCCCCCGCAGAGGGCAAAAAAGCGATCGCCCAAGGCAAAGATGGCGATGAAATACTTGAACCCAAGGATAACGCACCGCTCGCTATTTATGTCTGGAAAACCACAGCGGATCCTTTTGTTGGCAAACAAACATTCTTCCGCCTCTACTCCGGCACCATTAGCCCGGATGCCCGTGTCTGGAATCAGACCAAGGGAATTGAAGAACGCCTTGGATCGGTCAATATCCCGCGCGGAAAAGAGACCATGTCAGTAAAAGTACTGCACGCTGGTGACATCTGCGTGGTGCCAAAACTAACAGAAACTTCCACTTCAAACACATTGTGCGATAAGAACCACCCTCTCACATTGCCGATTCCGGAATACCCCAAATCGCTGTTCCAGGTTGCGCTTTTCCCCAAGACGCAGGCAGACTCCACAAAAATTACTTCCACGCTGACCCGCTTATGTGAGGAAGACATGACCCTTTCCTGGCATAATGAACCCTCCACACTTCAGACCATTCTCCAGGGCATGGGTGATCAGCACATTGACGTTGCCATCCGCCGGGCAGAGACCAAATTCCAGGTTGGGGTTCTCGTAAATGAGCCTAAAGTCCCTTACCAGGAGACCATTACCAAGACCGCTTCTGCCATGTACCGGCACAAAAAACAGACTGGTGGATCCGGCCAGTTTGGCGAAGTTCACCTGAAAGTGTTACCTCTAACTGATAAAGATTTTGACTTTACCTGGGATGTTTTCGGAGGAGCGATATCTCAAAGCTATTCCTCATCGATCCAGAAAGGGATACTGGCGGTGATGAAAGAAGGTGTAATTGCCGGCTACCCGGTCTCAGGTGTGCATGTATCAGTTTTTGATGGTAAAGAACACCCCGTTGATTCAAAACCGGTAGCGTTCGAAATCGCCGGTCGAGAAGCTTTTAAATTGGCTGTAAGGGATGCTGCACCTGTTTTACGAGAACCGATCATGCTGGTTAGGATCACAGTACCGGAATCCGCCATGGGTGACATTATGGGTGATCTGAATACCCGCCGCGCCCGAATCCAGGGGATGGAGACTTTGAAGGGACATTCAGTTGTGACTGCAATGGTCCCACTGGCAGAAATGCTGCGTTATACCACCACCCTGCGCTCGATGACTGGTGGACGTGGTATATTTGAAATGGAATTTGACCACACCGAGGTCGTACCGGCTCACATAGCCCAACCAGTGATCGACGCGCGCACCAAAGAACTGGAAAACAAGAAAGAAGAGTAATAATTGTATGGTACACCTGGCTGGACGGTTTTATGCCGTCCAGCTTTTTTGTTAAGACAGTCTAGTTGATTTAAAATACGGTATGGTATCATTAGCCAAACTTATTTCACAATGAGCCCAAGTTGAACGATCACGATACTTACCTTGAAAAAACATGGGGTGCCATCCTCTCCCGCAGTAAGGATGAAATTGAAGAAGTTTTCAATGCATTGGATATTGGCAGCCAAAACGCGGTTGTTGATCACCTGAAAAAAATGGCGTTTGAAGAAGGATGGCATCCGGAACAAACCAGATCGGCCAGGATCGCACTACAGGTGCTTGGGGAAAGAAAACAATAATGGATATCCGTCGATTGACTGATGAAATGAATCTTTTTGTCACCTCAAAAGGCTGGTACGAGAAAGACAGTCCCCGTCCGCAAACAGGACGCAACCTGGCGATTTCGCTGGTTCTTGAGGCTGCCGAGGTATTGGAACATTACCAATGGGGAGAACAACCCGGTTCGGATGCTGAATTACGCGGGGAACTGGCTGACGTAGCACTTTACCTGCTCCAATTAGCCAGTGTATCAGGCATCGATCTGGAAGCCGCCATACTCGAAAAACTTCGACAAAATTACGATCGCACCTGGGATGCCTCGAAAACCGAAGAAGGCGGCGAATCATGAAAGTGGCCGTCTTTGGAGGAGCATCTGCCAAACCGGGCGATCGTTCCTATGAAGATGCAGTTCGCCTGGGTGCTTTACTTGGCGGCAGCGGGCACACTGTTCTTACCGGTGGCTATATCGGCATCATGGAAGCGGCCTCTCGAGGTTGTAATGAAGCCGGTGGACATGTCATCGGTATGACCTGTAAGGAAATCGAAGCCTGGCGCGGTACTAAAGCCAATCGCTGGGTCAAGGAAGAACACCAGTTCGTAACACTGCGCGAAAGGATGTACGCGTTGATCGATTCGTGTGAAGCTGCCATTGTGATGCCGGGCGGAGTGGGCACATTATGTGAGCTGATGGTCATGTGGAACGAGATGATCATTGCCAGCCGGGCACCCCGCCCGCTGATCGTTGTGGGAGATGAATGGAACACTGTGTTATCGCAATTTTTCAATTCTATGGGAAATTACATCGGCGAGAAGGATCGTGATCTATTCCAGATCGTTCCAACCGTTGACAGCGCGTTTGCATTGATCTTATCGGATGATGGTCCGAAAACTTAATAGTCAGGATGTGAAGATGAGCAACGAAAAATTAACATCGCGAAGTGAGAATTATTCTGAGTGGTACAACCAGGTGATCCAGCGCGCAGAAATGGCCGATTACGCACCGGTGCGTGGTTGTATGGTGGTGCGACCTTACGGCTGGGCCTTGTGGGAAAACATCCAGCAATCCCTGGATGGCATGTTTAAAGCTACTGGTCATGTGAACGCGGCTTTTCCGCTGTTTATTCCCATGTCATTTCTGGAAAAAGAAAAGGAACATGTGGAAGGCTTTTCACCTGAACTGGCCATCGTGACCATCGGGGGTGGAGAAAAACTGGAAGAACCATTGGTCGTGCGTCCTACCTCTGAGACAATCATCGGTCACATGTACTCAAAATGGATCAAGTCATACCGCGACCTGCCTCTGCTCATCAACCAGTGGGCCAATGTGGTCCGTTGGGAAATGCGCACACGGCTTTTCCTGCGTACGCTTGAATTCTACTGGCAGGAAGGCCACACCGCGCATGCCACAGAGAAAGAAGCAGTAGAGGAAACCCTGCGCATGCTGGAGGTATACACACGTTTTGCTGTGGATGATGCCGCTGTACCGGTGATACCGGGCAGGAAGAGCAATACTGAAAAATTCGCCGGCGCGGTCCATTCATATTCAATAGAAGCGATGATGGGTGACACCAAAGCGTTACAGGCGGGCACATCACATCTGCTCGGACAGAATTTCGCCAAAGCTTTTAACATTCAATACCTGGATGTGAACAACGAACTCCAATATTGCTGGACTACTTCATGGGGAGTATCCACACGCTTTATCGGCGCGATCATCATGACGCACGGAGACGACCAGGGTCTCATCATGCCGCCCAAACTAGCGCCGATACAGGTGGTCATTGTGCCTATTTATAAAAATGATGAAGAACGCAGTAAGGTGATGCCGGTGGTCGAGAAGATACGCGCTGAATTAAATAACATCCGGGTGAAAGTAGATGACCGCACCGAAGTGACGCCCGGTTTCAAGTTCAACGATTGGGAATTACGCGGTGTGCCCCTACGTCTTGAGATTGGACCCAAAGACGTTGAAAAAGGGTCGGTCATGGCTGCCAGGCGCGATATTCCAGGCAGGGAAGGCAAATCCTTCCTCCCGCAGGATAATATCCATCAATCTGTCAGCGACCTGCTGGTAAACATACAATCTTCACTTCTGAAACGCGCTACCGCGTTCCGCGATAGTCACATTTTTGATGCTGCCTCTTACGAAGAATTGTTAATAGCGGTCGAAAAGGGCTGGGCATACGCCTGGTGGTGTGGTGACCCCGGCTGCGAGGCGAAAGTGAAAGAGGACACCAAAGCCACCACCCGCTGCATTCCAATAGAACAGCCAGGAGGAAATGGCAAGTGTGTCGTGTGCGGTGAAACGGCGCATGAAAAGGTGTATTTCGCCCGGGCTTATTAACTGATCTGAACCAGATGTCTGCCATTAACCTGTCCCGTTTGCGTACAGAGCTTGGATTATTGATACCGCAGATCCAGGACACGGCGCTTTTCATCCATGACTTGCGCGAGATCTATGCATTCTACGCAGATAACACCCACCCGGTGGGAGACCCCCCCACCGGGATGTTCACCCTTCCTGCGTTCAATACACCCATGATCCTCAATCGGGAGATACTCATCACCCTTTCACAATATTGTGCGCAAGAACCACAGATCGTGCTGGAACTGATCGACCGATTATGGCTGGAACCGGAGGTGGAATTGCGCCAACTAGCCGCCCAGCTGCTGGGAAAATTACCTCCGACCCATGAAGAGGATGTGATCAGCCGCATCCGCACCTGGTCAGAAGCTTCAATCCATCCGGAGATCCTTCCCTTTTTACATCAAAACGCTTCTATAGGGATCAGAAAGACCAATCCAGAGCGTTGGTTGGAGCTCCTCAATGAGTGGGAATCCGCCCAAGACGAATGGCTGGCACGACTTGCCATTGAAGGGGTCATCCCGCTGATCGATGACAGGGATTTTGAGAATCTACCAGCTATTTTTACATTTATTACCCCATTCATCATAACCCCTGGAAAAGATTATCAATACGATCTTCTGATAATCATCCAACATCTCGCCAGGCGTTCTGAAGTGGAAACCGTTTATTTTCTCAAGAAAGCCATAGCGTTATCCACTGACCCTACCATGGCACGCTTCATTCGCAGAGCAATGGAATATTTCTCACCTGCCAGGCAGGAATCATTGCGTATTGCTTTACGTGAACGTCAGTAGCTTATACAAGAGATTTGTATCTATCCTGTTCATCCCGCCAACCTCTGGTATAATTTTCATCGATGACTCGACCTGTCGGTGGGATACTCCTGCCGGCTGGCGACTTGCAAAATCTAATTAGGAGCAGATGTCATGGCATTGACAAAGGAAGAAAAACAGAAATTGATCGAAGAGTACCACATGCACGATACCGACACTGGATCCGCTGATGTTCAGATCGCGATCCTGACTGTCCGGATCAGGCAATTGACGGAGCACTTGCGCGCCAACAAACACGATAATTCATCAAGGCGTGGTTTGCTCAAACTGGTAGGGCAGCGCCGCAGATTACTGGCGTATTTACGACGCACCGATTTCGCGCGGTTCGCCGCCATTACCGAAAAATTGAATATCCGCACCAAGTAGGCAAACACAAAAACGAGTAGATGCCCTCTACTCGTTTTGATTTTTACGCCAGGCGCGGAAAAAAGCATCGCCGCCGGTTGGGTATTGAAAAATGACGAGGACACAAGTTTGTCCTTTTCAGCTTTCAGTTCCTAACCAGGCGGGAAACACACAATTAGGAGAATTTATGAAACCAGAAAGCAAGAAATACATTACCACCGTCGGTGGGCGTCCTTTGACGTTCGAAACCGGCAAGCTTGCCGCACAGGCTGGCGGATCTGTAACCGTCCAGTTTGCTGACTCAGTCGTTTTCGCCGCGGCTACCATGGGGAACGAACCCAGGCTCGGGCAGGACTTTTTTCCGCTCACAGTGGAATATGAAGAGAGAATGTACGCCGGCGGACGCATCCCGGGATCCTTCTTCCGTCGCGAAGGTCGACCCGGTACCGATGCCATTCTCATCTCCCGCCTTACAGATCGCCCGCTTCGCCCGCTTTTCAACCAGGACATGCGCAATGAAGTTCAGGTGATCATGTTCTCCCTCTCCGCAGACTGGGAAAACCCACTGGATGTGCTGGCGATCAACGCCGCCTCAGCCGCGCTGATGATCTCCGATATCCCATGGGGTGGACCCGTTGGAGCGGTTCGCGTCGGCCGTATTAATGGTGAATTCATCCTCAATCCCACTTATGCCCAACTCGATCAATCTGACCTGGATCTGCGCATCGCCGGTACAGCTGATGCAATCCTGATGGTCGAATCCGGTTCCAATGAGATCGACGAGGAAAGCATGATTGCCGCGCTGCAATTTGGTCACGCCGCCATCCAACCGATCGTCGAAACACAGCTGCAAATGGCAAAGGAAGTCGGAAAACCCAAGCGTGAAGTACAGCTGTTCTCACTTGATGAATCCCTGGTGGAGAAGGTCAGCCATCGAATTGCAGATGAGATCCACGCTGCCCTCGATGCACCACATTCCAAACATGAGCTGCAGGACGCGATCAATACTCTACGTGACAACGTGATCGTCGAGTACACCGACCCTGAAGAACCTGAGGAGATCGCCGAATACAAGGAAGCATTTGAAGAGACCTACAAGCGTGTAGTTCGTTCACGCATTCTGGAACAAAACAAACGCCCGGATGGCCGCGGTTTGACCGAGATCCGCCCCATCTGGTGCGAGGTCGGTATCAGCCCGCGTGCGCATGGTTCCGGATTGTTCACCCGTGGTGAAACCCAGGCGCTGACCCTGGCTACGCTTGGAACTCCCAAGGAAGCCCAGGAGATTGACACCCTATCCCCTAACGACTCCAAACGATACATGCATCACTACAATTTTCCGCCTTACTCCACTGGTGAGGTAAAGATGCTTCGCGGGCAATCCCGCCGCGAAGTTGGCCACGGCGCCCTGGCTGAACGGGCTCTTCTTCCTGTTATTCCATCAGAAAAAGAGTTCCCTTACACCCTGCGCCTGGTTTCTGAAGTGCTGGCATCCAATGGCTCATCCTCGATGGCCTCAGTATGCGGCTCAACCCTCGCCCTGATGGATACCGGTGTACCCATCAAAGCCCCGGTGGCCGGTGTGGCAATGGGTCTCATCAAAGAAGGCGAACGGTACGTCGTTCTGACAGACATTCAAGGTGCTGAAGATCACCTGGGCGACATGGATTTCAAGGTGGCTGGCACAAACAACGGCATCACCGCATTGCAGATGGACATAAAGATCAAAGGGATCACAACCGAAATCATGAGACTGGCTTTGAAGCAGGCTTATGATGCCCGTCTCTTCATCCTTGATAAGATGCTCGAGGTTATTCCCGTTCCAAGACCTGAGCTGCGTTCCTTTGTTCCCCGCATTACTACTATCCACATTCCGGTTGACAAGATCGGGGCTATCATTGGACCAGGTGGTAAGATCATCCGCGCCATCCAGGAAGAAAATAATGTCAAGATCGATATCGATGATGATGGTACCGTGTTCATTGCTGCTACCGATGGTAAAAGCGAAGCCGCCGCACGTGAACGAATCGAAGCCCTCACTGAAAGCGCTCAGGTTGGTCACATCTACACTGGCAAGGTTGTAAGGATCGCTGATTTCGGCGCGTTCGTGCAGATCCTGCCCGGATTAGACGGCATGGTCCATATCTCACAACTGGATACTGAACGCGTAGAGAAGGTCGAAGACGTGGTAAAGATGGGCGACGAGTTGACCGTGATGGTCACCGCTATCGATGAAAACGGGAAGATCCGGCTTTCACGCCAGGCTGTCCTAGAAGGTTGGACACCTGAAGAAGCCCTGGAACATGACAAAGGCGGCAAGAGCGGCGGTGGACGCCCCCGTCCCGGTGGTGGTGACCGTCGTGGTGGTGGCGGAGATCGCAGAAACAACAACCGCTCCTTCAACGATCGCAACCCGCGCCGCTAATTCTATATCAAAAAAAAAGATCCGGAGAAATCCGGATCTTTTTGATTAGGAATGATTGTTCACGAGGTTGGAAGAACCGGCATGGCTGGTCCGGCGATGCCTAATAATTCGGCCAGCGCAGCGCGCATCGCGGTGCGGTCATCCCAGGCATACTCCTTGGTTTCAAAACACATGGATTGTTCATGCCCCTTACCGCAGGCGATCACCAGGTCGCCTGGCTTTGCTATTTTCACCGCCTGACGGATGGCATTCCCCCGGTCAGGTACTCGGTAAAACGTGCTCCCTTCGATGCCACCTGCCGATTTAGCAGCGACAGTCATTTCTGCCAGAATTGCATCAAGCGATTCAGTGCGTGGATCTTCTGCCGTAAGGATGGTGATATCAGCCAGACCTATGGAAACTTCAGCCATCATCCTTCGTTTTTGTCTGTCACGCAGGCCTGCCGAGCCAAACACCGCGATGATCCTCTGCTTGTTCATCTCGCGCGCAGTCTCCAGAGCGACCTTCAAGGCATTTGGGGTATGCGCAAAATCCACTATGGCATCAAATGGCTGCCCCATGTTGATCGCTTCCATACGTCCCGGAACCCCTTTAAGCTGGTCAATCCCTCTTACTGCGGTCTCAATATCGATACCAAGGCCAAGGGTGACCGAAATAGCTGCCAGGCAGTTCGATACGTTGAATCTGCCGGGAAGATTACAATGCACATTGCTATTAATCCCCTTCCCTGAAACCACAAAGTCCACACCACTGATACTGCTTGTGATCCTACTTGCCACCAAGTCAGCGTTTCCTTGTGTGCCGTAAGAGATATGGTTGGCTTTAACGATCGCAGATAAATAATCAAAAGAGATATCATCCCGGTTCAGTACCGCCAGACGTGGATTACCATGGGCTTTTTCATGAGTCTGAATCAGGCTGGTAAACATGCGCGATTTGGCCGCACGGTATTCCTCGTAAGATCCATGGTAATCAAGGTGCTCGTGAGTAATGTTGGTAACTACGGCAATGTCATATTCACAAGCTGTTACCCTGTGCTGTGCCAGCCCATGAGATGTTGATTCCAACACCACATGGGTAATGCCGGCTTCCACCATGTCAGCCAGTAAATGTTGAATTTCGGTCGCCTCTGGTGTGGTCACGTGAAAACCGGTATCGATCACCTTATCTCCGATCACCGCGTTCACCGTTGAGATCAGTCCAGTATGCGAACCCGCGGCTTTTAAGATCTCGAAAATCAAGTTGGCGGTTGTGGTCTTACCATCCGTTCCGGTCACACCTATGACGGTCATTTTTCTGGCGGGGTTGTCATAAAACGCGGCTGAAAGATAGGCGAGCGCTTCTCGTGAATTTTCGACCTTGATGTAAGGTACCTCAAGTTGTGACAAGTTACGGGTACCAACCACTGCGATTGCGCCGCGGCTGATGGCACTCTGGATAAAGTCGTGACCATCAATATTTCCGCCGGTGAACGCTACAAAAATATCGCCCGGTGTAACCTCACGGGAATCGAACCGGATCCCGTTAACAAGCACCTGGGGAAAATTCACTTCGCAATCCCAGGCAATGGGTAAACGATTGACTAATTCAGGTAATTGTTTTTGTTTCATCTGTGCATCAATTTTACATTAAATAAATAGAGGGTATCGGCTCAGAATATCCACGATACCCTCCTAAATAATCCTGTCAACTAAGAGAGTTACGTAAGTTCTGGATCTGCCCTGCCACTGACCCATCAACCACTTTATCACCAACTTTAACAATCAAACCGCCCAGTATATCTGGATTTACATTGAAGTTAACTTCAGCCTTTTCACCCAGCTTTTTGAGCATTACATCGGAGATCAATTTTTGTTCATCTTCAGTTAATGGTAAAGCGCTCATCACTTCAGCATTCCCGCTTTCAAATTCTTTGCCTTCCAAAATGGTGACGCGACCGGCTTTTATCCCAGAGAAGAATTCCGCTACCAGTTCATGCTGGCGTTTCTCATCCAATGCTTCGCCAACCAATTTTTGTGCGGCAGCGATCGCAAGTGAGGCAACATTGGCGCGAATCCCACCCAAAACCCGTTCACGCTCATGATCGATCTCCACAAGGGCATCCTGGCGGGTTTTTGCGATATCCGCTTCAATCCCTGCCTTTACTTCCCGCGCGGTCAGTTCCGCCTTTTCTTTCGCTTCACGAATGACCTGCGCGGCACTGGCTTGCGCTTGTGCCAGGATCTCAGCAGCGTCCTTTTCGGCATTCTCCCGCGCTTCAGCGGCAATGCGTGAGTCCTCAAGTCCCTTTTCGATCGTTTCCCGGCGTTTTTTCAAGGCATTCAATAGCGGCTTATACACCCACACTTTGAGTGCAAGGAAAATGATCAGAAAACTTATGATTTGAACAATTAAAAACCCAAGGTTTAAACCCAGTTTTTCCAAGGTAAACTCCTAAGTGAGAATTACAGCACGAACAGCATAAGGAAAGCGATCACGAGACAATAGATCGCGATGGCTTCTGAGAATGCAATACCCAGGATCATGTTCGTTAACAGGTTTCCATATGTATCAGGATTCCGGGACATCCCTTCCAACGCCCCCTGCACGCTCAAACCAATGCCAATGCCTGCCCCCAAAGCACCGATCATGGATAAACCTGCACCAATAAATTTTGCCGCTAATACGATGTCTCCACTCATAAGATTGCATTACCTCCTTATTGAAATCTTGTTTTAAGCGTGTTCTTCTTCTGAAGCGTGTCCCTGCGTGGCTTGGGCCATGAATACCATGGTCAGCATTCCAAAAACAAAAGCCTGGATGATGCCGATGAACAATTCAAACATCATGATCATGGAAGGCATGAAAACTGGGATCATTACACCCACCAAAGCCATTAAGACCATTCCGGCGAACATATTCCCGAACAACCGGAATGTAAACGAAAGGATCTTTGAAAACTCTGAAATGGTTTCCAATAAACCCACGAGGAAATCCATAAAACCGAAGAACGGTTTCTTAAACATCGTGCTGACGTTTACAAACTTGCCGAAGTAGTGATAACCCTGTGCTCTGACCCCAATTACCTGGGTCATCACCACTGAAATCAACGCGATCGCGAGTGTGAAGTTCAGGTCGGTTGAAACGCCGCGGAGGAATGGGGTCACGATGTACCCTCCCTCTTTCGCTTGCTGGTTGATCACCGTGAACCAGTTACCTCCCAAGGCGAGGGTCTCGTAACCGTGTTCACTATGGTGCAGTAAACCAATGGTCTCAAAGCCGGGGATAAGTTTCATCAGGTTGGCAAACAGAACCACGATCAAAATGGTGGCAAACCACGGGAAGATCTGTGCGGCATATTTTCCAGCCGTGGATTCCGTGAGGTTGTATAACATTTCGATTAGCATCTCGAAAATACCGCCAATTCCCTTTGGCGCCAGTTCATTCTTTTTGGCAGAATTACGAACACCAAGAGCGATCAGAATGATGACTACATCCAGTAGCAGCATCGCAGTGATCGTATTGGTCAAATAAAAATCACCTATAACAGGTAACGAGAACAAAGGTTTTGCGCTGAGGTTTTCAGCAGCCACCTGGATATGCGGCTGAACAGGGGCGATCAGGTTGACACCAACCACGCTGAGGATGATCAGTGCGAACATTATCCAACGGTGTTTACCCCAACGCCATTTACGCTTCTTTTCCAATCGTTTCCTCCTTTTCAACCGTTGCGCTATTGGTAGCTTTGATCTTTGTAATCGTTTTTCGCGAGATCCAAATCATGATGAAAAGTGAGACCGGTATGCTGGCGATCAGTAATCCGATGGTGAACCAGGGCTTGGTGCCCAATGTCGCGTCTAACGCGAGGCCGCCAAAAGCGGCCGCCAACACAATCACTAGTGTGAGAACACCAATCTGCCCCAATAACGCGACGAGAAGCATATTCTTCTTCTCTTGCGGGCTGATGTGTTGTTTCGTAGTCCGGTCAGGCATGATTTCCGATTATATCATAGCGCCGAATGACGGAAGTTAACCGGGTTAGAAACCGGCAGCAGCCAGAGAAATGAAATTAAACCACGGGGTGTAAATGACACCCAACACTACGATGCCGACCACACACACCGCCAGTGCAACCCCCCAGATCAGTGGGAGTTTGTCCACTTTCATTTCGACCACAGGTTGATCGACGTACATCACTTTCATCACCCTTAAGTAGTAGTAAAGGGCAATCACTGAGTTGAGAATACCAAGGATGGCCAGCCAGACCAACCCATTATCGATCGCAGCACCAAAAACAAGTACCTTGGCAAAGAAGCCGGCTAACGGCGGTACCCCACCTAATGATAATAATGCGATCATCAGTAGAAATGCCAGCCCTGGTGCACGCCGGTTTAAACCGGCAAATGCGCTGATCTCCGTTGAACCGGTTTCATACTCAACCCAGTTGATGATAGCAAATACGGCCAGGTTTGTCACCAAGTAGGCTACCAGGTAATAGATCGCCCCGGTGAAGCCGAAATCAGTACCAGATGCCACGCCCACCAGGATGTACCCGGCTTGGGCGATAGAGGAATAAGCAATCATACGTTTAAGGTTCTTTTGTGGGATCGCCAACAGGTTGCCAATGAACATGCTGGCAACAGAAAGCACTGCCAAGACGATCATCCAGACATTCGAGTTCTCCACGCCGAAAACGTTTACCAGCACACGGATCAAAGCGACAAAGCCCGCAGTTTTGGATACTGTCGAGAGAAAACCGGCGACCGGTGTGGGCGCTCCCTGGTATACATCAGGTGCCCAGAAATGGAACGGAAACGCGCTGATCTTAAACGTGAACCCGGCCAACACCATGAAGGAAGCCAGCACAATGGCTGCCGTTGGCGTCTGGTTCGCCTGCATGGCGTCAAGCAATCCGTAGATCCTGGTGGTACCGGCAAAACCATAAAGCAGGCTAAAGCCGTACAGCATGATCGCGGAGGAGATTCCGCCAAACAGGAAATACTTTATGCCAGATTCGACCGACCATTCTTCGCGGTATTTGATACCCGCCAACACATATAAAGGTGTCGCAGCTGTTTCGATAGCGAGATAAAGCATGATCAGGTTCGACGACGTGCCCATCATGGAGAGACCGATGGAGGCTAATGTGAGCAGTAAATAGAATTCAGGTTTCTTACCAACAGTAGCATCTGTACCGGCAAAGATGGCTGTAAGCGCGCCGCCTACCAGTACCAATAGGCTGAAGATGAACCCTACCCGGTCGATACGGAGCATCCCTCCCCATAACAATTGCGGTTCGTCACCCGGGCGTCCAAAAATGAACGCCAGTACCGCAATGATTGTAAAACCGGCCGCGGTGATCCAGTCAAGGTGGGTAAACAGTTTTTCGTTTTTGGTTAATGCCAACCCCAGCAATGCAAATGCCAGGATCATTAATCCGATGTCGGGAATGAGCGAAACGATCATCGTTCCAGTAAGTTCAGGCATCAGGCGCCTCCCACAATTACCAGAATGTGTTTGACACCTGACTCTATTACAGGTACCAGCACGGAGGGGAACAACCCGATCACGAACATGATCAACGAAAGCATGATCACCACGATCTTATCCATGGTAGAGATGTCGGTCATTCCCGCCTTGATCGGCTGCGGGGGTTCTCCAAAGAAAACCCGCCCGACAACCAGCAGAATGTACGCTGCGGTTATCACGATGGATAAAGCCGCAATAATAGCCACAACCGGATAGGACTTCCACGCTCCCATGTAGATGGGTAGCTCGGCAATAAAACCGGAAAAACCAGGCATGCCCATGGAAACCAGGCCACCGACCACAAAGCCGAGCATAGCAATTGGCATGAATTTGAACAATCCGCCTAATTCACTTATGTTTCGGGTGTGCGCACGATCATATACCATTCCGACCACAGCAAAGAAGAGAGCTGTCATGATGCCATGTGAGAACATCTGTAATCCGGCGCCGGTGAGACCTTCAGGCGTCAAGGTCGCAAAACCGATGAAAACCAACCCCATGTGAGAAACCGAAGAAAAACCGATGACGTATTTGAAGTCCTTCTGAATCATGGCGATAAATGCGCCATAAACCACGTTGATGGTTGCCAGAACCATGATCAAAGGCGCCCAGATGCGTATCCCATCCGGCATCAGCATCAAACCTGCGCGCAGGGCGGCAAAGACGCCTACCTTCATTTCAACGCCGGCCAGTAACATTGAAACTGCAGTAGGCGCAGCAACATGTCCATCCGGAGCCCAGCTATGGAACGGGAAAATACCACCTAGCACACCAAAACCAAGGAAAACGAAGGGGAACCAGAGGCGTTGGAATTCAACACCGAAACCGGCATTTTCCAGGGCAACCATATCGAAAGTTCGTAATCCTGACCCAAAGTACATCGCCAGTACACCCACCAAAGCCACCATCGACCCCAGGAATAGGTACAGGGTTAATTTCATACCGCCATATTCTTTGGTCTTTGGTGAACCCCACATCACGATCATCAGGTATTTTGGAAAGATCGCCAGTTCAAAGAAGATGAAGAGCTGGAAAAGATCCAGTGAGGCGAAAACGCCAAATACGCTGGAAGCCAGAAATAGAAGGAAGGAGAAAAACTCACGTGGTCTGTCTTCTATGTGCCACGAAACCATCACACCACTAAAAACGACCAGCCCGGCCATTAATTCCATTGCCGCGCCGATGCCGTCCACTCCCAGGTGGAAGGAAATGCCGAGTGCGGGCAGCCAATCAGTTTTGACCACGAACTGATAACCGCCAAGGG